>ENA-OQIO01001112-OQIO01001112.1-human-gut-metagenome-genome-assembly--contig:-NODE-1112-length-13556-cov-1.865366_pt1 | contig 13556 bp, 18 predicted proteins | sample MGYA00242573_ERZ504737 | MGnify/ENA primary metagenome ERZ504737 (study PRJEB26092, sample SAMD00036203) | human gut metagenome | host: Homo sapiens | study: EMG produced TPA metagenomics assembly of... | reverse complement strand
CGAACGGCGGGCGCAGCAGATGGCCGCTTACGAAAACCAGCAGCGGATGATCGAAAAGACCGAAGAGTTCATCGAGAAATTCCGCTACAAGCTACCAAATCGAACCAGGTGCAGTCGCGCATCAAGCAACTCGACCGTCTGGAGCGTATCGAGGTCGAGGAGGAGGATCTCGCCACGCTCAACATCAAGTTCCCGCCCGCCCCGCGTTCGGGACAGATCGTCGCAGAGATCAAGGAGGCCGGGATGTCGTTCGGCTCCAAACATGTCTTCAGCGGCGCGAACTTCACCATCGAACGGGGCGACAAGATCGCCTGGTAGGCCGCAACGGAGAAGGCAAGACCACGCTGGCCCGGATGATCGTGGGACAACTCACGCCTACCGAAGGCTCGATCCGCGTGGGAGCCAACGTAAACATCGGCTATTACGCCCAGAATCAGGAAGACCTGATGAACGGCGATTTCACGGTTTACGACACGCTCGACCGCGTAGCCGTCGGCGACGTGCGCACACGTCTGCGGGACATTCTCGGCGCTTCCTGTTCCGGGGCGAGGACATCGACAAGAAGGTCAAGGTACTCTCCGGCGGCGAACGCGCACGACTGGCGATGGCCCGTCTGATGCTGGAGCCTTACAACCTGTTGATCCTCGACGAGCCGACCAACCACATGGATATGCGCTCGAAAGATATTCTCAAGAACGCCATCATGAAATACGACGGTACGGTGATCGTCGTCTCCCACGACCGCGAGTTTCTCGACGGCATGGTTTCCAAAGTCTATGAGTTCCGGAACGGCGGCGTACGCGAATACCTCGGCGGCATCTACTATTTTCTCGAAAAACGCAAACTGGAATCCTTGCAGGAGGTGGAGCGTAAGGACGCTCCCGCGAAAGAGACGGCGCCGAAAGCCAGCTCTTCGGGCAAACTGACCTACGAACAGAAGAAAGAGCAGGAAAAACTCCTGCGCAAGCTCCGCAAGGCGGTCGAAACGATCGAAGCGTCGCTGGCCGATCTGGAGAAGAAGATCGCGGATTACGACCGCAAATTCGCCGAAGCGACCCAATACAACGAAGCCGACTACAAGGCTTACAACGAGTTGAAAGCCGAATACGACCACCAGATGCACGAATGGGAGAAGGCGTCGTACGAACTGGAAATCACCGAAGGAGAGTAACGATCGGAGCCGGAAGAAAGCCAACAGCACCATGAAAGCACTTATCCTCAACGGATCGCCCCGTCCGCAGGGAGTTGTCGTCCAGGCGCTCCGCACCGCCGCCGACACCTTGCGGCAGGCCGGAGCCGACATCGAATGGATCGACGCTTACCGGATGGAATTCCGTCCCTGCACGGGCTGTATGCAGTGCCGCACGACGAACATCTGTCCGCTGCCCCGCGATGCGGCCCATGCCGTCGGCGAACAGATCCGGCAGGCCGATCTGCTCGTGGTGGGGACTCCGACCTACTGGGGCGGTATGTCGGCCCGGCTGAAGATGCTCTTCGAACGGCTCGTTCCGATTTTCATGGGCGAATCGGCTCTCGGCTTTCCGCAGCCCCGGCAAAAAGGCAAACGTGCACTCGTCATCGCTGCCTGTACGACGCCCTGCCTTTCAACATCCTCGCACGGCAGAGCCGGGGTGCCGTCCGTTCGGTCCGTGAAATATTGGGTACGGGAGGGATGAAAGTCCGGACCTGCGAAATCCCCGGCACCCGGAAAATGAACGGCAAACTCCCCGAAAAGGAGGCCCGGCGAATCATCGCACGCACCCGAAGAATCGTTCGAAAAATAGAATAAAATTTTGGCGACCGCCGATTCGACCGTCCGGATAAAGAACACCGAAAAGCATGATTCCGGGCCCGATCCGAAAAGCCGCACGACAAAAAGACAAAAAAAATCAACTAACGAACCGACCAATACCATGACGGAAAACCTTGTATTCGGCATCCGCCCCGTAGTCGAAGCGATCGAAGCGGGCAAACAGATCGAAAAACTCTACATCCGCAAAGGCGCCGAAGGGCAGTTGATGACCGAACTGCGCGACCTCTGCCTGCGGCATCGCATCCGCACGCAGGAGGTGCCCGTCGAGAAGCTCAACCGCCTCACGCGCGGCAACCACCAGGGCGTCGTCGCCCAGATCTCCCCCATCGGCTACGTCGAACTGAACGACATTCTGGAACGGGTGCCCGAAGACGAAACCCCGCTGATCGTCCTCTTCGACGGCGTGACGGACGTGCGTAACTTCGGAGCCATCGCCCGCTCGGCCGAATGTGCCGGAGCGCACGGACTGATCGTACCGCTGAAGAATGCCGCTCCCGTCAACTCGGAGGCGATTCGTTCGTCGGCGGGTGCGCTGACCGCCATTCCCGTCTGCCGCGTCGGTTCGATCCGCAACACGCTCAAAGCGCTCCAGGCAGAAGGCTACCAAGTGGTAGGCGCTACGGAGAAAAGCCGCAAGCTGCTCTACGACGCGGATTTCCGCAAGCCTACGGCACTCGTCATGGGTGCCGAGGATACCGGCATTTCGAAAGAGGTGCTGAAACTCTGCGACGAACAGTTGGCCATTCCGATGATCGGCAAGATCGAATCGCTCAATGTCTCGGCTGCAGCGGCGGTACTGTTGTTCGAAATCGTACGCCAGCGAATCGGCTAATCCTGCCCTCCACCTTCCGATGCCATGCCCCTGCTGCGCGACTTATTCGGCCTGTTTCGCTCCGAGCCGGATCATCCGACAGCCCGAAAGCCCAAACCGAAGCCCGAGACCAGAAAACCCGTCCGCAGGCAAAAGACGATCGTCCATCCGATAGTCGGAGAGGTGACCCTCTCGCAAAGCCGACGGGCACGGCGCATTTCGCTCTGCGTACGGCCGTACGGCCCCGTCCGGCTCTCCTACCCTTACGGCGTCTCGACCGCCCGGGCCTTGGAATTTCTGGAAAGCCGCATCGGATGGATTCAGACGGCCCGGGATCGAATAGCGAGCGGCTCGCCCAACAACCTCCACGCCCACCCTTTCGCCCGAAGAAGACTCCGCCGACGGGAACAGTTGCGGCGCGAAGCGGTGGCTGTACTACCGTCCCGCGTAGCGGAACTCGCAGTGCGAACCGGTCTGCAATACCGTTCGGTAACGATCCGGGCCACCCGCTCCAAATGGGGCTCCTGCAACGGGCGCAACGACCTGTCGCTGAGCCTGTACCTGATGACGCTGCCCGAACATCTGCGGGATTTCGTCATCCTCCACGAACTCTGCCACACCGTCCACCACGACCATTCGCCCCGCTTCCATGCGCTGCTCGACCGGCTGGTCGGGGGTAAAGAAAAAACTCCTCAACAAGGAGCTGAGGAGTTACAGGGCCTATTGATAAATTCCCATTCACATCTATAGGCGAATCGAGAAATTACTCTTAACGATTCAGACCTCACTATCGATCATTCCTTCAGAATGCCGAATCGCCGGTTTTTATAGTCAATCACGATCGTCTTATCCAAAAAATAACGATTTCCGGTCAAGCCCCAATAACCCGAACGATCCAGATTTTTGTCATTCAACATGTCACTGCCATAAACAGGTAATGAATTATCTAACTCTTCTTTTCCGAGCATTATCTTTACGTCAGGAATATAACCATAAACATCCACTGGTTTACCCCAGGATAAAACGGTCAAAGAATCGACACAGCGGTCGGGGTTGCTTATCCGGGCAATTTTCGAGAGCGACGACAACAATGGGAATATACTGGAACCCGTGTCGAACATCACTCTATAGGTTATATCCCCGATTTGTAATGGAAGGAATACCAAATTACTCTCTTTTACATACTCGATATCGACAAACTCCACTCGCTGCTCCCAATCGGAAGGGAGGGATTCGATACCGCACAATCTTTGATTCTTGTAATCGATAATTAATATTTTCCCTTCAAAAAGATCGGCTGCAATCGTTCCTATGTGTTTAATCGTAGAAGTACAAAGCGAATCTTTGGTCATTTCTGTTCCGAAATCTTCAAAAAAAACAACACGTCGATTCGGAAACTCCACACCGTCCAATTGGATCGAAAGGTCGGCGAAGCAAGGATAAGAAGCACCTTGAAGGAAAACAGTTTGCGTGGTATCGATCTTTTCCCGGATATCCGAAGCCATTGCCAAATAGGGAGCAAATGCCTTTCCATAGATCATAGTCGAGCAAGCCCCGAGATCAAACTGGGCTTCAAAAGCATAGGGCAGTTCTTCTATCTTCAAAGGGACAATCATCGCTGTTTTCTCAATCAATCTTCCACCCAAGTTACCTGAACTCCATGAAAAATGAATCCAGGCAAAGTATCGTCGGTCATAAATCGATCACTTTGGGCTTCCGCAGATTTCGGGATCATCGCTAATAAGATAACGACTAACGGAACCAATAAGAATCTCATATTTACAACATTAATAATTGATAATGACTTAAACGACGACTCAATCGCCGGAAATCAGTTTACCCGAAAAAATATTCTCTCTTAAAATAATTTCTTTCTCGACCGGGTGACGACGAAATCCTTCAGGTAGAAAGGCTCGAAGTACGCGATATCCTCCGTGCGGCCCGCATCGAGCGCCTCCTGTGCCAGCCGCGCAAGCCCTCGGGCAGAAGGCGCCACCTGGATCAGCGTCGCATCGGGCAGCAATCCGGCACATTTGGCCGCACCGTTTCCGAAAATCACGAAAGGACGTCCGTCTCCGCGCCATGCCGCGAAACTCTCCGCCGTAACGACCTCGGCGGATACGTCCGAAAGAGGAGTTCCCGCAGCATCGAATACCCGGGTATAAACCTCCATGCGGCGGCGTCCACCATCGGGCAGAGGCACGCCTCCTCCCAGCGATCGACCGAGAGAATCCCCGCTTCGTAATCCTCTTTCGCAACTTCGGTCAGGGCATCCAGGGAACCGATCGCCACCAGCGGGATCCGCAACCCGTAGCACAGTCCCTTAGCGAACGAAACGCCGATACGCAGCCCCGTATAGGAGCCGGGCCCCTTGCCGACAGCGACGGCATCCAGCTCTTCGGGAGCGATCCCGGTCTGCGACAGCAATTCATCGACGAAAACTCCGACCTGGCGGGCGTGGTCGCGCCCTGATCGCTCTCCCGGAGCGAGATCAACTCCCCGTCCCCGGCCAAACCGACCGAACAGATGTCCGTGCCGGGTTTTCGATACATAGAATAAGTGACATATCTTTTTTTCTTTTCGTTTTTCAATCCAAACACCTCCGGCAGACCTTCGCACCGACATTGTCGCCCCCTCCCTGAAGCGAACGGGAAGCGGAATGATCGCCGAAGTCCGCCCCTCGGGATGCGAACCGTTTCTCCGATCCGAAAAGCCGCCGCAGGGAAACCGCTCCCTGCAAAGCGTTTCGAATAGCCGTACGATCCGATTCCACCCGACAGCAGGCAGCGGCAGGACGATCGGCCCCGGGATGCTCTCCGAGGTTACGCCCGATATTTCTTCATCGCCTTGTCCATCTCGCGCTTGGCGTCGTTCTCCTTGAGGTACTCGCGCTTATCGTAGGCCTTGCGCCCCCGGGCCAGACCTACGACGACCTTGGCCAGCCCCCGCTCGTTGAGAAAGAGCCGCAAGCCCACCACGGTCAATCCCCTGTCCTGCAATGCCCGCTGAATCTTGTTCAACTCCTTGCGGTTGAGCAGCAGTTTGCGGTCGCGGCGGGGAACATGATTGTTGCAGGTCCCCCAACCGTACTCGGCGATATTCACGCCCCGAATCCAGAGTTCGCCCTTGTCGAAATAACAGTAGCTGTCCGTGATCGACGCCTTGCCCAGCCGTACGGACTTGATCTCCGTACCCACAAGCACGATGCCCGCGATCCACTCCTCGATAATTTCGTAATCGAAGGTCGCGCGTTTGTTCCGTATGTTAATATTCTTATAATCGGCCATATCCAATTTCTCTGTTTTTCCGCCGGAACCTCTGTTCGGGAACCGACGATCCGGCACCATATTTGATTAATCAACCGCAGAGGGTGTCCGGGAAAGATAACTAATTCTTTTATCTTTGTAGAAGATAGGATGCGGCTCGGCAATCTTTGCGTGCAAACGCGCATGACTGCTCTCGCCTTTGACTATCTTTGATATGTTTTACACATCTTTCTGTTTATTTTCTGTTTGCACACGGTATGCATAGTGATACGTGTACGCCCGGACCCCTCTTTTTACAGAATCAACCGATGCAATTTCCGGGCAATCGAAACCTTTCCCCTGTTCAGGTTCGACAGCCGCTGCATAATGTCCTGCATCTCGTCGTCCGTAAGATTCTCGTCCTGAAGTTTTTCACGAAGCTCCCGCGACATCCGCTCGATCACCTTCGACTTGTAGAGCGTCACGGCCTTCGGCACTCCGACAGCCAGCATCTCGGCATCGCTCTCGACATGGACCTCCTTGCGCCGCCACAATTCGCTCGGAACGTAATGATCCTCCGAAGTAAGGATATCCACCGACACGTTACACACCTCCGGATCGGAGTGATTGATAAAGTGGTGGATCGGCACCTCGACCCCCAATCCCAAAGCGCACCACTGTTCGCGGTAAACCCGCAGAATCTCATTGAAGACCCGGTTCTGGAACTCCAAACCGTCGGCGTCCAACTCCCCGAAAATTACCTCGGCGACATTATATTGAACGACATTCCGGCCCTCCTTGAAATCGAACGAACAATGACCGTACTTGAGCAGATAACGCGTCAGCTCCCGTTCGAGCGCTTCGGCACTGCTGCCCCCGGTCACCTGTCCCGCAAAAACCGTTTCAGGCGCTGCGCAGTCTGCTCGGCACGAAAACGGGCGCTCTGACGCCGCACGAACTCCTCGGCTTCGCGGTCGCCCGTGGAAGCCATACGCTTGCGCCCCACTTCGGCAATCAGCAGGTTCTCGTCGATGTCCATGATCCGTGCGCACTCCTTGATATAGACCGAGCGCTGGATCGGGTCGGGAATCTGCACAATGGATTGCACCATGTCGTTAATCAACGCCGCTTCTTGATCGGGTCGCCGGCAGCATCCTTCAACAGTAGCTTGGCCTTGAACGTCAGGAAATCCTCCTCGTTGGCCCGGATATACTCCTGCACCTCCGCAGCCGTATGGGTTCGGGCGAACGAATCGGGATCGTCTTCCGGCGGAAGCAGCACCACACGGACATTCATCCCCTCGCGCAGAATCATGTCGATTCCCCGCAGCGAAGCGTGAATACCCGCCGAATCACCGTCGTAGATCACCGTGATATTCCTGGTAAAACGTCCGAGCAGGCGAATCTGTTCGGTCGTAAGGGATGTACCGGACGAAGCCACCACATTCTCCACCCCCGCCTGGTGCATCGAAATCACGTCGGTATATCCCTCGACCATGATCGCGAAATCATACTGCTGGATCGCTTTCTTGGCGAAAAACAGGCCGTACAGCTCGCGTTTCTTGCTGTAAATCTCGCTTTCGGGCGAATTTTGGTACTTCGCAACCGACTTGTCTGTACGCAGCGTGCGACCTCCGAAAGCCACCACGCGGCCGGAAATGTTATGCACGGGGAACATCACCCGCTCCCGAAAACGGTCGAAAAGCGTACCGTCGTCCCGCTTGATCGAAAGTCCGGTCGAAACCAGAAACTCCTCCTTATAACCGGCAGCCAAAGCCGCCCGGCTCATTCGATCGCCCCTGGCGGGACAGAATTCCGAGCCCGAACTTCTTGATCGTCGCATCGGAAAATCCCCTCTTCTGCCGGAAATAGGTCATGCCGACACTCATCCCTTCGGTTTCATGGAGCAGGTAATTCGAAAAATACTCCGCCGCCCAACTGTTCACGACGAACATACTCTCGCGGTTGTCGTTGCGGGCGACCTCCTCGGGCGTCATCTCCTTCTCCCGCACTTCGATACCGTAACGCTTGGCTACGGCCTTCAACGCCTCGGGATAAGTCATATTCTCGTGCTCCATCAGGAAAGTGACGGCATTGCCGCCCTTGCCGCAGCCGAAACACTTGTAAACCCCCTTCGAGGGCGATACGACGAACGACGGGGTCTTCTCGTTGTGGAACGGACAGCACGCCTGATAATTGACACCCTTTCGTTTGAGCGTCACGTATTCGCCGATAATATCCACGATATTCGCAGCGGCGTAAATCCTATCTATTGTTTCCCGGTCGATCATCTTTGCAAAGGTACGAATAATTCAATTATTACGGATTACATCAAGTACTTATTCGCCTCTTCGAGGCGATACTCAGGAGAACATTCGAATAGATAGTTCAGTAAATTCAGATGCCCCGCTCCGAAAATAACGAGGATCCTGTCGGACGGCCCCGTTTCGATCCGTTGAATATTCCGGAATATCCGCAAATTCCGGTTAAACCACCTTCCCGTTTCAAAATCTACACCGATATAATCGTTCGAGAAGAATTCATATTTGAAATGACCGATCAAGTAATTACCCAGACTACGCCGAATATGCTCCGGGTCGTTCAGTTCGATAAGTTCGGCAATAATTCCCTGCTCCTTGAAAACAGCTTCGGGCACAAACCTTTTAATAGAATCCGGATAGTCGTAAAAACTGGTTTCGAAACGGATATACTCCTTGCTGTTTTCATCGCGTAATAACTCATCGATTTCGTCATAGTGCTTTCCCCATTCATCTACGCAGTAAATCCGGTCTATCCCCAGCCGTTTTGCCAGCCGGAATCCGATCTGCTCGTCTTCTCCTCGCTGCAAATCATAACAGTCCGCCAAATATCGACGGAACAGAGAGTCCGTCTCGAACTGCATTTTAACCGGCCGTTCGATAACGATAATCGTTGGGGCAAACTTCTCCAACAAACCGACCAATGTTTCGATCTCATTCTGGTAAACCGGGTTCAGGACATCTATTTGCTCGCTTTCGGCATACTGCACCTGATCCAGATTGGGAAAATCGAAATGAAAGGTACCTAAAGTGAGTACCGGAACAGGCTCTTGTGCAGCGGCAAAACAAGCCGACAAAACACAAACGATCAAAATAATTATTTTTTTCATGTCGTATATTTTTTCCGCCGCAGGAAAGATTGTTCGCAAAACTGAATTTATACAAAAATACATGTTTTTACATAAAACATATTCTATTACACTCCTGAAAAAACAGAGGCAAAATATATTCTGTTTTTTGAACGTTAATTTTCAATTATCGTTATCTTTGCCTTATGGACTTCAAATTGGTATCCGACTATGCCCCGACGGGCGATCAGCCCGAAGCGATCGCACAGCTATTGGCCTCGATCCGGCACGGCTCGAAGCACAATACGCTGCTGGGCGTGACCGGTTCGGGCAAAACTTTCACGGTGGCCAACGTCATCAGCCAGCTCAACCGGCCGACCCTCGTATTGAGTCACAACAAGACCCTCGCGGCACAGCTCTACGGGGAGTTCAAGAACTTTTTCCCGGAAAATGCGGTCGAATACTTCGTTTCCTACTACGACTATTATCAGCCCGAAGCCTACCTACCTTCGACGGATACCTATATCGAAAAGGACCTTTCGATCAACGACGAAATCGAAAGATGCGTTTGAGTACGACCGCCACCCTGCTCTCGGGGCGGCGGGACGTCATCGTCGTTTCCAGCGTATCGTGTCTGTACGGCTGCGGCAATCCGAGCGATTTCCACTCGATGGCCATTCATATCGAAGTCGGCGAAATCCTCAACTACAAGCAGTTCCTCTACAAACTGGTCGAAGCGCTCTATACCCGGACCGAACGGGAACTGACCCCCGCGACATTCCGCGTGACGGGCGACACGATCGACATCATGGCGGCTTTCGGCGAATTCGGCAACCAGTGTTTCCGCGTCGCTTCTGACAACGAAGTCGAGAGCATCCAGAGCATCGACCCCGTAACCGGCCAGCGGATCCAAACGCTCGACGCACTCACCCTTTACCCAGTGAGCCTGTTTGTCACGACCAAGGAGCGCATACACACGGCCGTGCAGCAGATCTACCTCGACCTGGGCAAGCAAATCGCCTTCTTCGAGCAAGCGGGACGTCCGGCCGAAGCGCAGCGGATCAAGCAGCGGGTGGAGTACGACCTGGAGATGATCAAGGAGTTGGGTTACTGTCCCGGCATCGAGAACTACTCCCGCTATTTCGACGGACGTGCAGAAGGGACGCGACCCTTCTGCCTGCTGGACTATTTTCCGCAGGATTACCTGATGGTGATCGACGAGAGCCACGTCACGCTCCCCCAGGTGCACGCCATGTTCGGCGGCGACCGCGCCCGCAAGGAGAACCTCGTGGAGTACGGGTTCCGTCTTCCCGCAGCCAAAGACAACCGGCCGCTCCGCTTCGAGGAGTTCGAACAACTGGTCGGCACCACGATCTACGTGAGCGCCACACCGGCCGACTACGAACTGATGAAGAGCGAAGGAGTGATCGTCGAACAGTTGATCCGGCCGACAGGACTGGTTGATCCTCCACTCGAAGTGCGGATCACGGACAACCAGATCGATGACCTGCTGGAGGAGATCGACAAGCGGGTACGCAACGACGACAAGATACTCGTCACGACCATCACCAAACGCATGGCCGAGGAGCTCTCCAAATATTTCGACCGAGTGGGGGTCCGCAACCGCTACATCCATTCGGACATCGACACGCTGGAACGGGTGCAGATCCTCGAAGACCTGCGGGCCGGCATGTTCGACGTGCTGATCGGCGTCAATCTGCTGCGCGAAGGACTCGACCTGCCGGAAGTGGCCCTCGTGGCGATCCTCGATGCCGACAAGGAGGGATTCCTGCGCAACGTGCGTTCGATCACCCAGATCGCGGGCCGTGCGGCGCGGCATTCGAACGGCAACGTCATCCTCTATGCCGACCACTGCACCGACTCGATGCGCTACGCCATCGAACAGAGCAACCGCCGCCGCGAAAAACAGATGCGCTACAACATGGAGCACGAAATGCTCCCCCGACAGGCGCAGAAAAGCGGCTCGGGACAGAGCACCCTGCTGGCAAATACGGTTCAGACACCCGTCACGGATGGAATTCTCTACCCTCTGCCCGACAACCGGCAGACGCTGGCCGCAGACGTTACGTCGGCCTACTCGACCGAGAGCATCGACACGCAGATCGCCGGCCGGGAAGAGATGGAGCGTGCGGCCAAGTCGTTGGACTTTCTGGCCGCTACCAATTCCGCGACCGCATGTACGAACTGCAAAAGCTGAAAGAGTCCGGGTACAAACGGTAGCGCGAAAATGCGGCATAAAATATGAAGCTTGAAACAATGCTTTCAACCCGACAAAAAGAGCCTTGCGGCACTTCGTCGGGAAAACAAACAGAATAAACGAGAAACGTATGAACAACTTCACTTTCCAAAATCCGGTCAAGTTGATCTTCGGCAAAGGCTCCATCGCCAAGCTGGCGAAAGAGATTCCGGCCGACAAGAAGATCATGGTTACTTTCGGCGGCGGCTCCGTCAAGAAAAACGGCGTGTACGACCAGGTGGTCGCAGCGCTCAAAGGCCGCGACTTCGTAGAGTTCTGGGGCATCGAGCCTAATCCCAAAATCGAAACCCTGCGCAAAGCCATTGCCCAGGCAAAGCCGAAAAGGTCGATTTTCTGCTCTCGGTGGGCGGCGGCTCGGTACTCGACGGTACCAAGCTCATCGCTGCGGGCATTCCCTACGACGCGATGCCTGGGAGCTGGTGCTCGATGAAGACAAAATCGGCGAAGTCGTTCCGTTCGGCGACGTGATGACCCTGCCGGCCACCGGCTCCGAAATGAACGCCGGGGCGGTGATCTCCAACCTCGCCACGCAGGAGAAGTTCGCGTTCCACCACTCGTTCCCGCAATTCTCGATCCTCGATCCCGAAGCCACCTTCTCGCTGCCGCCGTTCCAGGTAGCCTGCGGTATCGCAGACACTTTCGTACACGTCATGGAGCAATACCTGACCGTCACGGGCGTTTCGCCGCTGATGGACCGCTGGGCGGAAGGTATTCTGCAAACGCTGATCGAAATCGCCCCCAAAATCCGAGCGAATCAGCACGATTACGACCAGATGGCCAACTTCATGCTCTGCGCGACGATGGGACTGAACGGCTTCATCGCCATGGGCGTGCCGCAGGACTGGGCGACCCACATGATCGGACACGAACTGACGGCCCTGCACGGCGTTACGCACGGACAGACCCTCGTGGTCGTACTCCCGGCCTGATGAGCGTAATGCGAGAACAGAAGAAGGGAAAAATCCTGCAATACGGCGAGCGGGTGTTCGGTATCCGTGAAGGCTCGGAGGACGAGCGCATCGACCGGACGATCCGCGCCACCGAAGAGTTCTTCCGCTCGCTGGGACTGGCTACTCGCCTGCACGAATTGCAGATCGGGCAAGATACGATCGACGAGATCGTCCGTCGCTTCAACGAGCGCGGCTCCCGGCTGGGCGAAGCGGGCAACATCACGGGCGACGTGACCCGCCGTATCCTCGAACTCTGCAAATAAGGGTAGGAACCGAAACAGGCGAAGCGGGTTTTCAAACCCGCTTCGCCTGTTTACTTCGTAATCATCCCCAATCCATGCCATCTGCACCGAATTATGCTCACACCTGATTCACGAACAGCACAAAAGTATTTCCGGAAAAATCCGGACTGCAAACACCCGAAAACTGCGAGCAACGACAACTCCGAGCCAAATGTCGAAGAGCAAGGCCTATAAATCGAGTACAGATCCCTTCTATTTTACCGAAGAAATTCCCTTGAACGTATAATAACGGGCCGCCAGGTAGCTGTAAAGAGCTACGGCGAGCGATGTGATACACTTGGAAGGGGTCGGCCACAGACCGCACACCTCGACCAAAAATTTCATACAGGCGTAATTGAGCAAAATAGATCCTACGACTGTCAATAGATAGCGCCCCAACTGTTTGCCCGCCGCAACAGGCAGCGTGCGGAAGGCGACATAGCGGTTCAGCCAGAAACCGGTGAAGAACGTAATGGGAAAAACCAGCACCAAAGAGGCGATATGCGGCGACATAACCACGAATCCCAGGTCGAAATAACGGCCCGCAACCAGAAAATGATAGATCAGGGCATAGCTGACCGCATCCACGGACAGCGTGATCGCACCGCAGGCCCCGTAACGGAAAACCGTTTCGGATATCACACGAGAAAAAGGGCGTCGATAAAACCAGTCGATCGCACGCCGCAGGATCAGTGCAAAAGTCATCGTTTTTTCGTATAGGCCACACTTCCTTCAGACCGGCCCCCGCATTTCTCATAAAGTCACGGCACTCCGCAGCAGAATCGCTTTCGAAAACGGAAACCATCCACTTTTTCCCGAAAAAGTAAATCCGGAAGTTCGTGTCCGACAGGCGGTCCCGGACTTCGGCAACGGCTCGCCGTGCATTCTCTTCGGTACTGTAAACGCCCCAGACCACATACGTCCTGCCGGGAATCATCCAGGCGACCTCGGGAACCGGCGCTTCGTGATCGGCGTCAAGATCGGCGTTGTCCGCACCCGTCGCGCCTCGGAAGGGGTTCCGACGCCAACCGTCTCATCATCCGGCAACGTTTCGACAGGACGGCTCTCAGCAA
>ENA-OQIO01001111-OQIO01001111.1-human-gut-metagenome-genome-assembly--contig:-NODE-1111-length-13558-cov-2.161790_pt1 | contig 13558 bp, 19 predicted proteins | sample MGYA00242573_ERZ504737 | MGnify/ENA primary metagenome ERZ504737 (study PRJEB26092, sample SAMD00036203) | human gut metagenome | host: Homo sapiens | study: EMG produced TPA metagenomics assembly of... | reverse complement strand
TTTTTTTCAAAAAAAGTTGTTGACAAAATACTCTGTTATACATATAATAATATATGTCGCTGATACAGCGGCAGACAAAAAAACGTCAAATGCGGAAGTAGCTCAGTGGTAGAGCATCACCTTGCCAAGGTGAGGGTCGCGAGTTCGAGCCTCGTTTTCCGCTCCAGACGGCGGCATAGCCAAGTGGTAAGGCAGAGGTCTGCAAAACCTTTATTCCCCAGTTCAAATCTGGGTGCCGCCTCCAAATGAATTTATTATGCACTGTGTGATTGCACAGTGCATTTTTGTTATATAATAAAATATTGAGCTGTGAAAAATATTGAATATAATTTTTAAGGAGTTGTTTTTTTGCGTAATCGTGGTTTTGAAATAGTGAGTGATTTTAAAGATAAATATATAAATTTACCAACTCGAAAAACAAGTAAATCAGCAGGTTATGATATCGAAGCTGCTGAAGATAAAATCATAAAAGCTGGGCAGATGGCAGTAATTGCAACAGGATTAAAAGCTTATATGCAAGATGATGAATATTTAGGTATACATATTCGTTCTAGTTTAGCTTTTAAAAAGAATTTGAATTTAGTAAATTCTCAAGGTGTTATTGATGCAGATTATTATAACAATGAAGATAATGAAGGTCATATAATGATTGGTCTGATAAACTTTGGTGATGAAGATGTAGAAATTACTAAAGGTATGAGAATAGCTCAAGCCATTTTTTATAAATTTTTAACTATAGATGATGAAAAAAATGTTGATACTATAAGAAGTGGCGGTTTTGGTTCAACAGGAGAATAATATGCAAGATTTAGACTTATTTTCAGCAATGGCTAGTGAAAATAATAAAAATATAAGCGAAAATACCATAGAAATGGATGAAGATTATCGTCCGTTAGCTGAAAGAATGAGACCGCGTAATTTTGATGAATATATAGGACAGGAAAAAATACTGGGTAAAAAATCATTTTTGCGTAGAATGGTACAAGAAGATAAAATACCTTCGATGATTTTATATGGGCCTCCAGGTACAGGAAAGACAACGCTTGCGAAAATGATTGCAGGTATGACAAAAGTGAATTTTCTCGATTAAACGCGGTGTCTGCTGGTATCTCTGATGTGCGTAAAATCATTGAAAAAGCTGATGAAAATAGAAGATATTATCGTAAACGTACAATTATATTTTTAGATGAAATACATCGTTTTAATAAGGCTCAACAAGATGTATTATTGCCTTATGTTGAAGATGGTAGAATTATCTTGATTGGTGCTACTACAGAAAATCCGTATTTTGAAGTAAATCATGCGTTATTATCTAGAGTTCGTGTAGTAAAATTAGAATTATTAGATGAACAAAATTTAATTGATATCTTAAAAATAGCTTTAGAAGATAAAGTTCGCGGTTTGGGTAAATATAAATTTAAGTATGATGATGAAATATTATCGATAATAGCTCAATATGCTGGTGGCGATGCTAGAGTGGCTTTGAATATATTAGAGCAAGCTGGCGATGTGGCGTTAGAGCAAAATCATAATATCAATAAAGAAATTATTGAAAGTATTATCAGTGAAAAAATTCAAACATATGATAAAAATGGTGATAATCACTATGATATAGTATCGGCATTTATCAAGAGTATGAGGGGAAGCGACCCTGATGCGGCGTTGCACTATTTAGCAAGAATGTTGGTAGCAGGTGAAGATATTAATTTTATTGCTCGAAGAATTGCTATCTGTGCTTCTGAAGATGTGGGAAATGCAGATCCACAAGCTTTAGTTTTGGCTATGGCTACAGTGCAAGCTGTTCAATTTTTGGGTATGCCTGAAGCTCGTATACCACTTGCACAAGCAGTAACATATATAGCATCTGCGCCTAAAAGTAATGCCAGTTATTTGGCGATTGATAAAGCTATAGAACAAGTAAAAAGTCAAGATTGTGGGCAAGTACCAATACACTTAAGAGATTGTCATTATAAAGGTGCTAAAAAACTCGGTCATGGTGTAGATTATAAATATGCTCATGATTATCCATATCATATAGTGAAACAACAGTATTTGCCTGACAAAATAAAAAATGCTAAATATTATATGCCAACATCAAATGGATATGAAGAAAAAATTGGTAGATATATGCAGTTTTGTGAAAAAATAAAAGCTTAATTTTGACAAAAAAGCATTAGTTTGTTAGTATATGAATATATCTTAGTTGTTTACTAGGAAATATATATTTGTTATTTGTAGATAGATTTTTAGAGGGGAAAAGAAGATGAAAAAAAGGTAGCAGTAGCTATGAGTGGTGGCGTAGATAGTTCGCTTACAGCTGCTTTATTGATAGAACAAGGTTATGATGTTATTGGCGTAACAATGACTTTAAGTGATGAAAGTAGAGAAGCAGGCGGTTCAACTGCTGTCAGTGATGCTAAAAAAGTAGCAGATGAGTTGAATATTCCACATTATGTAGTTAATTATCATAAGAAATTTAAAGATGATGTAATAAAATATTTTATCAGTGAATATGCAAAAGGTAGAACACCTAATCCTTGTGTGAGATGTAATAATACTGTAAAATTTGGTAGTTTATTGAAAGATTGCTTAGAATTAGGTGCAGATTGTGTAGCTACTGGTCATTATGCACGCATTGAACAAGATGAAAAAACAGGCAGATATTTATTAAAAAAAGGTTTAGATGTAAGAAAAGACCAATCATATGTTTTATATACTTTGACCCAAGATGTATTAAAGCATTTTATGTTGCCACTTGGAAATTATAGCAAGGAAAAAACTCGCGAATTAGCTGGAAAAATGAATTTACCAGTAGCTAATAAGCCTGAAAGTCAGGAGATTTGTTTTATTCCAAATGATGACTATAAAGCTTATTTAAAAGCAAAAGCACCACATATTTTAAAACCTGGTGATATTGTTGATGTCAATGGTAATAAATTGGGTCGACATGAAGGTGTACCATTATATACTGTGGGGCAAAGAAAAGGATTAGGTATAGCTGCTGCTCATCCATTATATGTAGTCGGTTTAGATGTGAAACGTAATCATGTAATTGTTGGTGAAAATAAAGATGTTTTTGCTAAAGGATTAGTAGCTAAAGATTTAAACTTTATCACGAGAGATGATTTCACTGAAAAATTCGTTACTACTGCTAAAATTCGTTATGGTGCTAAAGAATGTGAATGTACTGTGGAACCATTAGACAATGGCAATTTGGCTAAGATTTTATTTAGTGAACCACAAAGAGCGATTACACCAGGGCAATCTGTAGTATTTTACGAAGATGAAATCGTTGGCGGTGGCGGTGTAATTAAAAATATAATAAGATAATATATTAACGATAAAAGCAAGGGTAGATGGTACTTTTGCTTTTTATTTTATTGAGAATAAATATAATTATACAGATAATATTTATCATTTTTATTGACATGGATTATCATTTGCTATATAATGTGGTTGTTAAAAGAAGTAATAATTATTATCAAAATCAAAACAAATATAAAGAAAGATTTTAAAATAGAAGGAGGAATATTATGACTTTAAAGGAAGCAAAGCCAGGAATGGTAGTAAAAGTTGAGTCTATAGAGGCTTCAGAATTGAAAGAGCGTCTTATGAGTATGGGAATGGTAAAAGGTACAAAAGTAAAGGTATTGCGTTCAGCGCCACTTGGAGACCCGATTGCGATATCTATTCGTTCTTTTAATATGTCTATTCGTTTATCTGATGCGGCAAAAATTGCAGTTACTCAAATTGCTTAATAATTAATGGGAGGGAGATAATAGTGGCAACATTATCCGTAGCGTTGACAGGAAATCCCAATACTGGGAAATCAACAATATTCAATGAATTAACTGGTATTAGACAAAAAATTGGTAACTGGCCAGGAGTTACAGTAGATAAAAAAGTAGGTTATACAAAACATAAAGATAGAGCTATATCTGTAATGGATTTACCTGGTACATATAGCATAAACGGACGTTCTCCAGAAGAAATTATCGTAGAAAACTATTTAAGTGGAGAAAAACCTGATATTATTGTAGATGTCATTGATTCTTCTAATATTGAACGTAATTTATTTTTATGTTTACAATTGTTAGAGCGTCGTATTCCTGTATTAGTTGACCTTAATATGATGGACGAAGCGAATAAAAAAGGAATTAAAATTTCTACAGCTAAGTTAGAAAAATTATTAGGAATGCCTGTAGTAGAAACTGTAGGTCGCAGTAAAAAATCCACTAATAAATTATTAGATATCTTCACTTCTACAGTAATGGATAGTTATAAAAATTCTCAACAGGTGGAAGAACATATTGCTAATATTGAAAAGTTAAAAGCTACTATTAGTGATAAAGAAAAATTAGAAGAAGCAATTATAGAAGCACGTTATGCTTTTATTGATAAAATTGTAGAGCAAGTTGTCGTTAAGGAAAATGTAGGTAATAATCTCACTGAAAAGATTGATAAAGTATTAGCTAATGGCTTTATGGCATTACCTATTTTAGTATTAATGTTATATCTTGTATTCCAGATTACTTTTACATGGATTGGTCAACCGATTGCTGATGAATTAGATGTACTTATAAATGAAGATTTTTATGGTTGGGCAGATGAAGCGTTGACTGGATTAGGTGTAGCTGATTGGTTACATTCTTTAGTATGTGATGGTATTATAGCTGGTGTAGGTGGAGTGCTTACTTTTGTGCCACTTATTTTCACGTTATTTTTCTGCTTGAGTTTCTTAGACGGTACAGGATATATGGCTCGTGTGGCTTTTGTCATGGACCAATTATGCGTCGTGCTGGTCTTAGTGGTAAGCATTGATGCCTATTATTTGTGGTTTCGGTTGTGCTGTTCCAGGTATTATGGGAGCTAGAGCGTTAGATTCAGAAAAAGACCGTATGATAACTATTTTAGTAACGCCGTTTTTAACTTGTGGTGCTAAACTTCCAGTAATGGCGTTATTTGGAGCTATTTTCTTTGGTGAAAATGCAGGTGATGTTGTATTTGCTATGTATCTTATCGGTATAATTGGTGCAATTTTAGCTTCTAGTATATTGAGTAGAACTGTATTTGAAAAGGATAATACAAGCTTTGTTTTAGAATTACCACCATATCGTATTCCAGATATGAAAACAGTATTGTTAGAAACATGGGATAAAGGTAAAGGTTATCTCATAAAAGCAGGTACAATAATTTTTGCTATGTCTGTAATTTTATGGTTCTTAAGCAGTTATAATTTTGCAGGTCAAGTAGAAGATATGTCTGAATCTTTATTAGCTAGTCTTGGTGGTATTATGTCCACATTGTTTGTATTCCATGGTTTTGATACATGGGAAGCTGGTTCTGCTGTTATTACTGGTATTATGGCAAAAGAAGCTGTTATTTCTACAATGGGTATTTTATATGGTTTACCTGATTTAAGCCCTGATACTGAAACTGTTGAAGCTGTAGGTATGGTAGCTAATACTGGATTACAGATGGCATTTACGACAATGTCTGCGTTAGCTTTATGGTGTTTAGCCAGTTATATACACCATGTATGACAGCACTTGGTACAATAAAGAAAGAAGCTGGTGGTTGGAAATGGATGTTCTTATCTGCTATTGGTAATTTTGTTGTAGCATGGGTTGTATCTTTATTAGTTTATCAAGTAGGCACATTATTAGGTTTTTGATAAATTTTGATATTTAGTATAAAAATAAACGGAGGCTTTTAAATGACGACAGGTGATATCGCTACTTGGATTATAGCTTTGATAATATTTATAGCTTTTGTTTTTGGTATGAAACGCATATATCATAATTTTTCTTCAGGAAAATGTGATTCTTGTGGTACAAATAATGGTTGTTCTGGCGGTTGCCATTGTGATTGCTGTGGAACAGATAATAAGCTAATTTCTAAGGTCAAAGATAAACAGCATTGATAATGATTATAGGCATTTTGCTTTATAATAAAAGGTCTATTATATATTATATTAAAAGGAGTCTTGATTATGTTTACAAGAACAGATTTTTGGATTGGTTTAGCTGTAGGTGTGGTAGCAGGTGCATTTGGTTATAAATATATGCAAAATCGTGTTCAGCAACAACCTGTTATTGCGGAAGGACAAGAACAAGTGTCTATGGAAGAACTTGTTCGTCAAAAAGAAGCTTTAGAAGATATGATTGCTGCACAGCAAGCTGCTGAAGTTAAATAATTTCAATAAAAAAGGAGTGTTTATTAAAACACTCCTTTTTTAAAATCTATGTGTATTTTTATAAAAAATAATTATTATATGGAGAATGTATTATGAAAAAGATGAGTTTAGGAATTCCTTTAGCTGTTGGAATGACAGGTACTGTTTTATCTTTGGTAACAGGAAGTAAAAAAATACATACTGTATTTGGAATAGCTTGGACAGCTTTATCTTTAGCACATGCGTATCAATATAAAAAAGTGATGAAAAATAATGTGAGGAAGGGTTTTAGTCAAATGAATATTCTAAATGCAGTGGGTATACCAACATCTAAGATGGATTGGTTTTTAAAATCAGTAACAGTAGGTTCTTATATACCAGGACGTATTCGTGTTTATAGTAAAGCTTTAATAAATAATGCACAATTAAAGTTAAAAGTTGAAGAAACTATGGCTAAATATAATGAACTAGACAAAGTTACTATAAATACAATAACAGGTTCTGTTCTTATTGAATATCAAACCAGCAAAAATAAAAACTAATAAAGAACTTTGTGAGATTGAAGCATATATAAAAAAACGTGCAAATAGATAAGTGGGGTGGATTTTATGTCATATGCATCTGGTATGGCTATTGGATTAACTATTGGACAACAATTATTAAAATTTTTTTCTAAAGATGGAGGAAATAATAAAATTTTTAGTTTTTCAGAACTACATCAAGGATTGAATACTATAAATGAAGAAATAAAAGCACAAAGTTTTCGTTTGGCACATGCTATAAAAGGCGTCGCCGTTATTATATTGATGCTTTAAAACAAAATGAAAAATTAGCTAAAGTATTAAGTTTAAAATTGAAAGAGTTACCATATATAAAAGAAGTTACTACTAATATTAATACGGGAAGTTTACTTATTATATATAGTTGTGTAGAAAATATTATAGATGATATATTTGCACAGTTGAAAAACAAGGTATTTGCTTTTAAACATAAAGTAACCCAAATGAGTAATCAAGCAACTACTATGGCTAGTGATACTATTTTAATGGTAGTGAAAGAGATAAATGAATGGGTTAAGAAAAAAACAAATAATGTCATAGATTTACGTGTACTAGTATCAAGTTTTTTTGCTTTAAGAGGTATACGTAAGATTTTAACTATGGGGCAACGTCCTAATGGACCACAAATGCTATGGTGGGCATTTTCTATTTTGAGAGGAATTGGTAAATAATGACGAATCAAACTATGAGATATTGTCAAATTCCATTACAATCTTATTTAACTGTAAATCAAAGAAATAAATTGACTTTACGTTTACATGCAATTAAAAATGTTGTTCTAGTAAGATATTATTCAAAGGCAGTACGTATATTTTATAAAGATAGTATAAATAAATTAGCAATTATACAGGTTTTAGGTTATAAAGTAAATATACCGGTAGTTAATAAACCAAAAGAAACTTTGCCAGTGAAGAAAGATATCAATAATGAATTACAAGCTTATAAACGAGATGCAATTATTTCTTTAGTAGGCTTTGTGGGTTTACAAGTATTGAAAAAATTTGCTCCGCAAGTATATACAAGTTTAAATATTGTGCGTAGTTTATTTGTATTGGGAATTGCACGTAATGTAATTAAAAATGGTTTAAAAGGTTTAATAACAGATGGTCAGCCAAATGCTGATACACTTACTTCGACAGCTGTTATTGCTTCAGTATTAGCAGGTAAACCAGAATCTAGTTTAAGTTTAATGACACTTTCTAATGTAGCCGAAATGCTTACTATTTATGCAGCAGAACGAGCTAGAAAACATATATCTAGTTTGTTGAAATTAGATCAACAATATGTATGGCGTGTAGAAGATGATGGACATGAAGTAAAAGTACCCATAGAAACTATTAAGGTAAATGATGTTATTGCAGTGCATACTGGAGAAAAGATTTGCGTTGATGGCAAGGTTTTAAGTGGTAATGCGGCAATTGACCAAGCTTCAATAACAGGTGAATCCAATCCTGCTTTAAAAGGACAAGATGATCCAGTATATGCAGGTTCAGTAGTACAGGGTGGACAACTTACTATTTTAGTACAGAAAGTAGGAGATGATACATCTCTTGCTAGAATTGTGCATTTAGTAGAAGATGCACAAGCTCGCCGAGCTCCTGTACAAAATTTTGCTGATAGAATGGCGAATATGTTAGTTCCTATTTCTTTTATAGGGGCAGCTATTGTTTATGGAGCAACTCGTGATTGGCAACGTGTACTTAATTTATTATTTATTGATTTTTCTTGTGGTTTAAAATTATCTACGGCAACAGCAATATCAGCAGCAGTAGCTACTGCTGCAAAACAAGGAATTTTAATAAAAGGTGGTAACTATATTGAAGCTTTAGCTGATATTGATACTGTAGTTATGGATAAAACAGGAACAATTACAGTAGGTGAGCCGAAAATAGTAGAAACACATACAGCTGAGGGTGTTTGTGAAAAAGAAATGATATTATTAGCAGCATCAGCAGAAATTCATTCAGTTCATCCATTGGCAGTGGCTATTCAAAATTATGTAGAGGAACAAGGTTGGAAAGTACCAGACCACATAGATTCAGATACAGTAGTTGCTCATGGTATGGAAGCAAATGTGGATGATTTTGATGGATTTAAAGGTGGACATATTATTGTAGGCAGTCATCATTTTATGATGGATAGAGAAGTAACATGTCTAGATAATTTTTCTGATATAGAAACTATGCCAGGTCATAATATCTTATATGTAGCACGTGATGCTAAGCTTATGGGTTTAATTGTTATTAATGATCCAATACGTCCACAAATGAAAAAAACTTTTAATCAGATGCGTCGGCATGGTATTGATGAAATTGTAATGCTTACAGGAGATAGTGAAGAAGTAGCTAATACTGTAGCACATAAAATGGGAATTGACAATTATTATGCAGAAATTTTACCAGAAGATAAAGCTGAAATTGTAAATAGACTACAGAAAAATGGACATGTATTAATGGTAGGAGATGGTATAAATGATGCGCCAGCATTAGCTTTTGCTGATGTAGGGGTAGCATTAGGTGGTCGTCGAACAGATATTGCTGTAGAATCTTCGGATATCACAATTAATTCGGATAATCCAATAAAATTAATGGACGCTTTAGAACTTGGTCAAAATACTATGAAATTAATTCGTCAAAATTTTACAGCTACAATTACTATTAATTCGGCGGCAATGCTTCTTGGTGCTTTGGGTAGAATTAATCCACTTGTAGCAGCTATTATTCATAATACGGCTACTTTAGCGGTAGTATTAAATAGTAGTAGAATTTTGATGGGAAAAGATAATTTTTTTAATAAATAAATTAATAAATTAAAATAGGTGTGATTTTTCATACCTATTTTTATTTGATGAATTTTATATAGTCTTAATACTATGTTGATAAGTATTAAGGCTATTTTTATGTTATTTAAGGTATTATATACGTAATCTCAATTATCAATTAGGAGGACTATTGTGATTACATTTGAAGAAGTAGACAAGGCTTATAAAGAAAAACTTGTACTACACAAAATTAATCTCACAATCAATGATGGTGAATTTGTGGTGTTAATAGGTTCATCTGGTTGTGGAAAAACAACTTTATTGAAAACTATAAATAAATTGGAGACTGTGGATAGAGGCTTAATAAAGATAGATAATGTTTCAATACGTCAGCAAAATACTTTAGAGCTTCGTAGACGTATTGGGTATGTTGTTCAAGATGCAGGATTATTTCCACATATGACGATTTATGATAATATTGCAACTGTGTTAAGAATAAATAATTATGATAGCAATAATATAGAAAATCGCATTGATGAATTATTAGAATGGTGGATTTAGACCCAAATAGTTATAAATATTTATATCCGTGTCAATTGTCTGGAGGTCAAAAGCAGCGTGTAGGCGTAGCTAGAGCTTTTGCTACTAATCCAGATATTATTTTAATGGACGAGCCATTTAGTGCTTTAGACCCTGTAACACGTAGTGATTTACAAGATGCAGTAGTAAAATTACAAAAGCAATTCAAGAAGACTATTGTCTTTGTAACTCATGATATGGACGAAGCTATAAAATTAGCTGATAAAATATGTATTATTCAAAAAGGTTGGATTGTACAATATGATACTCCAGAAAATATTTTGAAAAATCCTGCCAATGAATATGTACAAAATTTTGTGGGCAAAAATAGATTGTGGTCTAATCCAGAATTTATCAAAGCTAGTGATATTATGTTGAAAAATCCATGCAAAATTTCTGTAGATAGAACGATTATTCAAGCGTTGCAAGTAATGAATCATGCTCGTGTTGATAGTGTACTAGTTACGGAAGATAATAAATTTTTGGGAATTGTATGGCTAGCTGATTTACAGAATTTTGATTCATATAGTGGTTCATTAAAGAATTTTATATCAGATGATTATCATGCAGTATATGAAAATACTTCGTTGAAAGAAATTACTAATACAGTAGATTATAATCATTTCGGCATTGTTCCAGTATTGGATTTAAAAAATGAATTAGTAGGCTATTTAACAAAAAGTAGGCTATTATCAGTGCTTAGTCGTCAATATCAAGATAGTGTAAGACAAAAGGACGGAATTTTAGCATGAATAGTTCATTACTAGCTTTATTTTTAGATAAATATCCAGATGTATGGCTTCGTTTTATGGAGCATATGAACATGACTACAATGGCGGTATTATTATCTATAGCTATCGGGGTACCATTAGGTATTTTGATAACTAGAAATAAAACTGCGTCAAATATAGTTATTGGAATAGCCAATTTAATGCAAAGTATACCATGTATTGCGCTGTTAGCATTTTCTGTACCATTTGTAGGCATTGGAGAAAAGCCTGCTATTATCATGGTAATAATTTATGCTTTATTGCCAATTATAAAAAATACTTATACAGGTATTAGCAGTATTGACCCTAAACTTAGAGAAGCTGCAGAAGGAATAGGTTTATCTAGTTGGCAAAAATTAATTAAAGTAGAAATGCCACTTGCCATGCCTTTTATTATGGCAGGAATACGAATTAGTACGGTAGCAGCTGTGGGAACAATGACTATTGCTGCTTTTGCCGGAGCTGGCGGCTTAGGTTGGTTTATTAATATGGGCTTATTGGTCTTAATATTGATATGGTTTTATTAGGAGCTATTCCAGCATCAGTTTTAGCTTTATTAATTGATTATATGTTAGCTAAAGCTGAAAATCTATTAGTGCCAGAAGGGTTAAACCAGCAGGACAAATAAAAATGATAAATTAGAAAACATACATTCCAAAAAGTAGTAGTAGCAGGATTGTGTACTTTATTGGTGATAATGCCACTTGGTGTTAAAGGTTATGCTTATATAAAAGATGCTACTCAGAAAACAATTGTAGTAGGTACATCTAATTTTACAGAAGTATTTATTTTGGGATATATGTATGAAGATTTAATTGAACATTATACTGATTTTAAAGTAGAGCGTCGTTTTAACTTAAATGGTGCAGATTTTTGCTTTAGTGCTTTGACAAATGGTGATATTGATACTTTTGTAGAGTATTCAGGTACAGCTTTGATGAATTTTTGTAAATTGCCAATGAATTCAGATTCAGAAGTGTATATAATCAAGTATCAGAGACATTATTAAATAAATATAATGTAGTAACGTCTAAACCATTAGGTTTTAATAATACTTATGTGTTAAGTGTTCGTCCAGATTTTGCTAAAGAACACAATCTAGAGAAAATGAGTGATTTGTTAGCTATCTCTAGTGATGTAACACTTGGTTGTACAGCTGAGTTTTTGCATCGTGAAGATTGCTTGCCAGGATTGGAAGCGAAATTTGGCACACAATTTAAAGATGTAAAAGCTTTAGATGCTACTATTCGTTATCAAGCAGTAGCAAATGGAGAAGTCGATGTAGTAGATGCTTTTTCCACGGACGCTTTGCTAAAAAAAATTGAATTTACAGGGGTTACCTGATGATATGGGATTTTTCCCACCATTTTATGCAGTATCATTTACTAGAGGCAAATTATTAGAGCAGCACCCAGAATTAAAAGATGTATTTGCTAAATTAGATGGTCAAATATCTGATGAAGAAATGAGAAACATGAATTATGCTGTAGATGTAGAAGGTAGAGATGCTCATGAAAGTGGCACATGAATTTTTAGTACAAAAAGGGCTACTTCCTGAATAAAAAAAGTGATAGATAAAACCTAGGGCAAAATGCTCTGGGTTTTATTTGTCTATAAAAATAGATGTTTTAGAAAAAGGTGAAAATATGCAATTAAAATTATGTTTAAAGTCATTATTTGACATGAAAGCATTGGGATATATTATAAGTGGTTCATTGCTATATTCTATAGGATTTAATGTATTTATATTGCCTTGTGATTTATATAATGGTGGTTTTTTGGGAATTTCTCAGATAATGATTTATGTGATAGAAAATATAATAGAAATTGATTTGGGTGAAGGTAATTATACAGGGATTATTTATTTTTTGCTCAATTTACCATTGTTATATATTTCTTTAAAGCGTTTTGGTGGAGATTTTATCATCAAAACTATTTTTTGTGTAATATGTTATAGTGTATTGTTGAGTATTGTGCCAGTACCAGAAAAAAAAGTTTTTTGCCTGAAAATATTACTGCATGTATTGCCGGCGGAGTTCTTTGTGGTATAGGTGCTGGCATTACTTTATTATCAAAAGGCAGTGGTGGTGGTGAAGAAATATTAGGATTATTGTTGATGCAAAAATATAAAAGTATGAGTGTAGGTAAAATATTTAATATTATAAATGTATTTGTATTTACTACTTGTATGTATATATATGATATTTCATCTGGTGTATATTCGATTTTTTTTGCAGTAGTAACGGCTGTTGTTATTGATAGAGTACATTTACAGAATATTACTATGACGATGTTGATTATCTCAAAAAAAGAACAGCTTGAGGATTTGATTTTTAAAGCTGTTCATCGAGGAGTAACTAAAATTAAGGGGATTGGTGCATACAGTGGCGAAGAAACTAATATTTTATTGACAGTAGTGTCCAAAGATGAAGCATTAATTTTGCGTAAAATTCTTTGTGATTATGATGAAAATGTATTTATTATTGAAGATGAAAGCATAAATGTAGTAGGAAACTTTCAAAAAAGATTATAAAAATTTTAGTTAAAACAAGGATTTCTATTTGTTATGAAGAATATATATTAAATTACTCATTGTGCTAGTTCATTTTTTATTGTATAAACTAATAAACATTGTTCCAATCTTAATCGAAATCCTAAAATAGATTGTACTCTTATTCTTTCTATATCAAATAAATTTACTAATTTAGAAAAT
>ENA-OQIO01001109-OQIO01001109.1-human-gut-metagenome-genome-assembly--contig:-NODE-1109-length-13575-cov-2.103510_pt1 | contig 13575 bp, 16 predicted proteins | sample MGYA00242573_ERZ504737 | MGnify/ENA primary metagenome ERZ504737 (study PRJEB26092, sample SAMD00036203) | human gut metagenome | host: Homo sapiens | study: EMG produced TPA metagenomics assembly of... | reverse complement strand
GGATCAGAAGACTCTTACTTGTCGCATTACGGAGAATATTAGCAACTTCCGTCATCTCGACCATGAAAGTACTCTGGCCGCTTGCAAGGTCATCTGATGCACCCACTCGTGTAAAGATGCGGTCAACCACACCGATGTTAGCGGATGAAGCCGGAACAAATGAACCAATCTGCGCCATCAGGACGATCAGCGCAGTCTGTCTCATGTAGGTTGATTTACCGGCCATATTTGGCCCTGTGATAATGGAAATACGATCCTTTTTATCATTCAGATATGTATCGTTACAAATAAACATGTCATTGGAAATCATCTTTTCTACTACCGGATGTCTTCCGTCTTTGATGTCGATCAGTCCTTTATCGTTCATCTTCGGTCTGACGTAATTATTCTGCTCCGCAACCAGTGCAAGTGAGGCAAATGCATCTAATTTTGCAATAGCTTTGGCTGTCTTCTGAATACGTACGACCTCTTTCCCAATCGTATCTCTGACTTCAGAATAAAGCTGGTATTCCAGTGCGTACAGTTTATCTTCCGCACCAAGAATCGTGTCTTCCAGTTCTTTTAATTCCGGAATGATATAACGCTCTGCATTGGCAAGAGTCTGCTTTCTTGTATAATAATCCGGTACCAGATCTTTAAAAGAATTGGTAACTTCCAGATAATAGCCAAATACTTTGTTGTATTTGATACGCAGATTCTTGATTCCTGTCTTTTCCCGCTCATCTGCTTCCAGTTTGGCAAGCCAGTCCTTCCCGTCGGATTTGGCATTGCGGAGTTTGTCGACTTCTGCATTGTATCCATCTTTTATGATACCGCCTTCTTTCATGGCGATCGGTGGATCCTCCCTGATAGAATCACTAACCAGCTTGCACAGATCTTCCAATGTATCCAGCTCTTCATACAGTTCCTTTAAAAGCGGTGTCTGCATGTCACTTAAGATACACTTAATATGTGGAAGCATGGCAAGTGAAGTCTGGAATGCGATCAGATCTCTTGGATTGGCAGATTGATATGTGATTTTGCATACCAGTCGTTCGAGATCGTAAACCGGTGAAAGATATTCTCTGATCTCCTCTCTGGAAATCGCATTTTTCATCAGTTCATCTACGGCATCCCAGTCGTTTTTCAATTGCATTTTTTGTCAATTAACGGCTGTTCAATGTATTTGCGTAATGTTCTTGCGCCCATTGCGGTCTTTTGTCTTATCCAGTACCAGAGAAGGGAACCACGTTTTTGCTTGTCGCGCAGTGTTTCACACAACTCCAGATTACGTCTCGTCGAGCTATCCAGAAGCATATATTTTCCGGCTGCGTAGATTGTCAGATGAGAAATGTGTGATAAATCTCTTTTCTGTGTCTCTACCAGATACTGCATGAGTGCGCCGGCTGCGATCACGCCACAGTCATAGTCGGCAAGTCCCAATCCTTCAATTGTCCCTGCATGGAAATGCTCCTTTAATATCCGTTCACAGATTGCATCATCAAAATACCAGGAATCCAGAGAATAAATTGTAATCCCCAGTTTCTCTTTCATCGTATCCAGATCCATACCGCTCATATAAAAAGCCTCATTGCAGATGATCTCCGATGGAGAGAATTTATAAATCTCATCCATCAGCCTGCTGCCGTCCGGAAGTTCCGTCACAAAATAATCTCCTGTAGAAATATCTGCAATGGACACTCCGTACCGGTCTGCAATATAGACAATGCACATAATATAATTATTCTTCGTCTCATCCAGTGCCTGCGTATCCAGGTTCGTTCCCGGAGTTACGATCCGCACGACCTCACGCTTTACGATTCCCTTTCGCCTGCTTGGATCTTCCACCTGCTCACAGATTGCCACTTTGTATCCTTTGGCAACCCAGCCTGTTCAGATATCCTTCCACCGCATGATAAGGGACTCCGCACATTGGGGCACGTTCTTCCTGCCCACAGTTTTTCCCGGTCAGTGTGATCTCCAGTTCTCTGGATGCAGTCAGTGCATCCTCAAAGAACATTTCATAAAAATCGCCTAAGCGATAGAAGAGAATGCAGTCCTGATACTGGGACTTGGTCTCCATATACTGCTTCATCATTGGTGTTAACTCAGCCACATTCAAACTCCTTCATCTGTAAAATCTATTTTTGCATACAAAATGCGGTCCAAACCATACCAGATGGTTTTTCCTGCACAGATAGCAATCATAAAAGTAAAAAAACCGGAAAGAAAACCCATTAAAAAATGGGTTCTTTCCGATGTATTATAGCATTTTTATCTTTTCTGTTCAACCTGCATTACATCATCTGCAATCTGTTCTGCAGTCAGATGATTTTCCAGCAGTATCTCTTTCACGTCATACCGGTCAATGAACTCTTTTTTCAATCCGTAGTTCAGAACCTTCATGTCACTGTCGCCATAGAAACGTGCGATCTTCTCTCCAAATCCACCATTGAGGATTCCATCTTCCAGCGTGACCACGATATCATGATCTTTCTTCAGTTCTTTCAGGAGTTCTTCATCCAGCCCTGTAATATAATATGGATTGATCACTGTCGGTACAGTTCCTGTCTTTTCCCCGATCAGGTCTGCTGCCTGTCCTGCAAGTCCGTAGAATGTTCCAAGTCCGATGACCGCAACTTTTGAACCTTTTCTCGTCACTTCATACTGATCCAGTCTTCTGAAATCCTTTTTCACTTCTTTTCCGTCTGAGATCATTGCACCACCCGGAAGTTTGATCGCAACCGGATACTCTGTCTGCTCCACGCTCCAGTCCAGCATGGCAAGATACTCTTCTTTTGTTGTCGGTGCAAGATAGACTAAATTCGGAATATTTCCAAGCATCGGCATATCCTGCAAACCTAAATGAGTCACATCATTCATTCCATAAACAGAACCTGCAAAAATCACGATCGTTGCCGGATTTTTATCAATGCATAAATCCTGGGAAATCTGGTCAAAAGTTCTCTGTATAAAGGAACTGTAAACTCCATACACCGGCTTCCCTCCGTTGGCTGCGATTCCTGAAGCAAGTGCCACGCAGTCTCCTCCGCAATTCCCACATCCACGAACTGTCTTCCGGCTTCTTTTCTTTTATCTTCTGTAAATCCCATGACTGTCGGTGTTCCTGAAGTGATCGCAACAACCGTCGGATCTTCTTTCATCTTTTTCAGAAGATAATCTCTCGTCACAGAAGAGTAATCTTCTCCGTCTGCCGGATAAAGAGGCATTCCGGTCTTCAGATCAAACGGAGCATTATAATGCCACTGCTCCTTGTGCTGCTCTGCAGGGGCATATCCCTTTCCCTTCAGCGTATTGATATGAACGACCACTGCATGGTCTGTATCTTTTGCTTTCTGAAATGCCTCGATCAGAGCGGCTGTATTATTTCCTTCGTTTACATAAATATAATCCAGTCCCATTGCCCTGAACAGATTGCAGTCTGCCTTGCCGTCTGTCTCCCGCAGAAGTTTTAAATTCTGGTAAAGCCCTCCATGGTTCTCTGCTATGGACATATCATTGTCATTGACTACAATAATCAGGTTGCCACCAAGCTCTGCAGCATAATCCAGTCCTTCCAGTGCCTCTCCGCCACTCAGAGATCCGTCTCCGATGACTGCGATCACATTCCCTTTTTCGTCTTTCAGGTCTCTTCCCTTTGCAAGTCCGCAGGCAAGGCTGACCGAAGTAGAGGTATGACCTACCGTAAAGAAATCGTGTTCACTTTCACCCGGATTGGTATATCCCGATACATCATCATAATGTTCTTCATACAGATAGGCATCTTTTCTTCCCGTCAGCATCTTATGTGGATAGCTCTGGTGTGATACATCGTACACGATCTTGTCCTTTGGTGATTCAAATACATAATGCATTGCAATGGTTGCTTCTACCATACCAAAATTCGGTCCAAAATGTCCTCCATGCTTACTTGCCCTGACAAGCAGTGCCTGTCGTATTTCCTCTGCAAGAACCGGCAGTTCCTCCAATGTCAGTTTCTTTACATCAGCCGGTCCGTTGATCTTCTCAATATACATTTTCTAATTCTCCTCTTCTTTTTCCCAGGACAGGACTCCTGTCTCTACTGCTTTCTGATAACGTGATATTTTATATTTCAGCCGTTCCATCGTTGCATTGATCTGTCGCCGCTGTTCCTCCAGCACTTCATACTGTTCCTGTAAAAGATCTCTGCGTGCCTCGATCGTACTGTCCCCCATCTGGTACAGTCGCACATATTCGATCAGTGCCTCGATCTGGACACCGGCACTCCGCATACATACTGCCTGTTCTACCCAGCCCAGGTCTTTTTCCTGATAATCCCGGATTCCGCCCGGTGTACGCGGAACCGGCGGGATCAGACCGATCCTTTCATAATATCGCAGCGTATCCTGGGAAATCCCGTATTTTTCACTGACTTCCTTGATCGTCAACATCGATCACCTGCCCTTTCTTTTTTCACAAGAACTATAACACTTGGAGTCAGCTCCAGGTCAAGAGGATTTTTCTATTTTTTCTTTTTTCATCCTGTTTTCCTTTATATTGTCTGTTCTCTTTTTTAAAAATTCCTATAAAATCCAACTCCGATCACAGAGGTAAGCAGCTCTGTTACCGGGAAAGTCAGCCAGAAATACTGCAAACCGAATCTTGAAAAAATATATCCCAGCGGCACAAAAAACAACACGGTTCTCACGATCGTCAGTACCGAACTCTTCACGGCATATCCGATTGCCTGGAAAAAGACCGGAAAGATCAGGGAAGTGACCATAAAAATAAAACTGATCCCGATGTAATGGAATCCGTTCGTTCCTATTGCAATCACCTCGCTGTCGCCGGAGAATACAGCCAGCATCTGTCCAGGCAGAAACTCAAAACACAAGGTACCAAGAAACATCAGACATTCTCCCATGATCAGAGAATCTTTCAATACAAGCCTGCACCTTTTTATATCCTTCGCTGCATAATTATAACTGATCACCGGAACAATGCAGGTCTGTAATGCTCCCAATGGAATAAAAAAAGAAGGTCTGCCACTTATAATATAATCCCAGTGCGGTAACTGCCTGGTCTGAAAATCCCGCCAGGATCAGATTCAGTCCGAGAATGTAGAGCGTATAAGCTGACTGCATAATGATATTGGGGATTCCAAGCTGATAGATTCTTTTTATATAACCGGAATAGCAGGATCTCCTGGGCGGTCTGTACCACGCTTTTTTCATTACGATCAAGCTGCCACGATCTGTCCTGACACCGTTGCTACTGCTGCACCGGAGATTCCCATTTCAGGCATGCCCAGCATTCCAAAGATCAGAAGCGGATCCAAAATGATATTGACGACTGCACCTGCGATCTGAGCGATCATTGGTGTCCTCATATCGCCCTCTGCCTGCAGGATCTTACTCCAGATTCCCTCCGTAAAAAGACCAATGCTGAAAAGACAGACGATCCTGCCGTATGCCACCACATCCCGGATCACTTCCGGGGAATCTGTTGACATACCGGCATATGCCGGCAGCGTAACATAGCAGACTGCTGCAAAAATAATCCACAGGATCAGTCCCAGCGGTGTACCAGTTCCCGCCACCTCTTCTGCTTTTTTCTTCTTTCCGATTCCAAGATAATACGCCATATCAGTATTGATACCGACTCCTGTTCCCACTCCCAGTGCGATCATGAGAAGCTGCACCGGATAGATGATCGACAATGCCGTAAGTCCGGTCTCCGAATACTTTCCTACAAAAAAACTGTCTACAATATTGTATAATGCCTGGATCAGTTGTGCCAGCATGACCGGTGGTGCAATTTTTAACAGGATCCTGCTGACCTTTTCTGTTCCGTAAAAATCTGATGTTTCCATAAAACCCTCTTTATTATTTAGCAAATCAAGTTTTCCTTCATTTACAATAGAATAACACAGATATTTATATTTTTAAATGTTGTGTGCGTTTTCATTTACTTTTATAAATATCTGTGTTACCAGTTGAAAGCATTTTTCAATTTTTATCTTATCTCTTATTCATACCGTAACGCGTCGATCGGGTTCATGTTGGCTGCTTTCACCGACGGAATCAGTCCGAAGATTACTCCGATCAGCGTAGAGAACAGGACTGCCACTACAATTGCTGTACCGCTGATCGCCACAGGCACAGCGGAAACTCCCGAGATAATATACGCCAGTGCGATTCCCACCGCAACACCGATGATTCCACCAAGCAGAGTCAGTACTGCTGCCTCTGTCAGGAACTGGAACAGGATTCTCTTTTTTCTTGCTCCCAGTGCCTTTTTAAGTCCGATCTCTCTTGTACGCTCTGTGACCGATACAAGCATGATATTCATAACTCCGATTCCTCCTACTAAAAGAGAAATACTGGCGATCCAGATCAACTGCTGGTTCGTCGAATTGCTGATCTCCTGGATCTGGGTTGCCTGCTTCAGCAGATCTTCCCCTTTATATTTGATGGAATCATCGGATACAGACAGATAAGAATTAAGGATCTCTGCTGCATCTTCCCCTGCTTTTGTCATATCATCCGTCGATGTGGCACGTACTACCACATTCTGTGGTTCATCATACTGATACAGGGTCGGCCATACTGTATCAGGAACGCAGACCATTCCACTTCCATCATTTGATATATAGCGATTGTAATCATCCATGGAATTGATCACCGGCTGGGATGCCGCTTTTCTGGCAATCAGACCGATCACCGTAAACGGTTCTCCTTTCATTTCAATCGTCTTTCCGATCACATTCCCGTCCGGGAACAGATTGGATGCAGAAGTCTTGTCAAGCAGTGCAACTTTTCTGTTCTCCAAAAATCTTTCTCTGAAAATCCACGTCCTTTTGTAATCTGATAACCATATACATCCAGATAATCAGAGTCTACTCCCATGATCGTTCCGTTGGAAAGGGACTGGGAGCCGTTAAAGACGGCATCATATTCATTTCTTGTATAGTAGAGTGCTGCTGTCTCCACTGCATCAGATTCTTTTATTTCCTCCAGTACATCCTTACTGATCACCGGTACTCCGTCCGGGACATTTCCATAGCTCAGATCAATCGGCCATTCTCCCTGGTAAAGCTGGATATTCACTGCATTATTTCCTGCTCCTACCAGATTTTCCTTGATCTGTTCATTTGTTCCCTTGATTGTTGATACAATTGCAATGATCGAGCCGATTCCTATGATGATTCCAAGCATCGTCAGAGCAGATCTTAATTTGTGGTTCCAGATTCCCTGAAACGCAAGTCTGATATCTTCCAGCATAGAAATCCCCCCTTACTTATAATCATATAATGTATCTGTCGACTTTGTCTTCGCACCTTCCCGAACATCTCTTCCATATGGAAATGCAATCTCGTCATCCAGGCTCAGACCGGATACAATCTCCAGAGAACCGGATACATTTTTTCCAACTTCGACATACTGCTTTTTCAATTTCCCGTTATCACCCTTTTTATATACATAATATTGGTTTCCGTCTTCCCTGACAAACATCTGCTCAAGATAGATTTCATCCTCATCCTGGGAAGAAAGATCATCAATACTCAGATTTACTCCGTCTCCATTGGAAAGTTCCGCGTCCCCATGGATCACTGCTGTGAATGGATAATAAGAAAGATTTTCATTATTTCCGTCCGAATATCCTGTTGACGGTGAACTGCTGACTCCGCTGATCGTCGCCTCATAAGTCATCCCGCTGGTCCATGACGTAACAGTCACAGTCATTCCCTCTTTGATCTTATCAAATGCTGTCTCTGCCACACGCCCTGTCACATAAAATCCATCCTCACCTACAACACTGATGATCGGTGTATTTTCCAGTCTTGCTGTCTCTTCATCCGTCACCGATTTTACGGTTCCTTCCACTGTACTGGTTACGATCGCATTGTCTACCTTTTTTTTCAATTGCTTCAGTTCCAGTTCGGCTGTTCTCTGCTCCAGTTCCAGCTCTTTTAACCGTTCTTCCTTCTCCTGAATCTCTTTTGCCAGCTCTTCTTTTGTAGGTCCATCTGAAATTCCCGGATCATCCGGTTCAGATGGATCTTCCGGCTCGGACGGTGTATCCGGTTCGTCCGGTACATCCGGTTCAGATGGTGTGTCCGGCTGGTCTGGCTGAACTGGTTGATGATCTGACCATTCTTTCCATCCAGTGTCCATTCATAAAGAATCCTGGTCGGATTATCCTTATCATCTACCACCTCAAATGTGCAGATTTCTCTATTTTCCAGCACTTTCAGCATAAACTGTGCATGAACCGTCACCCCAGGTGCACAGAGATACCGGTAAGGTTTTTCTTCTGTTCCGTCACCATCCTCATTGTACGGAACGGACTCTTCCGTAATCTTATCATAAATCTTTGTTCCCTTTAATTCTTCCGGGAAGGGTTTACCGGTCTCTTTTCCATCTGTCACCGTTGAATCCTGATCCGATCCTGCCGTTCCGGTATCCGTATTTCCTTCCCGAGCAGTCATATTCTGCCTCTGCACTGATGCTGTTGTCCTGCTCTTCCCTGTATCTGCGTTTACGACTGTATCTGTTCCTGCCGCACTGGTCTTCACAACTGTATTGGTCCCTGCTACATTTCCTTTTGCAACCGCTTTTGTTCCACGCAGTTGCTTCAGTTCTGCTTCAATATTCTTACGGTTTAAGGCAATTCCCTCAATCTCCATCTGCTTCATTTCTTTTTCCATCGTTGCCAGAGTTGTATCATAAGCAACCAGACGATCCCCGATCTTAACCGTATCTCCGGCTTTAACATAGACTTCTTTCACAGTAAGAGATTCATCATAATAGATATCCTGGTTCATATTCGTTGTTACAGTTCCGTAATCAGAGATTCAGAACCGCTGGACCAGCCACCGGAATTCATATTACTGACAGGAGCTACTTTTACCGCTTTTCCGCTTCCCTGCACAGCCGCAACAATGATCCCGGTCAACAGGACTGCTGCCGCAACGCCGGAAACCGAACCGATCAGGATCTTTTTCTTATTCTTTTCCATTCTCCTGCTCCTCTCCGTCCTTCAATCTTCCATCTTTGATCATCACCATCCGGTCAGCACACCCTGCGATCTGTGCATCATGTGTGATCATCAGCACTGTCATTCCTTCCTGATTCAGTTCTGAAAATAATTCCATGATCTGCCGTCCCGAAACCGAATCCAACGCTCCCGTAGGCTCATCTGCCAGCAGAAGATCAGGCCGGTAACGATTGCTCTTGCGATGGCCACACGCTGCTTCTGTCCTCCTGATAACTGCGTCGGTCTGAAATCCAGGCGATCCCCAAGTCCGACCCGTTCCAGTGCTGCCTTCGCCCGCTCCATCCGCTCTTTTTTTGGATACATTGGAATAAAGAAGTGGCAGTGCTACATTATCCAGTGCTGTCTGTTTTGGCAGCAGATTAAATGTCTGAAAGACAAATCCAATGGAGCGGTTTCTGATCTGTGCCATTGTCCGGTCGTCAAAATCCTTCAGTCTGTCCCGTTGAGCTGATAGACCCCGGAACTTGCCACATCAAGACATCCGATGATATTCATCAGAGTCGTCTTTCCTGAACCGAAGGTCCCATGATCGCAACATATTCTCCGCGTTCTACCTGAAAGCAGATATCTTTCAAAACAGGGACTGTCAGTTTGTCCTGAACGTAATCTTTATATATATGTTCTAACTTCAGAAGCATTATTCGTCCTCCATTCCTCCATCTTTCTGCAGATTTTCAGATGTCCCGTCTTCCGGTTCTGCCTCTGTTCCATCTTCCGGCTCTGTTCCTGCAGTTCCATTCAGTTCATCTTCACTGATTCCACTTTCATTATTCACTGCCGTATTTTTTACAACCGCTGCACCTTTTTTGCAATCTTCGCTTGGCCACACGATATAATCCGTATTCTTCAGTCCGTCCAGTACTTCCCAGGTATCCATATCCTCATTTTTCTCACCCAGTTTGATCTCTCTCTTTTCAAGGCGGTCATTCTTGCCTGCCACCCATACATATGGAACATCAGAATCTGCATCTACGATATAGGAACTCATCAGCCACATACCAGAATCTGTCTCACTTCCTGTTCCGGGTTCAACATAGACGTGCTGTCCGAGCATCAGCCCTTCACTTTTCTCCAGTGTCACGTAAAATGGATATTTCGTTGCCTGCTGGGAACTGTCAGAACCGGAATAATAGCTGTTCTGAGAACCACTCTCCGGCTTTTCCGTATCAATAGAATCCACTGTTCCCTTCCATATCTGCGTCTCATCCACTCTTGAACGAATCGTCACTTCCATTCCCGGTGAAAGATTTCCAATATTCTGCTCGCTGATCTTTCCTTTGATCCGGTATTTTCCTGTAGAAAGAATACTCATAAACGGTTTCTTTTCTCCGGTAACATCATCATATCCCTGCTCCTCGTTAATTTCCTGAACGATTCCTGAAATCGTAGATGTCACAACAGAAGATTCCAGGTTCTTTTTCATACGGTTTACTTCCAGTTCTTTTACTTTATAATTGTATTCTTCCTGCTTCACATTGGTCTGAAGTTCTTGGATCTGAGTCGTATAAGATAACTGCTCACTGGCCGGGGCATTCTTTTTCTCCGCTGTCAGGGTCGCAATCTGGTTATTCAGGTTGCTGATACTGTTATTGATCTTATCCAGCTCCAGATTTCTCTGTTCCAGTGTCATCGCAAGCTCTTCTGTATCGAACTCATACAGCTTTGTCCCAGGCTTTACTTCCTGCCCCTTCTCCACAAAAATCTCTTTTACTTTCTGATCATCTGAAAGCGTCAGTTTCAGAGTATCCTGTGCCTCCACAACGCCGGAAAACCGGTTCTGAGTCCCCAGTCCTGTTCCCGTCAGCATACCGACGGAATCTGCATACAGCACATCTTCTCCGTTCCCGCTTCCTTTTCCGGTCACTGCCTGATCACCAGAATCACGACCAGAAGTACTGCCAGTATGATCCCCGCTATTATCAGCATCTTTTTCTGCTTCAGGCTCAATTTCTTTTCTTTCACTTGCCTTTCCCTCCTTTTAAGATCACAGCCATTCCCAGGATCTGTTAGTTTCAGTATATCTTATCTCCCCTGTAAAATCACTTGAAGAATTTCTTAATTTTCTCCGCTGACTCTTAATTTTTTCATTGTCTGCGTAAAGATAAAAAACTCCTTCCGGAAATATCGTAACATCAGTTTCTGACATTTCCAAAAGGAGTTTCTCATCATTTACCGGACTTCCCCTCATCCGGACAATCTCTTAAAAGCAGAGCATTTTATCTCTTTTTTTCTTCCTCCGGCAGTTCTTTGCGGATCTCTTTTGTACGGATTTCTTTACAGATCGCATCAATAAATTCATCCAGGGATTTTGTTCCTTCATTTCCTGCAAACCGGCTTCTGACAGATACGGTTCCATCTGCCTCTTCCTGCTGTCCTACAACCAACATATACGGAAGTTTATCCAGTCTTGCTTCGCGGATCTTGAATCCGATCTTTTCTGAACGGTTATCTACCGTCACATCAATATCATTCTTTTTCAGTTCTGCACATACTTTATTTGCATACTCCTCATACTTTTCAGAAATAGGAAGTACACGCACCTGCTCCGGGCATAACCAGGTCGGGAACTTTCCGGCATACTTCTCGATCAGCCATGCAAGTGTTCTCTCATAGCATCCCATGGAAGTTCTGTGAATGATATACGGACGTACTTTATCTCCGTTCTGATCGATATAATACAGATCAAAGTTTTCAGCGATTGCACAGTCAAGCTGGATCGTGATCATTGTATCTTCTTTGCCATATACGTTCTTTGCCTGAATGTCGATCTTCGGACCATAGAAAGCTGCTTCTCCGTCAGCCTCTACAAATGGAACGCCCTTTTCACGCAGTACTTCACGCAGTGCTTCCTGGGTTCTGTTCCAGTAATCCTCATCCCCAAGATATTTCTTTTTATTTGCCGGATCCCATTTTGACAGACGGTAGGTCACATCATCCTGAAGTCCCAGCGTCGATAATACATAATAAGCAAGATCAAAGCAGTTCTTCAGCTCTTCCTCTGCCTGATCCGGACGGATTACATTATGTGCCTCTGTGATCGTAAACTGACGGACACGTGTCAGTCCGTGCATCTCACCTGAATCCTCGGAACGGAACAGTGTAGATGTCTCACTCATACGATATGGAAGATCACGATAGGACTTCTGCGTATTCTTATATACATAGTACTGGAATGGACAGGTCATCGGGCGGAGTGCAAAAACTTCTTTATCTTTTTCTTCATCACCAAGAACGAACATTCCTTCTTTGTAATGATCCCAGTGTCCGGAAATCTTATACAGATCTGATTTCGCCATCAATGGTGTTCTTGTACGGACATAACCCCATTCTTTATCTTCCAGATCTTCAATCCATCTCTGCAGTTTCATAATCATTTTTGTTCCTTTGGCGGGAATAACGGAAGTCCCTGTCCGATTACATCTACTGTTGTAAAGAGTTCCATCTCACGTCCCAGCTTATTATGGTCACGACGCTTTGCATCTTCCAGTTTTTCAAGATATGCATTCAGTTCTTCCTTTTTATTAAATGCAGTTCCGTAAATTCTCTGAAGGCGTGCTTTATCGGAGTCTCCTCTCCAGTATGCCATGGATGAAGAAGTCAGCTTAAATGCCTTGATTCCTTTTGTTGTCATCAGATGAGGACCTGCACATAAATCAACAAATTCTCCCTGATCATAGAAAGAGATTTCTTCCCCTTCCGGAAGATCTTCGATCAGTTCTACTTTGAAAGGCTCATTCTTTTCCTGCATGAATTTAATTGCTTCTTCTCTTGGAAGTGTATATCTCTTCAGCTCATGTCCCTCTTTGATGATCTTCTTCATTTCCGCTTCCAGCTTATCCAGAGTCTCTCTTGAAAATGGTTCTGCCTCAAAATCATAATAAAATCCGTCTTCAATTGCCGGCCCGATTGCAATTTTTGCATCCGGAAACAGTCTCTTTACTGCCTGTGCAAGCACATGAGATGCTGTATGGCGGATCACCTTCAATCCCTCCGGATCACTTGCTGTGACAATATTCAGTTCACAGTCACTGTCAATCACTGTCCTGAGATCTACGATCTCTCCATTCACTTCTCCTGCACATGCAACTCTTGCAAGTCCGCTGCTGATATCGGCTGCAATGTCATACACCGATTTTGCTTCACTGTACTCTTTCACTGAACCGTCTTTTAATGTAATTTTCATGTTCCTGCTTCCTTTCTTTGTTCATTTTCCCGTGTCAGGGAAATTCATGGATCAGAAAACAACAACATGAAAAATCCCTGACACTGCATCTCTACAATGTCAGGGACGATATCTTCATCTACCGTGGTTCCACCCGTCTTCATCTTTTCCTCTCCGGCACTCTGCATATCTGCTAAAGCCGGCTTATCAAAAAGAAAAGATCTCATTCATGATGATAACGGAATCACCGGACCGGATTAGGGTCACTCAGAGCTGGTCTTCACATAAGTTCCATCAAAATGCTCCCACCAAATGCACTTCTCTCTGCGACTTCTACTTATGCTACTCGTCTCTTCAACGCTTTATTCGGTGTTAATTGTAACCTCTTTTTC
>ENA-OQIO01001106-OQIO01001106.1-human-gut-metagenome-genome-assembly--contig:-NODE-1106-length-13611-cov-3.451943_pt1 | contig 13611 bp, 18 predicted proteins | sample MGYA00242573_ERZ504737 | MGnify/ENA primary metagenome ERZ504737 (study PRJEB26092, sample SAMD00036203) | human gut metagenome | host: Homo sapiens | study: EMG produced TPA metagenomics assembly of... | reverse complement strand
GGGCGTTTCAGCAGAGCAAACAAGCAGTGGGCGGCGCGGCGATATATTCCGCAGGACGAGCGGCACAATGCCGAGATTACCGTCCGAAGTCATCCCGCCATACTGGATGGCTTCGTAGACCTCTATCGGGAAGCCTATCAAAAGCTGGGACTGTTTGGCCCGGAACATTGCGTTGGTGACCGTGCCGAGCAGGATTACATCGGCAAGGTGCTGGTACTCAGCCTGATACGCTGAAAGAGTCCTTCTGGAGTCAGGAAAACCAGCTGTGGTATGCCCACGACGGCTTCGGATGCAGTCCCCACGCTATTGGACGCTCGGTGCGCTGCACCTGCCTGAGTGACGGCGAAATGACCAGGTGGAACCGGGATGAGTTTGTCGGCGTGTTGGATGAGAAATTCCTGCCCGATTGGGCCAAAGAGAGTCTGTCGCAGTTCCAGCAGGAAGAGTCCGCTGAATCCCCCGGTATGAACAACCAATCCATGTAACAGGAAGGAGAAAAAATCTATGGCAGCAACGCAGAAGAAAAAGCAGCAGGAAGTCCCTGCGCCCCAGGTCGAGGCGAGGATCGACCGTATGGTGGACGGTGACTACAAAACCAAAGCCTATGCCAGCGTTACCATCGCCGGCGCATTTGCCGTCCACGGCCTCCGTGTCATTGAGACGGACAAGGGGCGCTTCATCTCCATGCCCCAGGAGTCCTACAAGAAAAACGGCGAGACGGTGTATAACGACACCTTCCATGCCGTCACCGCCGAGGCAAGGACTGCGTTGGTGGATGCGGTCAACGATGCTTACGAGCAGAGGCTGCAGGAACGCATGGAGCAGAGTGAGGACGCACCCGCTCAGGGCATGGAACAGCAGATGTAAGCGCCACGGTGCGAAAGGAGGTGACGGAACTTGGTGCGATTCACCGTGGATAACCGAAATCGGCTCATCTTTTACGGCAATCCTGTGGGCTATGTGAAGGCGGATACCGCGTGGTGGATGAAATGTTCCGCACGGACGAGCTCAACCAATATCTGAGCCGCATGAATCTGACGCCCCGTTGGGAGGACGGAATCTTTGACCGTCTCGTATCCGGCGAGGTGACCGGCGAAGAACCGGTGCAGTCTCGAAAGGGCTGCCGCATCTGGCAGCTCAAAAAGGATGTAGACGTGGCAATGCGCTTCATCGGTACGAGGATCAGGTACGGAAGTTTGGAGAGCCGGATGCCCAAAATTACACGCTCGCGTTCGACGGCGACCTCGGCACCAGCGATCTGGAGCAGATCTATACCATCTGCCGGGATACTCCGCCTCCCGGATACCAGGGCTACCGTATGGCGCTGTCGGATGTGGTGGAGCTGTACGACGATTCCGGCAGCGAATTTTATTACTGCGACCGTGTGGGCTTTCGCCCTATCCGGTTTGAACAAAGCCAGGAGCAGACACAATGCATCGAAATGCCCATGTGAGCCGGACGGCGTCTGACTGTCCGGCTTTTTCTTTGCTCAAGCGGAGCCGTGGGCCTCCCTGTGGGCAGCTCTCAGCCGATCATCCAAACATCAAACAACAAAAATCTTTTCAAGTTATAGGAGGAAATTACCTTATGAAGAAGCTGTTTAAGAACGTTGCCACCTCTGTCAAGGCCACCGCCGTCAATATCAAGTCTTCCGTTGTCGCTTTCAACCGCCGCGCCGTCTGCGGCAATGCCGGTGAGGGCTACATCGACACCGCGGTGAAGGTGCTGATCGCCGTTGTGCTGGGGGCGCTGGTGCTGGCTGGTCTCTATGCCATCCTGAACGACACAGTCATGCCCACGGTAACCCAGAAGATCACGGAAATGTTCAGCTACAATGGCTGATGCGCTGGGCGCAGGCGATTATCTTCTGCAGCGTACTCATTTACGCCGCAGTGGATGACCTGAAGACCCGGACCGTCAGCAACATCGTCTGCATCGTCATGGCTTTGGCGGGGCTGATCACCATCAGTCCCGCCTCCCTTTTGGGAGCACTGCTGGCAATGCTCCCGTTCTACCTCTGCGCAGGCTTTGGACTGATGGGCGGTGGGGATTGGCGGTTAGCCGCAGCAGTAGGCTTTGTGTTGGGCGTTGGACGGGTACTCACGGGATTCTTATTTATGGCCGTCGCGCTCCTGCTGGCATCCCTTGTCATGCGTGCATTCCCGGCACTGCGGCAGAGCGCGGCAAAGAAGCAGCCGCTGGTGCCATATTTCGCAGCGGCTTTTATTCCCGCGTATTTTTTATAAGGAGGAAAACGATTTGAAGATTTTTCGTAATCGCACCGTCATTGGTGTGCTGTGTATCCTGCTGGCGTTGATCATCTGCTTCGGTGTTACGCCGCTGTTCAGCCGCAGCGCCAGTGAGAAAACGGAGATCATCCGTGTGACGAAGGACATCAAGGAAGGTGACGAGATCACCGCAGAGATGGTCCAGACAGTAGAGGTCGGTGCCTATAATTTGCCGCAGAACCTTATGACAGACAAGAAAGAGGTCGTCGGGAAATATGCGACCGCTGACCTGGTTGCCGGAGATTACATTCTCTCCAGCAAGCTCTCAGCTGTACCTGCGGCAGAGAATGCCTATCTCTATAATCTGGACGGCACAAAGCAGGCCATCTCCGTTACCATCAAGAGCTTTGCCACTGCCTTTCCGGCAAGCTGGAGAGCGGCGATATCGTCACGGTCATCGTCGCGGACTATCAGGACAAGGGTGAAACAGCCATCCTCCGGAGCTGCAGTATGTGGAGGTCATCTCGGTGACCGCATCCTCTGGGTACGATGCCAATACCGGTGAGGTGGTGGATGAAAAGGAACTGCCCTCCACCGTGACACTGCTGGTGACCACTGAGCAGGCTAAGGTACTGGCGGAGCTGGAGCAGGATAGTGAGCTGCATCTGGCGCTGGTGTATCGCGGAACGCCCGAAAACGCCGCTAAGTTCATTGCGGCGCAGGATGTCCTGATCGAAGAACTGTACGCAGAACCGGAGCCGGAGAACGGCGGCGAAACCGCAGAGGGTACGGAATCTAAGGAAAGCGAGGGCGCGGAGCCTTCCGCGGAAAGTGAGGCCACCGAATGAATTTCCTGAAAGGCAGCCTCTTTCGCCGCAATACGGAGCCGGAGGAGCTGGAGCCGATGGAGGAGTCCGGAGGCGGCATCCTCGCCGTTTGGGGCAGTCCCGGCTGTGGCAAGACGGTAACGGCAGTCAAAATCGCAAAGCATTTGGCAGCTCAGAAGAAAAATACGGTGCTGCTCCTCTGTGATATGACCGCGCCTATGATGCCCTGCATTTGCCCTCCCTCGGAATTGGAGGTCGATAAATCTCTCGGCAGCATCTTTGCCGCCCAGCACATCTCCGCAAATCTCATTAAGCATAATCTGACCACCCTCAAGCGCCTGCCGCACCTGACGATGCTTGGCCTTCGTAAGAAAGAAAACGAGTACACCTATGCGCCCTGCACCAAGCAGCAGGCGGAGGAGCTCATCCGCAGACTCCGTGAGATCGTACCCTATGTGGTCATTGATTGCTCCAGCTACATCGCAAACGACATTCTCTCCGCCGTGGCGCTGATGGAAGCGGACAGCGTTCTGCAGCTTGCAAGCTGCGACCTGAAATCGGTCGGATACCTCTCCAGTCAGCTTCCGCTCCTGGGAGAGCTGAAATGGGACAAGGACAAGCAATACCGGGTAGCATCCAACATCAAGCCCTTTCAGGCGGCAGACCGCATCGGTCAGGTGCTGGGCAGCGTAGTATTCCGGCTGCCGTATTCGCAGGAGCTGGAGGAGCAGTATCTGGCCGGTGAGCTGCTGGCGGACCTCTCCATGAAGGACAGCCGCGCATTCCGCAAGGAGATCGACCGGATCTGTGAGGAGGTGTTCTGATTGCTTGGTGAAAGACGAAGCAACTCCCTGTTCACCCCGGCCGCCCCCGCAGAACCGGAGAGAAAGCCGGAACAGGCAGAGGTGCATGATATCTCCTTTGAGGAGCGCACCGGAAGGTCGCTCTTCGCGGAAACTGCAACAGCACCTCGTGCAAGCGAACTCTTCTTTGCCCCACAGGAGAAAGGCATCACCTTTGCGGAGGCGCTCAGTCAGGTGCAGGGCTATCTCTCGGAAACCTACGCCACCCTCATCACAGAGGACAACTCGGACGCCAAGGAACAGATGAAGCGCCGCATGACGCGGTATCTGCAGGAGAACCGCATCGCCGTGGATGGTATGACGGCCTCTGAGCTGGTGGACGCCCTGTACACGGAAATGGCGGAGTACGGATTTTTGACCAAGTACATCTTTGCGGACGGCATTGAGGAGATCGACATCAACTCCTGGCGGGACATTGAGATCCAGTATTCGGACGGTCATACCGCCAAGCTGGAGGAGCATTTCGATTCGCCGGAACACGCCGCCAATGTCATCCGCCGTATGCTGCAGAACTCCGGCAAGGTACTGGACAATGCGAGTCCCATCATCACCTCCCGACTTGCAAGGAACATTCGTATCTCGGTCATCAAAACGCCTGTGTTGGATGAGGACGCCGGCGTTGCCGCGTCCATCCGTATCGTAAATCCCAGAAATCTCAGCAAGGCAGACTTTGTACAGAGCGGCACGGCCACAGAGGAAATGCTGGATTTCCTGTCCGCCTGCCTTCGCTACGGCGTGTCTATCTGCGTGGCGGGAGCGACCTCCTCCGGCAAGACCACCGTGGCGGGCTGGCTCCTCTCCACCATTCCGGACCGCAAGCGCATCTTCACCATTGAGGATGGCTCACGAGAACTCCAGCTCATCCGTGAGCATGACGGCAGGGTGACGAATTCTGTTGTTCACACGCAGACCCGCGACAGTGAAAATGAGCGCCAGCGCATTGATCAGATCGCATTGCTGGATATCGCTCTGCGTTTCAATCCGGACATCATCTGCGTGGGCGAGATGCGCGGCCCGGAGGCCAATGCGGCGCAGGAGGCCGCCCGTGTGGGCATTGCGGTGCTGACCACTATCCACTCCAATTCCAGCGAGGGTACCTACCGCCGCATGGTGTCTCTCTGCAAACGCGCTGTGGATACCCCGGACGATACCCTCATGGGATATGTCACCGAGGCGTATCCCATTGTGGTTTATTGCCGACAGCTTGAGAATAAGCAGCGCCGCATCACCAACATCTCTGAATGTGAGATTCTGCCGGACGGAAGCCGCAGACTTCACAAGCTCTATGAGTATCACATCACGGACAACCATCTGGAGGACAACCGCTTCATCATTGAGGGTGAGCACCGGAAATGTGAGGAGATATCCGAAAGCCTGCGACGCCGCTTTATCGAAAACGGGATGCCGCTTGGAGAGTTGGCGCAATTCGTTCAAGGAAAGGAGGAAGATGAATGACTATGATCCAGCTGATTGCCTGCATCGGCATGATCGCAGGGCTTTTTATGGTGCTGCATGTCTCGCCGCGAGAACTGAGCGACAGTCTTTTTTCCCGCTTGACCGCAGCTCCCGGCAGTATCCGTGCCGATATCAACGAAACGACCAGGCGAAAAAAGGCAGGGTTCCTCCGGCGTGAGATCACCGAGGCGCAGGCGGTCTTGGCAGCTCCGGACGGGCAGACAGGTTCCCCATGGTGTGCTTTACATCTCTGCTCTGCTTTGCATTGGGAGCCTGCATCGCCATTGCCGCAGGAAACGCTTTCCTTGTGCCGGTGCTGGCTGTTGGTTTGATGCTGACCCCGTTTTGGTATGTCAAGCTCACGGCAGGCAGCTTCAAAAAGGATGTGGCAGCAGAACTGGAAACTGCGCTGTCCGTCATTACTACAGCCTACCTGCGCACCGAGAACTTTCAGCAGGCCGTGGAGGAGAATGTTCGCTATCTGCACCCTCCGGTGCAGGAGGTGTTCCAGCGCTTTCTGATGCGCATCAAGCACATCGACCCGGATATGGACGCGGCGCTTGTTGACCTGAAAGCCGCCATCGACAATGAGGTCTGGCGGGAATGGTGCGATGCCGTAATGGCTTGTCAGACAGACCGAAGCCTGACAAGCATTCTGACGCCCATCGTCAGCAAGCTGTCAGATATGCGGGTGGTCAATGCGGAACTGGAAAATCTGGTGTTTGGTCCCCGCAAGGAGTTCATCACCATGGCAATCCTCGTGCTGATCAACATTCCGCTGGTTCGCTTCATCAATAAGGACTGGTATCATACGCTGGTAGCCACCATCCCCGGTCAAATGGTCATCGCTGTCTGCCTTGCCGCTGTGTTCGTGTCCTTCGCATTCGTCGTGAAGCTGACGCAGCCCATTGAGTATCGGAGGTGAGAGTGTGAAACTGCTGCTATTTCTGTTCGGCGCCGCCTTGGCTGCTGGACTGTATTTCGTTCTGGCGGACCTGCTGAAGATCCCCAGGCTGGCAACAGAGCGTGCCCTCATCTCCGCAGGACGCAAGGAGCGCAGTCTTGTGAAATCTATGGAGACGCTCATTTTGGGATGGTCGCTGAAGCTGGCTCCGCTGATCCGCTTGGATGCCTACAAGCGCAGACGGCTGGAAACGAAGCTGACTGCCGCAGGCCTGGATATGACCCCCGAGGTCTATACGGCTTACACCGTTTTGAAGCCCTGCCTCATCCTGCTGGGAATCATTCCGTGCCTTCTGATCCTGCCCATCCTGACACCGCTGGTGGTGGTACTGGCGCTGCTCACTTACTTCAAGGAGAGCCGCTGGGCGGATGAGCTGTGCAAAGTCAGAATGGAACTGGTGGAGGGTGAACTGCCTCGTTTCGTGGCGACCATCCATCAGGAATTGGCCGCCAGCCGGGATGTCCTGCGCATTCTGGAGAACTACAAGAAACATGCCGGTCCTGATTTTGCCCGTGAACTGGATGTGCTGACGGCGGATATGCGCTCCTCCTCTTATGAGGCGGCACTCATCCGCTTTGAAGCCCGTATGGGTTCGGCCATCATCTCGGATATCGTCCGCGGTCTCGTCGGTATCCTGCGGGGCGATGACGGACGGATGTACTTCCAAATGCTCTCCCACGATTTGAAAGCATTGGAGCTGCAGCGTCTGAAGGCCAAGGCGGCGAAGATTCCGCCAAAGATCCGGGTGTTCAGCTTCCTCATGCTCATGTGCTTCATGCTGACGTACATCGTCATTATCGTCTACCAGATCATCAACTCGCTGGGTGCGCTGTTTTAAGGAGGAATGCCTATGAAGAAATTACGAAAACGGCACTCCGGCGAGGGTTATATCGATGTGTGCGTGCTGGTAGTCTGCGCCATGCTGGTGCTGGCACTGGCGGTGCGGATCCTGCCGGTCTTCGTCGCCAAGCAGCAGCTCGACACCTATGCGGTGGAGCTGGTACGGGAAGCGGAGATCTCTGGCAGAGTCGGAACGGAAACCAGCCGCCGTGCCGCAGCACTCACCGACAGCACCGGACTTGATCCCAACATCCGCTGGTCGAAAACGGGACGCATTCAGCTCAATGAGGAAGTCACCGTAACGCTGACATTGGACATGGACATCGGCCTGTTCGGCGGCTTCGGCTCATTTCCCATCACGCTGCGGTCGGAGGCCACCGGAAAGTCGGAGGTGTATTGGAAATGAGCAAGCACTGTTTCCTTCGCCGCCACCCCGGCGAGGGCACCCCAATGATCCTCGCCATCGTGCTGGTCCTGCTGATGCTTTTTTGCACGGTCGCGGAGTTCAGCCGGGTGTGGATCATCGCCCAAGGTGTCAAGGAGGCTGCCCAACAGGCGGTCATCTCCACCATCAACGACAACTATGATGATGTGTACCACGCTGTGCGGGAGGGCTATGCCGCAGGCTGGTATCCGGACGCACAGGCCGATGGGATGAGAGCGTGGATACCGGCGATGTGTACGGTCAGCTGGCATCAACGCTTGGACTGGAGAACACCGGCAGCGGATATCAGAAGATCTCAAACGGAAACGTGGAATATACCATCTCTGGCCTGAGCGTGGAGCTGAGCAACAACGCCCTCAGTTCCGGCCAAAGCAAGGGCTATACCGCCGCAGTGGAGATCCGCTTGGAGGTACCGGTACGCTTTCTTGGAAACCTTTTGCCTGCGGCTGAAATGACGCTGCACACGGAAGCCAAATATGTGCCGGTATTCTGAAAAAGTTTCGCTTTCCCAATAGACTTACGCCGAAAGGTGTGGTATTGTCCAATCAAGAGATAAATCAGAAAAAGGAGGAAAATCAATGAACGACAAGACGAAACGGATCATCCTCATCACCGCCTGCTGCCTGCTCTGCGGTGTGGCCGTCATCGGGATCGCCGGACGCTTCGGTGGAAATACGGTGACGCCCTCCGGAACGGTATCCGGCAGTCAGCCGGACAGCAACGATCCCAATGTGAACATCAACAATAGCCAGGGAGATGTGAATGTCCCCTCGCTGACGCCGGAGCAGAGTGACCCCGGCCAGGTGCAAACTCCAACGGCACGGAGCAGACCATCCAGGCGAACCCTGTTAAACCGGACGCTCCAGAAAAGCCGGAATCGCCCAGCGGCACGGCGACACTTCCGGATGATCACAAAGCGGAGGATGTGCCGACCTCGGAACGCAAGACAGAGGATGAACCGCACCCCACATATCCGGAGCAGCCCACCTCCAAGCCTGCGGAATCCCAGCCTGCCGCGGGAAGCACGAACTCCTCCGGTCAGGTATATGTGCCGGGCTTCGGCTATGTAGACAGCAGCGGTGATAACACGGTCATCGATGGACAGGACATCTACGAAAACGGAAATAAAATCGGTGAAATGGGCGGCGGGAACTAACAGTACTCCCAATCAGCATGGCGCAGTCAGAAATGGCTGCGCCTTTTCTTTTTTCGAAGCTTTGAAAGGAGGAATCCATGAAGCGACTTCTCGCACTTTTTCTTTCCCTTGTGCTCATGCTGTGTGCGGCTGTTCCAGCTTATGCCACCGGTGACGGCAACTTCGACGGCGGTGGCGGCGGCATGGGCAGCGGCACATCCACCAACTACTGGAATCCGGGTATGGACGGTGTCCGCATTTCCGTGGTGAATGTGGACAGCCACGCTGTCGTGGGGAACACCATTGACTGGAGCAATCAGAATCCGAGCACCAACATGATCCACTTCGGAAAGGTATCCAAGCTCTCTTATAACAGTGGGCGGGCGTTGTCACCTGTCGTGGGCGGCTATGTCTGCGTCCGTCCGGCGCAGAGTCTGCCTCGCATCATTTCGACCGGCGACTATCCCGCCAGCATTGCGGCGATTCGAAGCTACTTTACAGACGAGCAAGTCATTCGGGCGATTGCCGGATATGTGGGAATAGACTTTGATACGCTTATTGCCGGCGATTACAAAATCGTTGTCGAGCCTATCGCCTACTTCGTCTACGGTGGAGCCTACTATGCCATGACGGCCACGGAAGCGGCGCTCTATGACCAAAAGGTAAACGGAAATCTTCGAAGCAAGATGGGATCGCTCACCCATAAGAATCTGCCGCTGGCCATCTTCCTTGAAGAAGCAGATCTGGGCTATCCCGCATGGTCCGGCAGCACAAACAGCAAGGTCAGCAACGATCAGATCATCTTGTCCCTCGGCATCGGTGTCGTCCGCTTCAACGGTGAGCTGGAGCCGCCCGATGTAAACGACTTCGACTATGAATACCGAGTCGATACCGATGTGATCTCCTCGGTGGAGGTGAGCGGCGGGCAGTCCGACCCGGATAATCCTGTGACTGTTCGCTTTGTGATTCAAGGCAGAACTTACACCGTCAGCAATGTCTACTATCCGGACGGCGACAGTCAATTGGTATGGGTAAAATGGCACACGCCGTCAGAGCCATGCGTCATTACGATTGCCGTCAGCGTGTCTGGCGGCGGCACGGCGCAGAGCACGATCACCTGCAACATCGTGGATCTGGACGGCAACGATCCGCCCAACCCGGTGGCGGATGACCGCAACGACCGTTTCCGTCTGGCTTCTATTCCAGAGAAAGAACAGGTAACATCCGCTTCCTGGGGCATTTGGTCACCCTGGTGGCAGGAAAATTGGGAATGGGTAGAGAACTGGGAGAAGTGCTGGCACACGGATCGCTGGGTGGATGATAACAATGTGGTTCACCGTGACCGCTGGTATCACTGGGTAGATAACGGCTGGTGGGAGGATCATGCTGGTGGGAGTTTGACTACAACAGCTACGCCGCAAGCCTGAGCGCATCCATGCGCATCACGCCGGATAGCCTGTCGCCCTCAGCGACTGCAACTACCATGAAAAGCGGGTACGGAATTCAAGAGAAAGTAACGGCCAGAGTAACAACCACGCAGAGCGCGGGCTGTCACGGCGGCGCAGAATGCGGTGACTTATTTCCCTGAATTCGGGTATGAGGGCTTCTGGAGACTGCTGAACCGCAGCATCAGCGGCAAGAGCACCACCTTCGCTTTCAAAAATAACCACTACAGCACCTATGACCGCCCGACCCACTTCACACCTATCTGGTATCCGGACGGCAGCTACACGCCGTACACCTGGCTCCTGGACTGCTGGACGCCCACGGGAATGCTCAGTATGAACCTGACGGATTCCGTGCGCATCGCCGGTGACCTGTGGGAAGAATGGCATATCGCACCCTCAAAATAACAACAAAAATTGGAGGTATCTATGAGCAAAATGAAGTGCAAGCGTCTTTGTATGATGCTGACCCTCTCCCTGCTGCTGGTCTGCATGATGGGAACCACGGCCTTTGCTGCTGGTACCGGCGATGTTGCGGGAGCGGTGGAGCAGACATGGACGGAGGCGGCCAAGCAGATCAAGAGCGTGGTGGAGAAGGTGGTGTTCCCTGCATTGGATATGATCCTCGCCATCGCATTCTTTGTGAAACTTGGTGGCGCGTACTTTGATTATCGCCAGAGAGGACAGTTTGAATGGAGTGCGACACGTTCCTAACTGAAAAGGTTAGGCACTAAATAATGAACGTGTAAATGTTCAGTTTAGGAGAACTGATATTCCGACAGGTGGAACGAGGGAGTAACGCCCCAAAACGCCTGCTTGATACTCCGACGTGCAAAATGGCGTGTAATAGCTACGATGTACGAAGCTCGGTGAAGTCGGCAGAGAGCAACCGTAAGCAGACAAGATATTTTATCTGCACGAAAGCTGTTCAGAGGTGAATGGTGTTGCCTATATGCCGGAGGTCAATAAATTGCCTATGGTGAGTATGTGAAAATATGGGTCACAGACGAACACCCGATATAAAAAGTCTATACGAATGGTGCATAGAAATGTGCATACGCCAGATATGGCGGGTATGTGAGGTAAAGTAAAAAGCCATTTATGAAATACCTTATGTCGTTACAGGCGACATCAAGCATACAGGCTTAGAGGGACACCTAAGGGCGATATGAAATGATAGGAATATCGGAACGTGGAAAGGTTGGAACGCGGAGCGAATTACATTGCTATGAGGCGTTTGCAGGGAAAGAAGTTAGCAAACCGTATAACCTGCATTCATCCAACTGAGAGTGGAGCCATGGTACCGATGAAACGGTGACAATAAGCCGTGGAGGGACGGGCTCCAGTCGTTAAGGAAATAAACAAGTAAACACACAATCTCAAAGGTTCGAGTATGACTAAGAAAAGCAAAATCCCCTAATAGAGAGGATAATGCTGACTTTGACAAGAGCAAAACCGACAAAACGGTCTGCCCTGCGAAATGCAGAATATTATGACTTTCAAGATGTGTTAGATAAGCTGTATGCGGATAGTGAAAACGGCTGTCAGTTTCAACAGTTGACGGAGCTGATTTGCAATCCACAAAACATTATGCTTGCCTACCGCAACATCAAGAAAAACAGTGGCAGTAAAACCGCAGGAACAGACAAAAAGACGATTGTTCATTTACAGCAATGGGCAAGCCCACAGCTTATAGCCTATGTTCAGAAAAGAATAAGCAACTATCACCCACAGCCAGTACGCCGTGTAGAAATTCCAAAAGGCAACGGCAAGACCAGACCACTTGGTATCCCAACGATTATGGATCGGCTGATACAGCAATGTATCTTGCAAATTCTTGAACCTATTTGTGAAGCTAAATTCTTTAAGCGTAGCAATGGTTTTCGCCCCAATCGAAGTGCGGAACACGCAATATCTCAGTCATACAAATTCATACAGGGGCAACATCTGCACTTTGTGGTCGATATTGACATCAAAGGATTCTTCGATAATGTCAATCACGGGAAATTACTAAAGCAGATGTGGACGTTAGGTATCAAGGACAAAAAGCTGCTATCTATTATCTCCGCCATGTTAAAGGCGGAAGTTGCAGGAATCGGCTTCCCCGAAAAAGGCACGCCACAGGTGGAATTATTTCACCTTTGCTTTCAAACATCGTCCTAAATGAATTGGATTGGTGGATAGCGAGCCAGTGGGAAACAATGCCAACACGAGTACCCTACAAACGCAGAGTGCTAAGAAATGGAACGCTGGATAATAGCGGGGTCTATTCGCAACTTAGGAAAACTGGTCTAAAGGAATGCTACATTGTACGATATGCCGATGACTTCAAGATATTTTGCCGATACCGAAGCGATGCCCAAAAGATATTTGTAGCCGTAAAGGATTGGCTGCATCATAGGTTAGGACTTGAAATTAGTCCTGAAAAATCTAAAATTGTCAACTTAAAAAGACAGTATTCGGAGTTTTTAGGGTTCAAAATGAAAGCGGTCAAGAAAGGCAAGAAACCTAATGGTCAGAGCAAGTATGTTGTGCAATCTCATATTTCTGATAAAACAATGGCTAAAATCAAGCAAAAAGCAGTCAAAGCCGTAAATGAACTCAAACAGATGGATGAAAAGGGCAATAGCATATTAAGATACAACGCACTGGTCATAGGCTGGCACGGTTACTATCATTTTGCCACGCACGTCAGCCGTGATTTTAGTGAAATTGCTTTCTTAGTCAAGTCCGCTGCAAAAGGCAAACTCGAACAGCAGATGAAGCGAGAAATCTCAAAACCTATTATAAGTCCAGTTTATATAAAATACAGCAAAAGCAAGGAAATTCGGTTTATCGGAGAAACACCCATTCTTCCGATTGCCTATGTGCGGCACAAAAACCCCATTGACAAGAAGCGCAGCATTAACAGCTACACGCCACAGGGGCGAGCCGAGATACACAAAAGGCTATCGAATATCAATGTGGGAATGCTCCACTACCTCATGCGAAACCCTGTTCGTGATATGAGTATTGAATACAACGACAATAGGCTGTCACTGTACTGCTCACAGCAGGGAAAATGTGCTGTGACAGGTAAGATTTTAGAAATCGGCAGAATGCATTGCCACCACAAAACAGCAAAACACCTTGGTGGCAACGACAGCTACGCAAATCTAACACTGATTGATGTTGATGTACACACGCTTATTCACGCAACAAAAGAGGAAACGGTGAAAAAGCTCCTTGTGACCCTACAACTGGACAAAAAGCAACTGGAAAAGGTAAATAAATTGAGAAATCTTCTTCATCTAAACGAAATTTTACAATAACGGTTAAAAGCTACTTGTAAATTGTGTGAATTACTTTGAAACCCTTAACGATGGGGCGCCGTGTGAGGGGAAACTCTCATGCACGGTGCTAAGCGGGG
>ENA-OQIO01001105-OQIO01001105.1-human-gut-metagenome-genome-assembly--contig:-NODE-1105-length-13615-cov-1.570655_pt1 | contig 13615 bp, 15 predicted proteins | sample MGYA00242573_ERZ504737 | MGnify/ENA primary metagenome ERZ504737 (study PRJEB26092, sample SAMD00036203) | human gut metagenome | host: Homo sapiens | study: EMG produced TPA metagenomics assembly of... | reverse complement strand
CCGAAAAGACGGGATGCGAATCGACGAGAATCTGCGAATAGTGTCCGTCGAGTCCGTTGATACGCACCTGCATAAAACCGCAGTTCTGACAGTCGTCCTCAACGCGTACGCCGGGCTGGAAACTAAGCCCCTGAGCCAGACAAGCCGAGTTGGTGTTGTCGAAAATCTTGCGGTCGAGGACGTTCACCAGGGCCGGGGCCTTGCGACGCGTGGTTTCGCTGCGGCTGGCCGAAACGACTACGTCGTCCATGGTGATTCCGTTTTCCGTGATCTCGAAGTTGAGTTCGAGGGATTGTCCTTTCCTGAGCGATACCTCATGGCGCACAGATCGTAACCCATCATTCGGGCTTCGACGGTAATCGTGCCCGTCGGCAGGTTCTTCAGGAAATAGTGCCCGCTCGCATCGGTGGCAGTACCGATGGTCGTGCCGGGGATCGTAACAGTAACATACGGCAGATGTTCGCCTGTTTCGCTGTCGATGACATGACCGTAAAGATGAGCGTCGCTTTGAGGTTTCGGGGTCGTTTCGTCTGCAAAAAGTGTATGATAAACCAGGCACATTACGGCCAAGAGGATCAATTTTTTCATATTATAATAATTAAGCGATTATATCTTCAATGTCCCATTATCCGACGGTCGCGGAATCGAGTTCGAGGGCGTTTATTCGCGGCCGGTGGCTGCGTCTGTAATGGAGTCCACCTAAATCTCCTCCTCGGAATGGACTCGGGGCGCTATGCTCCCAAATGGATACACAATATAATCCTATGTTTTAAGATGTAAAATGGGTCTGTTTTCGCCAGGTAGGGGCAACGGCCCGTAATACGGCCGATGAGAGAGAATACCCTGTGAAAACGATGTTTTGCCGCGCCGATCGGCACGTGCGGTCGAATAGTCCCGGAAACGAATGGTTCCGGAACGAATTTATCTACCCGATTGCAGGCGGCGCACGGAGCTGCGAGCCCGATATCGCAACGATTGCCGGATCGTAACACTCCGGCCGGAAAAAGGTTTCCAGCAAACGGAACTCACTGTCGAGGACCCAGTCGGTAGAATGGATATACGAGAAGAAATGGAAATGGCAAATCGCACAGTCGTCCACAAGAGCCGGCGACGTGGTATTTGCATCGTTCTCCGTGAGGTAACGATAGTACTCATCGGGATGGGTATGCAGGCTTTTGCCGCATAGGCCGCGAGCAGGATCAGCAGCAGCGCCCCCGCATTGAATACCCGTATGAGTTTTTGTCCGCTCATTTCAGGTGCAAAAATAATGAAAAAAGGTTACCCGGCAAGGTGCACTCTCCCAAACACCTATATATTGGGATGCTTCTGCAGGGAATCAAATATCAATATCTCGAATCCCAAACATACCCTTTTCCTCGGGTATAAACGGACACAGGCTCCGAATTTATTCGAATGGTCAATATAATATGACAACAGCATCATACCCCAAGTTACTATGACCGGTTTCTTTACTTCCGGCAGTTCCGAGAATACGAATACAAAGTTACCTCTTCATAAGACATCGATCCAATTTCAAAAAACTTAAATTTAACATCCTAAAAAATCATCCGTTTTTTGTTTTCTCACTACTTTTATTTATTTTAGTAGTGAATTAATCACTAAAAAAATGCAATAAAATTTGCCTTTGCACCCACCTATGTATATTCACGACACATCTAATAAATATAATTATGAAAAATCTTTATTTTGTAGTATTGTATTGCCTGTTGGGGTTTGTGACAGGTTGTAGCGATGACGACACTGCGACTGCATTGTTGCAGATCGCCCCTTCGACCGATCTGGTTTTCGAGGCTGTCGGCGGTACTAAGGCAATTGAGGTCAAAACCGACCAGACGACATGGTCGGTGGAATCGAATCAGACATGGTGTAAAGTCGAAAAGTCGGACGGCACTCATTTCACGGTGACGGCCGAGGAGAATACGGCTTCGGAACCGATGCCCCAGCAGCGGTGACGGTGACGGCCGGTACGGCTCAGGTGGTATTGAAGGTCGATCAGAAAGGGGCGGCTATCCCCCCCCATCCTACCGACTTAGTCATACAGATAGACGTAACTGATATCACCGCCCACAACGCACAACTGCTCCTCACTCCTTCCAATAATAATGAAACGTATGTTGCTGTCTGTGTCCTTGAGGATCAAATTAATGCTGATGGAGATGAGAATGAAACGATGAGCACAGTCATTAACAGTTTTCAGCCACCTGTTTTGACAGGTGTGTGGAGCGAAGCGCTTACACCACTTATGGCTTCGACCAAGTATTTAATACTGGCTTTTGGTATAGATGAGGAAAAACAAACGCCTACAACCAAACTTTTCCGCTATGATTTCACTACACCAGAGCCGTGGACGGCAATATTACCATCGAAGGCTTCGAATATAAATTCTTCGATGCAGAAGAAATTATCACAAAAAGATCCATCCTATAGCGAGGAATTGGCAGAGTGTGAGTGTGTCGCTGTTGTCACGATGAAGACTTCGATGCCAACCGATAAGGTAAAAATGTGGTGGTATGAGGCATGGATGAAAGATTTGGGTGATGAAATGGATGATGCGATATTGGAGGATCTATTGTTATATGACTATAGTAATAATCCTGAGTTTATGGGTATGTACTACTCGATGGACGAGACGGATACTTTTTGCTTTGCTGGTGTTGCTGAGGATGATAATGGTAATCTATCACCAATTTGCTACACCGACTTTTTCATGCTCGAAAAGTCTAATTGCGCTCCCGTTGAAGAGTTTTTCACCTTATTAAATTCCAAAGCAAAAACCTCTATTTTTAAAACCAAAAGGACTTCGGTAGTCTTTGAGAACAAATTTTCTCGATTTCTCCCGGTTTTCACCATTTTTGAAAAATAGACTAAGAGTCCGTAGATAGTTTGGACTGTGTTGGCAAAAGGAATGAATAAATTATTTCTTTTGCCAACACAGTTTATTTTTCTCAGAATCGAAGAATTTATGCTGCAACAAACCATCCGGAGTTGGATCGACCAACTGCTCGTTTACATCGGAATCTCTGCGGACAGCGCCCGCAACATCGACCAATGGGTCATCCGCCCATCATCGTTGCCATCGATCAAAAAGGAGTCCCTGTCGCTCCCTTCATCATCAGTGAAACATATACGGTAGAAGAGAATACCGCTGCGCTTGCCGAAGTAAGCATCGACAGCTACGCATGGTACGATGGCGCAGAACTCGCCCAATTGGATCCCATCAACTTCGCAGGCTTCGAAGAATATGCCGTTCTGTTGTTGAAAGTATCCCACAACGACAAGGCAGCTCATTGGTGGACAGGATGTTTCATGGGCGATTTGAGTAATCCGGACGAATATTCGGACCGCAGCATAATCAACAATCTGGTTACTTACGGAATACCTGAATTTAAGGATGCGGTAGATCAGTTGCTGGCAGTCTATTGGGATGAAAACACCATCTGTGGCGTAGCAGCGGATGCAGAAGGCAACTATGGACCGTTATCCGCCAAGTGGTAAATCTGACCAAAGAGGGTGCAAGCCCCGCCGGAGAACTCATCGGTGGCGCCTGTCGAATATCAATCTTATGGATATGCGACAGGCAAAATTCGCACATCGTTAAAATAGCTCCTCCAAACGAGAAACAGAGAACGTCCGACCTTAAGGTCGGACGTTCCGTTTATTGCGCGATCATGGCACCGAACTCCCCTTGCATGCAGTCCGCCGTACATAGCACGCAATCGCCGGTATCGACTGACAAGCACCGGAATCATACAGATACGAACAAAAAAAGGAACGCCCGAAAGCATTCCTTACCAAAAAATAATCAACAACAGTTTCTACATCCTAAAAAGATTGCCTCACCCCGATCTCCCTATTTCAGATGTTGATATCCAGAATTTCGAAATGGATCGTCCCGGCAGGCACGGTCACGTCCACCCGGTCCCCTTTCTTATGTCCCAGCAGGGCTTTGGCAATGGGAGTGCCGATGGCCAGCTTGCCTTCGCGCAGGTTGGCTTCGTGCTCGGCGACGATAGTATAGATCACCTCCTTGCCGGTATTGTGGTTCAGAAGAGTTACCCGACTCAAGATCTGCACCTTGCTCTTATCGACTTTCGATTCGTCGATGATACGCGCATTGGCAATGGTATCTTCCATTTTGGCGATACGCATTTCGAGCAGTCCCTGTGCTTCCCGGGCCGCGTCGTATTCGGCGTTTTCCGACAGGTCTCCCTTGTCGCGTGCTTCGGCAATGGCCGCCGATATAGCCGGACGCTCCACCGAGCGCATATGGTCGAGTTCGTCCTTGAGCTTCTTGTAACCCTCTGCCGTCAGATAAATAATCTCTTTTGCCATGGTTTTATCAAAAAAATAAGAATCCCGACCCGTGAAGGTCAGAACCCTGATACGTTTGTTTTACAAAGATAGAAAGTTAAATCGGATTCTCCAAATATTTTTTACAGCTCCGGGCTTTCCGTGGTGTGGCTATGTTTTTTGCGAATCGGACAACAACGGAAACCCCGATCGCCGTCATCGCCTCCTCCGGCCTTACAACAGCGGGGAAAAGAGCCGCATGAACGACTCGCTCAATCGCTGCGGAAGAGGTCGCCGCAACCATTCCGAAGGAATAAGCCGCCGGCACGAGCGCAGGTCTTCGTCGAAAACACGACGCATTGCCGTATTGAAATCCTGTCCGTAAACGAACGCGTTGATTTCGAAGTTGTGCTCGAAACTGCGGAAATCCATGTTCGCAGAACCCACAACCGTCAGCAGATCATCGACGATAAGCATTTTGGCATGCAGGAAGCCTTTGGTATAAAAGTAAACCTTCACCCGGCCCGGAGCATATCGTCGATGAACGAATGCACGGCTTTATCGATAATCCGGGAATCGGAACGCTCGGGCAGCATCAATTGTACGTCAATACCGCCCAATGCCGCCGTTTGCAACAGGGAGTTCAGCCCTCGGTCGGCAGGAAATAGGGCGTCTGGATGCAGATACTCCGTCGCGCACCGGCGATAGCCGTCATAATACCCTGCAACAACGTTCGCCAGGGCCCCAACGGACCGCTGGTAGCGAATTGCATGGTCGATGAGGTATAGTTGTCGGCTTCGGGAAAAAACTTCGAGGTATCCAGATGTACGCGTTCGACGGTCGACCAATCCACCAGAAATGCGGATTGCAGGCCATACACCCCCTTTCCTTCTACCTTGAAGTGGCTGTCCCGCCATACCCCCCCAACCCGGTCCTTTCACATAGCGGTCGGCGATATTCATACCGCCGAAAAAACCTACCCGGCCGTCGATGACCACGATCTTGCGGTGGTTGCGGTAATTGACCCGGTCGGTCAGCATCGGAAAGCGTACATGCAGCAGGGCATGAACCTCCGCACCCGCATCGCGCATCTGCTGGAAAAATTCTTTCTTGACCCCGTTGCAGCCTACGTCGTCATAGAGTACGCGGACTTTGACACCCTCCTTTGCCTTGCGGATCAGCGCCTGCTGAAGACGGGCACCCGTTTCATCGTCACAAAAAATATAATAGAGAATGTGAATATGGTCGCGGGCCTTTTCGATCTCTTCGAGCAGGGCGGTCATCTTGGAAGCCCCGTCGCCGTAATGGGTCAGGCGGCTGCCGTAAAAGGAAACCGCCTGCGAAGTATTGGTAAGCAGAGTGGACAGGGATTGACATGCGGCCGGAACGGGGGCATCGCTTCGACGCACATGGGCCGGAAGAGCATAGACCATGAGCCGCTTGTAGGTACGGCGCGAAATAATCCGCTTGCGCCGCAGATCCTGCCCGAAGAAGAAATAGAAAACCAATCCCACGACCGGAGCGAAAATCAGCACGACGACCCACGGGATCGTCTTGAGCGGGTTGCGGTTGCCCAAAATGACAACCAGGATGATGCCGATAACCGTCGCCGTATAGATGGCGATGAACAGATATGTCAGGAATTGCAACACCGGGGCGGCGGATTATCAGGATTCCGACGAGATTGCTTCGGGTTTCGGATTTGCGTCCCGGGATGCCGGAGCATCTGATTTTGCCGCCTCCCCGCCCTGCCAGCGGTGACAGTCGCAGATGCGGAACCGGTCGCTGCGGGGGAATTTCACCAGATGAAGCAAGTGTTCCACTTCGCGCATATAATTGCGTTTGGGAAGTTTCGGAGAATAAACATAACAATCCAGCGTGAAAACCCGGTCGTCGCCGTATCGACGGTCGTATAGCTTACGAACGGACCTCCCATGAAATCCCCTTCGACATCCCAGAATCCGCGCATTTCGACCCAGGCTCTGCCTTCGAGCCGGAAAAACCGATACCGGGGCGTAAAGACTTTCGATGTGGTCATATAGGAGCCGTCGCTCGGCCCCGGAATGCGGGCGGCGAAACGGTTGCGGGCAGCCAGCAACGCCTCCTCCGAAAGGGACTGCTTCCCTTCGTAAGGATAGGAATAGAGCATGAAGCCCTGGCTCGCAGCCGGGAATTCGTACCGGAACCAGAGGAAATCATCGCTTTGTTGGGCCAGGATGTAGCCTTTGGGAATCTTCATCTCCACGCCGAACTTTTCTCGAACGAGCTTGCCGGATTCCGTCTGATTGAACTTGTTGGCGAAAGCGATCGAGCGGTCGCGCTCGGCCCCTTCGAAGGTTTGCACCAACTCCGCACGATGCTCCGCGACATATTGCGTAAGTGCCTCCCGGGTCGGTCCCTGAAGCGTCACCACGACCTGCGGAGAAGCCGTGACATCGTATTGCACACCGGCCGAAGCCGCCGCAAGGGAGGGATCGACGAGCACTTTGAGGATATTGCGGTAATCGACGACCGTACCTTTGAATCCCGATTCCGGGAACTGCATCACGTTGAACAGAGGTTCCCGTTCGTTCAGATAGGGAATCGGAGCCAACAGCACCGAACGCAGCGTATCCCCCAACTCGCTCTCCCACAACTGTTGGTTGCACACGACAATCAATTCGTACGGTGCCCCCTGAGCGGTTTTGAGTTTCGAATCCATCAGAGTATGGAACGCTTTACAGCCCGTCATGAGGGTAACGAGCAGCAGCAATGTCAGCAGATACGATAATTTTTTCATAGTCCGGTCCGGTTAATCTGTTTACTACAAATGTAGGGATATTTTTCGAGAATGCAAACGGCTTCGGCAGAGTTTCCTGCAAAAACCCGGCCGGGAAATATTCCCCGGCCGGGTTTCGTGCCTGCAAACAAGTCGCTCCCGTATGGTTATACTGTTCCTTCATCGGCCCGCGAGCTACGGCCGCATCGTAGTCGGCGTTGGTGAAGGTGTAGGTCCAACGAACATAGGGGATATAACCGTCAATATTCGACCGTTCCACCGTATAATTACATTCAAAACAAGGATTGAACGCCTCAACCTTATCTGTCCTGAAAAATACACCCCCGTACGAGCCATCGTCGAACACGACCGTCACTCCGTTTCCTGTGTATTCCTCAAGGCTGAGAGGAATAATAAAACCGACCTCCTCCTGCAACAGGCTTTCTCCGGGAAGGATCTCTTTCTTCTCGAATCGATCGGTTACCGTCATCGTTATCCGGTGATCACTCTCATTCGACCAAATAAAAAGGCTATATCCGGGAGGATCGCCATGCAGCCCCATATCCTGACCCTCTTCGTTGTCACCACAGCCTGCAAGCATAATCGCCGCCAATATCCATATCAAATTTTTCATAGGCATAAAATTTTACAGACAGCCTGCGGTGGCTTATCTATTTCAAATATAAAAAACACAATCGAAGATTACAAATATTTTCACACAAAAGTTCCCGCCGAAACAGCCGTTTCGACGGGGAAGCGAATCGCAACCGTTCGACTATTCTTCCCAAAACCGTTTTAATTCCGCGATCTCCTCCGCCCAACGCAATTCGTCGGGGGTTTCGAGAATCAGCGGCATATTCCGCAAAGGAGGAATTCATATTTTTCATTTTGCCTATAAAGCGAACGCACCGGAAGATCGTCTGTTGAAAATCGGCGATTTGTACTATCTTTGTCGATGCCGTACTCCGCCGGAGTATTTTTTCTCGTCATGAAACTCAAGCCGCCCAAAATAATCCGTCACCTGTTCCCGTCGCTGATCTGGGAGATCGACGACCCGGAGGGGGTTTTCCTGACCTTCGACGACGGCCCCACACCGGGCATCACGGAGTGGATTCTGGCGATGCTGGAGAAGTACGACGCCAAGGCGACGTTTTTCGTTCTGGGCAAAAACGTGGAGGCTTATCCCGATCTTTTCCGCCGCATCGTGGACGCGGGCCACAAGGTCGGTAACCATACCTACTCCCACCAGAAAGGCTGGGGGATGAGCCTGGAACGCTACATCGAGGATGTCGATTTCGCCAACGATTTGATTCACAGCGAACTGTTCCGACCACCCTACGCCCGGATCACGCCGGCGCAGGCCCGGGCGTGTCGCAGCGCTACAAGCTGGTGATGTGGGACGTGCTTTCGCGCGATTACAGCCGGTCGCTCTCGCCCCGCAAATGCCTGAAGAACGTAACCAAACACCTCGAACCGGGAGCTATCGTGGTTTTCCACGACAGCGAAAAATCGTTCCGGAACATGCGTTATGCCTTGCCCCGCACGTTGGACAAGATCCGGAAGTTGGGGCTCAAATGCAAAACCATCGAATTGTAACTCTATGAAAATCGTCGTCGCCGTCACAGCCGCCAGCGGCGCTCTGTATGCCCGCCTTTGCCTCGAGCAACTGCTCCGGGCCGAAGAGGTTTCCGAAATCGCGCTCGTTTACAGCACTCATGCCAGTGAAGTGGCTGATTTCGAAGGAGTTACTATGCCAGAAGATCCTCGCATCCGCATTTTCGACAACGACGATTTGTTCGCTCCTCCGGCCAGCGGTTCGGCCGATTACGACGCGATGGCGGTCGTTCCTTGTTCGGTCGGAACCCTGGGACGCATCGCCTGCGGCGTTTCGCAAAGCTTGATCGAACGGGCTGCGGACGTGATGCTCAAGGAGCGCCGCCGCCTGGTGCTGGTCGTGCGAGAAACGCCCCTCTCGCTGATTCACCTGCGCAACATGACCGCTCTTACCGAAGCCGGCGCCGTCGTGTTGCCCGCTTCCCCCGGATTTACGCCCGCCCCTCGTCCGTAGAGGAGTTGTGCCGGTCGGTGGCCGAGCGGGTCACGGCTCTTTTAGGTATTTCCGGACCGCGCTACCGATGGACCGGCGAGGGACGATCGGCGGGACGAAACGATTCGGATTCGGAAAAATAAGCCGACGTTGCCCGATTTACGCAGATTTTTCAAAATTCTGGAAAACTTTTGTTTGTGCCTTATACAAAGGACTTTGGGAGAATTACCCAATTTTGGGGTAATGATTTGGCAACTGTACTATATGCTACGTTCTGCTCTGATATGCTTTCAAGTCACTCGTTTTCGAAACAAAGGTAATCATTTTATTTGAAAGGGTATATAACAATAAAGGAGTACCCCACTTTTTTATAGTAGTTTTATAACTTTATTTACAGTATTTATTCATAAGTGGTTTTATATCTGTTCTTCCCAACTGATAAGCCTCTTCTAAATGGGCACAAGCACTTGCCTTTTTATTTGCTTTTATTCCTGTAGTGCAAGATTGACAAGTGTTGCTTCCAAATCAAAATTTTGCTGAACAGCCTTATTATAGAAATAAATGGACTGTTCATAATTATTCAATTCTCCATAAATATATCCCAAGTTATAATATGCACCGCCAAAATTAGGTTCAATCTCAATACATGTATGGAAGACTTTTATTGCTTCGTTAAACTTCTGCATATCTATTAGTATGGCTCCTTTTAAATTGTAATATTCAACTTCCGCAGGATTTATTTCAATCGCTTTAGACACAGCACTCAAAGCTTCATTTGTCTTTTGTATATCAGATAATATCTGTGCTACATTATACTGAATACCGTCATCTTCTGGCTTTAACTCTACCGCTTTTTGAGCATACTTATATGCGTTTTGTAAATTTCCACTATTGCCTTCTATAATCGCTAAATTAATATAGGCGGGAACACTCTTTATAGAATACGGCTCTATCTTGATAGCTCTTTCAAAGTACTTTTTGGCAGAGTCTGGCTGGTTCAAATAAAGAGCATAAATCTGCCCTATATTGAAGTTGTTAGGTGCATTATAAGGGTCAAAAGTAAATGATTTCTTTGCGTTAGAATAAGCCCTTTCCACATCTCCTTGTTCCAAATAAATAGTCGCCATATTAGCAAGAGCTTCTACATTGTCGGGGGCTATCTTTACCGCTTTATTCAATAAATCCAATGCGTCTTGTGGATTTTCTGCCAAATTAGCAAGTCCTACGTATGCATTTGCTTTTATATTATCGTTTTCGTTTTGATAAAGCTAAATGATAATTTTCCTTAGCTCTAACTTTGTCATTTAATTCATATAAAATAGAGGCTTTATTGATGTATGCTTCTGCTATTTCTTCATCGGATAACGTTTCTTGATGGGCAATGAAATAATCTACATCTTTCAATGCTTCTTCCAATAATCCCAAACTCAATTTGGCAACAGCTCTTTGATGATAGGCAAATAAAATACTTTTCTCACTTTCGTTTAATTCAATGATTTTGTTCAGATCATTAATCTCTGCATCATATTTTGACATTATATCGTAGATTGCTGCTCGGAAAGTATAAAAGCTGCTACTATCGGGATGTTCCTTTATAGCATCGCTAATTTCAATCAAGGCAAGTTCAAACTGATTGTTATTCCAGTATTCTTTTGCTTTCTCTTTGGAACTCTTATGCTGCATGACGCCAGCATAAAAATAGCGGATAAGATAAATATATATTTCATAACATGTTGTTTTATAATTATTCAATCGAATATTGACGCAATACCCATCACAATCAAGGAAACAATAAAATGTCCTATCTTGGTTAAAATTCCCCATACGATTAGGAAACCTACTGCACTCCAAAAACTATTCGGACTCAGTCCATTCCCACGCTAAAAATCCACTACCGACAAATACTGCCGCAGTTGCGGAATATAATAATCCCGCAATGATACATCCGTTACTTGAATCACTCATGTTTTGTTGATTTTAATATTGATAATTTAATGGTAAACAAGATTGCTGCAATGATGTCTATTGGCATCCAAATAGCTTTATCATGCAGATAAACAGGAATAATAGGATTAAAGACGATAGCAATAAGTCCAAAAGCTACTCGCCAAAAGTTCAAATCCTTAACAGGCTCATTCACTATGATACATACTGCACCTATGGTTATAATTATTCGAACAAACGTATAGTACCCAATAGGCAAATCTCCCATGCACAAAAGCAGCAAGACTATACAAAGTGACAATAAGTATTTCATAGGAATCAAGAGGAAAGACCAGCAATAAACAATCCACCCCACAAAAGACAAATAATTTGTCCTAAACAACCGGCTTTTCCGCTGATATAATCCAAAGGCCAAAAAGGTCCGGTTAATAAAGCCAGTATTACATAAATAACAATAGCTGCGATAAGCATAACTTCAAATCCTCCAATATCTCCCTCCAGCTCCAAGGAAGACCTTACTTTTTAACTACGAAGCGTGGAACTGCAATGCCACATCTAAGTTGGAGGTCGTAGGAAAAACCTTTAGTACGGATATGGTAATAGCAGCCCACGCTATAGCGTGAGAACCACTATGCCTCCTCTCGTACTAAGTCCGAAATTTCCTACGTTTCCAACTTACAAGATAAGCATAACGCTTCTTCTTTTTTCGTATGTCTTGGAAAGAGTTGCCTCAATCCAAGTACAAAAGTATGAAAAATCCGTGATATACCTTAAATCATCACGGATTTTTTGATTTACAGTTTCATACTTCTATTCTGTCTTGGCTTCGGTATTCCGATGACTTCTCTGAACTCATGCATCTTCTTTCTGAACCAGTTCACGTGTGAAACTCCATCTATCTTGAAATCGAATTTACCGCTTTCATCCTGTTTGATGGAGCAGACGGAATGTCGGGTATCAAAACTTCGATTAAACTCGGAAGAATAGAGTTCACCTTTTATCCCGACTTCCTTGAACTCACACAGTCTTCTGATTATCCCGTCATTAAAGCCTAAACGTTCACGCAGGAAGTTTATTACAGGCATCAGCTTCTCCACATACGGGAAATAGCGTCTGACAAAATCCGTAAACTCCGAACAGCTTGCGGTGCTGTTGCTCGTAAGCGTTTCTTATCTCCTGTATCTGCTTGGCTTGTTGCCGTTCCCGTTGTCGGGCTTCGTCTTCAAGTTCAAGGATGCGGTCTTGCAAGTCCTCGTTCCTGCGTTCCAACGATTTCATTCTTCCACTTCCGAAAAGAGAACCCACACTGCTTGCAAGGGCGGTTGCCGTATCGGTGGCTGCACATTTGAGCTTGTCGGTGCGGATTTCCGCTTTTACCTGTTTCAGTTCCTCCTGCGCTTCGGCTTTCTTCTCCTGTAACAGTCTGGTTTCGGTTTCAAGGGTTTCATTTTTCTTTTTCAAGTCCCGATAATACTGCATGGTGGTAGTGTGCCGTGCTTCCGAGCCCCGTACCCCACGTTGCAATCCGTATTTCGTCATCACCCTTGCGTAATTGTCGTGGTAGGCAATCAGGGTCTGGCGGTTGAACAGGTCATCGGCACACAAACGGACGGAATTTGTTTTCTTGCGGTACTTGCGCTTACCGTCCGTCTGTTCTTTCTTGGCTTTGCGCCTTTCACCCGTCACGATAGGAACAACGGCTGCGTGGATGTGCGGAGTCTTCTCGTCCATGTGCAGATGGGCGGCAACCACATTGTCTTTGCCGAATGTGGCTTGCAGCCATTGGATGCTGTCGTTGCACCATTCGTCGAGCTTTCCTTTTTCCTGTATGTTCATCATGTCCTCGTGCGTACCGACAAAACCACCCGAACGACACGGACTTGGTCGTGCGTGATTTTCCGTCTGATGCCTGCCGTGTTCAGCCTGTGGGCAATCGCTTCATCCCTGCCGTGAACGCCATCAGGGTATTCGACAAGCACCCTGTTCAGATGTGTCCTTGTCGGGTCTGCGTTTTTAGGTATTATCTTTCTCTCTATATGGTCGGACTGCGTGGTGTCCGATGTACCCTTTGCTTTCTTAATGTCCAATGAAAAATATCCCATATCATTACTGTTTTTGCGGTTATCGTTATGTTTCTTCTCTCTGCCTGTGGCATCGGCTCACAGGGTTTATTATGCAAATGAACCATGCTGCACTCGGCATAATCCAAACGAGTTTGGATTATGCTCTCGTTTGCACAGGGTTTCCAAAGGGATTTCCCTTTGGCTCGATAGGGTGTTTTTAGCGTTACGGAGTAATTGCGTGAAGAAAACGCCCTATTGAGCTATGGTATTTCTGTCTAAATACCTTGGGAGAGCGGACGTGCATGTTACAGATGAAATCCCCCTTTCTTTTTCGGTGGCTGCATCATCCGCCTTGCGGATTGGACTTGCTTCTTCTCCTTTATCGCTCTGCCGATTGGGACAAGGGCTTACCGCACGGTAGTCGTTCAAGTCCTTATACTCACGATAGTACATTGACTTGTCAAGCAGCCGTTCCCCAAACTTCTCTTTCAG
>ENA-OQIO01001103-OQIO01001103.1-human-gut-metagenome-genome-assembly--contig:-NODE-1103-length-13659-cov-2.591930_pt1 | contig 13659 bp, 13 predicted proteins | sample MGYA00242573_ERZ504737 | MGnify/ENA primary metagenome ERZ504737 (study PRJEB26092, sample SAMD00036203) | human gut metagenome | host: Homo sapiens | study: EMG produced TPA metagenomics assembly of... | reverse complement strand
AGAGAAATAAAAGAAAGATAGAGGTACGAATGATAGAATTCCATAGGATCTTTTGCAAAATCGCAGCCAACACGGGCACTGTTTGAACGCAGTGAGTTGTGCAGGAGTGTTGGCGGATCAGCGTTTTGCAAAAATCCGTCAATGGAATTCGTTTTTCGTATCTCTATCTTTCTTTATGTTTTTATGAATACTCGATACATTTTCGTGATACAACTCAAAACTTCGCCCTACCAGTGCTTTTTCGTTTCACGATAAATGGTTCAAATTCCAACTTTGTAACAAAGCTTCGAGGCTGGTTCTTGGTCTTTGAGTCGCGGATGCTACAATGATATCAACGGCTTCTCTTCCTTTTGCTTCGATAGAATGTTCCACCGTAGTAAGTGAAATACGATTCATATCGGCCATTGGGATATTATCGAAACCACAGACAGAGAAGTCATTTGGTACTTTGTATTTTAATTCATATAATGCATCTAGGATTCCAAATGCAACCATATCATTGTATCCAACGAAGGCAGTAGAATCCGTTCCCTCTTCGAGAATCTGTTTTGTCAGATTGTATCCGGAAGAATATTCCAGCATATTTGGAGACAGCAGATTATACTCTCCGGGTGAGAGGGAACGAATACTGACGCAGTCATCTCCAAAGCCGTGTTCTTTGAAGGTTGCAACAAGTGCATCGTAACGTTTTGATCTGGAACGTTCAATATCACTGATCGGTGTTGATATGTAAGTGATCTTGCGGTGTCCAAGGGAGATCAAATGTTCTGCGACGAGTCTGGCAGGTTTGGAGCTGCTGACGTGGATCGAGTCAAAAGTGATCTCGTCATTTTTATCCCCGATATTGACGATTGGAATCTGTTTTGACATATCATTAACTTCTGGAAGAAAAGAAGTTGGATACAGATAAACGATTCCAGCAGTATCCAGATCATTTTTCATAAGATCCAGATAATATTGTTCGGTGCTCGGGTTTCGCAGTGTTGGTGCAACAAAGGTAAGATATCCATAATCATGTGCTCGTTCTGTGATCGAATGAACCAGAGTTGTATAATAATGGTTAGATAAGAACGGACACATGATCAGAATGACTTTCGATAAAGGCTTCGATGTCTGCTCAATGGATTTTTCTTTTTTGATAGCCAAGTTCTTTTGCAGCATCCAAAACTTTCTGTCTGGTGCTGTCTGAAAAAGAGACATTAGTCTTATTATTTAAGATCATGGAGACTGCAGACTGGGAAAGACCGACGTGATCTGCAATGTCTTTGGTCGTTACTTTCTTCTTTAAACCCATAAAATCCTCCTTAATTCAAAATTATTTTAATTAATTAATAACAATTAATAAAAAACAGAAATATTAGTAATAAAATAATAATTATTAATTAAAACTACATTTATCATAGCATATTTTTTTACGGAAAAACAAGGAAAAACGAGTTTTTTTTAATTGAAAGAAATTGAAGAAAGCATCTTGAAAAAAAACGAAAAACCATGTACTATTAATAAAGTTGAAAAATATTAATAAATTCAATGAATATTGCTGAAATCTGACAGTTTTTCGAGTTTGACAAGACATTTTATCCATGTTTAAATAAAGCCATAAACAAAACAAACGAACAAAACAACAAACAATGTTTTAGGAGGAAGTAAGTTATGAGATTTTTCGTGGATACAGCAGATGTAGATCAGATTCGTAAAGCAAATGATATGGGAGTTATCTGTGGAGTTACAACAAACCCTTCACTGATCGCTAAATCAGGAAGACAGTTTGAAGATGTGATCAAAGAGATCACTTCTATTGTAGATGGAGCTATCAGTGGTGAAGTAAAAGCTACAACAACTGATGCAGAAGGAATGATCAAAGAAGGAAGAGAAATTGCTAAGATTCATCCAAACATGGTAGTTAAGATTCCTACAACGATCGAAGGATTAAAAGCTACAAAGGTATTATCTTCTGAAGGGATCAAAACAAATCTGACATTGATCTTCAATCCAAACCAGGCTTTATTAGCAGCAAGAGCTGGAGCAACATATGTATCTCCATTCTTAGGAAGACTGGATGACATTTCTCAGAACGGATTAGATTTAATTGCAGACATCAGAGAGATCTTTGATGCAGCAGGAGATATCGATACACAGATCATTTGTGCAAGTGTACGTAACCCAATCCACGTAACAGAATGTGCTAAGATGGGAGCAGACATTGCAACAGTACCTTACAACGTATTTGAACAGATGATGAAACACCCATTAACAGATCAGGGAATCGAAAAATTCCAGGCAGATTACAAAGCAGTATTCGGAGAATAAGAAAGGGTGGTAGATACAATGACAACCGCAGAATTAAAGAAAACAGCAAATGAGGTTCGCAAAGGTATCATTAAGTCAACACATGCTGCCAAATCCGGACATCCGGGTGGATCTTTATCAGCAGCTGATGTATTTACATATTTATATTTCGTTGAGTTAAACGTTGATCCTAAGAATCCAAAAGATGAAAACAGAGATCGTTTCGTATTATCTAAAGGACATGTAGCTCCTGGATATTACTCAACATTAGCAGAAAGAGGATTTTTCCCAAAAGAAGATCTGTTAACATTAAGACATGTAGGATCTTACTTACAGGGACATCCTGATATGAAGAAGATTCCAGGCGTAGATATGTCTAGTGGATCATTAGGACAGGGAATCTCTGCCGCAGTTGGTATGGCACTTGCTGCAAAACTTCAGAATAAAGACTATCGTACATATACACTTCTTGGTGATGGTGAGATCCAGGAAGGACAGGTATGGGAAGCTGCAATGTTTGCAGGATCCAGAAAACTTGATAATTTAGTAGTTATCGTTGATAACAACGGATTACAGATTGATGGACCAATTGATGAAGTAAACTCTCCATATCCGATCGGAGCTAATTCGAAGCATTTAACTTTAATGTGGTTGAAATTGATGGTCACGACTTTGATCAGATCGCTGATGCGTTCAAACAGGCAAAAGAATGCAAAGGAAAACCAACAGCGATCATTATGAAGACGATCAAAGGTAAAGGTGTATCCTTTATGGAGAATCAGGTTTCATGGCATGGTTCTGCACCAAATGATGAACAATGTAAACAGGCACTGGAAGAATTAGAAAAGGTGGGCGAGTAAGATGGCAGAAGTAAAGAAGATTGCGACAAGAGAAAGCTATGGTAATGCTTTAGTTGAATTAGGACAGGAAAACCCTAATGTTGTAGTTTTAGATGCTGACTTAGCCGCTGCAACAAAAACAGGAATGTTTAAGAAAGCTTTTCCAGAAAGACATATTGATTGTGGTATCGCAGAATGTAATATGATCGGTATCGCTGCTGGACTTGCAGCAGCAGGAATGACTCCATTTGCAAGTAGTTTTGCGATGTTTGCAGCAGGACGTGCATTCGAGCAGGTAAGAAACTCTGTTGGATATCCACATTTAAATGTTAAGATCGGAGCTACTCATGGTGGTATTTCCGTAGGTGAAGATGGAGCTACACATCAGTGTTGTGAAGATATCGCATTAATGCGTACAATTCCTGGAATGACAGTGATCGTTCCATCTGATGATATTGAAGCAAAAGCAGCAGTAAAAGCTGCAGCAGCGATGGAAGGACCTGTTTATATGAGATTCGGACGTCTGGCTGTACCAGTGATCAACGATGAAGATTACAAATTCGAGATCGGAAAAGGTAAAGTCTTAAGAGAAGGAACAGACGTAGCGATCATTGCTAATGGATTATGTGTTGCTGAATCCTTAGATGCAGCTGAGAAATTAGCAGCAGAAGGAATTAATGCTCAGGTGATCAATATGGCAACTGTAAAACCATTAGATACAGAACTTGTATTAGAAGCAGCGAAAGCAACTGGTAAAGTTGTTACAGTAGAAGAACATTCTGTGATCGGTGGATTAGGAAGTGCTGTATGTGATGTATTATCTGAACAGCTTCCAACACCAGTATTAAAGATCGGTGTGAATGACGTATTCGGACATTCAGGACCAGCAGTAGAACTGATCAAAGAATTCGGATTAGATGGTGACAGTATCGCTGCCAAGGTAAAAGAATTTGTAAAATAGATTTTCTTTTAAGCATAATAAACCAAGAATAAAAAGCAGTACACTTGTTTTTGTAGCAGGTGTACTGCTTTTGTGTTATGATGAAAATGATTTTAGAATCAAAACAATTTACAAAAAGGAGAGGTGAATGAATATGTGGACAAGAAGTGAATTGAAGGAACGAGGGAAGGCAGCACTGCATCGCAATTATTGGATCGTTGTGCTTGCAACACTTGTAGTGACAGCATTAACGGGAGGAACTGGTAATGCAGTAGGGAATGGTTCCCTGCAGGAAGGAAGTAATATAGCAGCAGGAAATGGTGATGCGGCATCAAGTTTGATACAAAGATTATTTTCGTTTTTGGGAGTTGCAGGTGATATGATCTATAAAAATCTGATAAGTCCGATGTATGGTGGGATGTATGCGTCATTTATTCTGATTTTGATCATAACAGCCTTTAGTGTAGGTTTCTTGTTTAAGATTTTTGTTGGAAACCTATTTGAAGTTGGAGGCTGTCGTTTTTATGAGGAGAACAGCGAACATAAGACAAGGATCGCATTGATCGTTGATGGATTCCTCAATGGCGCATACTTAAGAAATGTCGCTACGATCTTTTGCAGGGATCTTTATACAGTGCTGTGGACGTTGTGTTTAATTATACCAGGAATCGTGAAAAGTTATGAATATAAGATGATCCCTTACATTCTTGCGGAAAACCCACGGATATCAAGGAAGAGAGCGTTTGAGATCAGTAAAAATATGATGGATGGAGAAAAATGGAATGCATTCGTACTTGATCTGTCATTTATCGGATGGAATCTGTTATCAACGATCACATTTGGGATTGTAGGAGTTTTATATGTGAATCCGTATGTTAATACAACATGGGCAGAATTTTATAAAGTTATGAGGAAAAATGCATTGGAAACAGGAAATGCAACAAGAGAAGAACTGATCGGGCTTAGAAAAGAAGCAGATATTTAAGAAAAACTTCATTGATTCTATATTTGATAGACGATCGTAATCATGGTATAATGTCAGGTGGTAAAAACAAAAACAATACGATGCAAGGAGTATTAAGATGGGAAAATATTTTGGAACAGATGGGTTCCGTGGAGAAGCAAATATAAATTTAACTGTAGAACATGCATATAAAGTCGGACGTTATATTGGATGGTATTTTAACCAGAAGTCAAGTAGCAGAGCAAAGATTGTCATCGGTAAGGATACAAGAAGAAGCAGCTATATGTTTGAGAATGCTTTAGTAGCAGGATTGACAGCATCTGGAGCAGATGCATATATGCTTTATGTAACAACGACACCAAGTGTGGCTTATGTCGTAAGAACAGAACAGTTTGACTGCGGGATCATGATCTCAGCAAGCCACAATCCATACTATGATAATGGAATCAAATTGATCAATGCCAAAGGGCATAAGATGGAAGCAGAAGTTGAAAATGAGATCGAAGCATATATTGATGGGGAGATCCATGAAATCCCATTTGCAACAAAGAAAGAGATCGGACGAGCAAAAGACTATGCAGCCGGAAGAAATCATTATATCGGATATCTGATCTCTACAGCAACAAGATCATTTAAAGGTGTCAAAGTCGGATTAGACTGCTCTAACGGAAGCTCATTTGCGATCGCAGAGAATGTATTTAAAGCACTTGGTGCAGAGACACATGTGATCAATAATGAACCAGATGGAACAAATATCAATACAAACTGTGGATCTACACATATCGAGATCTTACAGGGATATGTAAAGGAAAATCACTTAGATGTTGGATTTGCATATGATGGAGATGCAGACCGTTGTATCGCAGTCGATGAGAATGGACAGGTTGTCGATGGAGATCTGATCCTTTATGTATGTGGACAGTATCTGAAGAAACACGGAGACTTGAACAATAATACAGTTGTTACAACTGTAATGTCCAATCTTGGATTATATAAAGCGTTTGATGCAGCAGGAATTGCTTATGAGAAGACTGCTGTTGGAGATAAATATGTTAATGAGAATATGGTGAAGAATGGTCACGCATTAGGTGGAGAACAGTCTGGACATATCATTTTCAGCAAGTTTGCAACAACAGGAGATGGTATTTTAACATCCTTAAAGATCATGGAAGCAATGATCGAGCAGAAACAAAGTCTTGCACAGTTAGCAGAACCCGTTGAGATCTTCCCACAGATCCTTGAAAATGTCCGTGTATATGACAAAGCAGTTGCACAGGCAGATGAAGACGTACAGAAAGCAGTTAAGGAAGTAGAAGTAGAACTTGGAGATGAAGGAAGAATTCTTGTACGTGAGAGTGGAACAGAACCATTAGTACGTGTTATGGTTGAGGCAAGAAGCCATGAGATCTGCCGTGAGAAAGTAGATAAAGTGGTCAAAGTTTTAAGAGAGAAAGGTCACGTAATCAAATAATCTATGGAAAAATTATATGCGGATATAATTATTAATATTTCACATGAGGCACTGGATAAGGTGTTTGCCTATAAGGTGCCTTTTTCCATGATCAAGGATATTCGGATGGGACAGCAAGTCGTTGTCCCATTTGGACGTTCTAATAAGGAACAGACGGGATATGTAGTCAACCTTTCACGGACAGTTGACTATGATGAGAGTAAAGTCAAAGAAATCTTAAGGATTGAGACGGATCATGTTGGTGTGGAGTCAAATATGATCGAGTTAGCTGCGTGGATCAGAGAGAATTATGGATCAACAATGATCCAGGCATTAAAAACCGTACTTCCAGTGCAGGAAAAAAGTTGCACGAAAAGCGAGAAAATACATTGAGCTATGCATTGAGAAAGTGCATGGACCAGCGATGCTTGATGAATATTTCAGTAAGCATTATGTGGCGAAAGCAAGACTTCTTGCAGCTTTATTAGACCATGGGAAGATCTCATGGGAAATGGCATCGAAAGATCTAAAGATTTCAAAAAGTACAGTAGACAGCATGGAAAGAGAAGGAATTCTTCATGTTGTGACAGAATATTATTACCGGAATCCTGGAGAGTTCAGTATAGCAAAAGCAGGAGCGCATGTGTTAAATGAACAGCAACAGGAACTGATCGATGAATTTCGGGAAGATTTTTTAAGAGAAGACCACAAAACCTATCTTTTACATGGAATCACAGGAAGTGGGAAGACAGAAGTTTATCTCGCAGCGATCGAAGAAGTGATCAAACAAGGAAAACAGGCAATCGTCCTGATCCCAGAGATCGCATTGACTTATCAGACGGTTACAAGGTTTACCAAACGATTTGGAGAGCGTGTATCAATTCTGAATTCACGATTATCCAAAGGTGAGAGATACGATCAGTGGCTTCGTGCACAGAGGGGAGACGTGGATGTGATCATTGGACCACGATCTGCATTGTTTGTTCCATTTCCGAATCTTGGGCTGATTGTGATCGATGAGGAACATGAAGGCAGTTACAAGAGTGAACAAACTCCCAAATACCATGCAAGAGAAGTTGCGATCAAGAAAGCACAGATGGAAGGTGCATCGGTGATCTTAGGTTCGGCGACACCATCAGTTGAGAGTTATAAACATGCACTGGATGGAACTTATCGGCTGTGGGAGTTGACAAAACGAGCCAAAGAAGCAGTGTTACCGCAAGTCTATATTGAAGATCTAAGAGAAGAATTAAAAGCGGGAAACCGCAGCATGTTCAGCCGAAGACTGAAAGAACTGATAAAGGATCGTTTGAATAAAGGCGAACAGATCATGTTGTTCTTAAACCGGCGTGGTTATGCGGGATTCGTTTCATGCAGAAGCTGTGGTCATGTCATGGAATGTCCTCATTGTGATATTTCTATGACATATCACAGAGATGGAAGACTGCGCTGCCATTATTGCGGATATGAACAGCCGATGCTGAAGGTTTGTCCAGAGTGTGGAAGCCCGTATATTGGAACATTCGGTCTTGGGACCCAGAAAGTGGAAGCTGCATTATACAAAGAATTTCCACAAGCAAAAGTGCTTCGTATGGATATGGATACAACGAAAAGAAAGAATAGTCATGAACAGATCTTATCGGCATTTTCTGATGGAGAAGCAGATATTTTAGTGGGAACACAGATGATCGTAAAAGGACATGATTTTGCGAATGTAACATTGGTAGGAGTTTTGGCAGCAGATCTTTCCCTGCATGCCAATGATTACCGGGCAGGAGAAAGAACATTCCAGTTATTGACACAGGCTGCGGGAAGAGCAGGAAGAGGCGACAAACCAGGAGAAGTAGTGATCCAGACATATTCTCCAGAACATTACAGTATCCAGACTGCAGCCAAACAGGATTATTACGCATTTTACAAAGAAGAGATCAGCTACCGAAGTTTGATGAGATATCCACCAGAATGGCAGATGTTGGTCGTATTTGCATCAGGAGAAGATAAAGCATGGCTTGATAAAGTAATGGATGCGATGGCAAATGTGATAAAACATATGGATCTGATGGTGATCGGGCCGAGTGAGGCAGGATTTGGCAAGATCAATGATCAATACCGCAAAGTGATATATATTAAGAATAAAGATTACGAGACACTGGTGAAAGCAAAGAACCGTCTGGAACAGTGGATCGATTTAAATAAGATCAGGAAAAATTTACTGGTCAATTTTGATTTTAACCCAATGAATAGTTATTAAAAGAAAGGGAGAACAATTATGGCAATTCGACAGATTCGAGTATTAGGAGACGATGTTTTAAGAAAAAAATGTAAAGAAGTAAAAGAAATGACACCAAGAATGCATACATTAGTAGAAGATATGTATGATACAATGTATGAAGCAATGGGTGTTGGTCTTGCAGCACCTCAGGTGGGAATCTTAAAAAGAATCGTAGTCATTGATACTGGAGAAGAGGGAGAATGTGTAACTCTTGTCAATCCAGTGATCACACTGAAAGAAGGAGAGCAGGTAGGAGAAGAAGGATGTTTAAGCCTTCCAGGAAAAGTAGCAGTTGTGAAACGTCCAGATCATGTGATCTGTGAAGCATTTGATGAAGATATGAATCCGATCACAGTAGAAGGATTTGGATTATTTGCAAGAGCGCTCTGCCATGAAACAGACCATTTGGATGGAATTTTATATCCAGATGTAGCAGAAGAACCAGCAAGAGACGTCACGATGGAAGAGGTAGAATAAGATGAAAGCAGTATTTATGGGAACACCGGAGTTCGCAGTACCAACACTACAGGCACTGATCGATCACCATGAAGTGCTTGCTGTTGTGACACAGCCGGATAAACAAAGAGGTAGAGGAAAGAAGATGCAGTTTCCTCCAGTCAAAGAAAAAGCAGTGGAATATGATATCCCAGTATATCAGCCACAGAGAGCTAGAGATGAGGAATTCATTGAAGAGTTAAAAAACCTCAACCCAGATGCGATCGTTGTTGTTGCTTATGGACAGATCTTACCAGAAAGTATTTTAAATATTCCAAAGTATGGATGTATCAATGTTCATGGATCACTCCTTCCAAAATACAGAGGAGCAGCACCAATCCAGTGGGCAGTCCTTGATGGAGAAGAAAAGACAGGAATCACAACCATGTATATGGAAAAAGGATTAGATACCGGAGATATGATCGATAAAGCGGAAGTTGTTTTAGATAAGAAAGAAACAGCTGGTTCTCTGCATGATAAATTGATGGTATTAGGAGCAGATTTATTATTAGAAACATTAAAGAAATTAGAAGATGGAACAGCCGTCAGAGAAAAACAAAATGACGAAGAAAGCTGTTATGCCAAAATGCTAAGTAAAGATATGGGGCAGATTGATTTCACAAAATCAGCAAGAGAAATCGAATGTCTGATCCGTGGAATGAATCCATGGCCAAGTGCTTATACATCCTTAGATGGAAAGACAATGAAAGTTTGGGAAGCAGAATGTGCTTGATGCACAGAGTAAAGAAGAACCAGGAACGATCGTAGAAGTCAACAAAAAAGAGATCATCGTAGCAACAGGAAGCAATGATCTTGCACTTCATGAGATTCAGCTGGCAGGAAAGAAACGTATGCAGGTACAGGCATTTTTACTTGGATATCAGGTAGAAGCCGGAACAAAATTAGGAGAATGATACGATGCAAAATCCGAGAGAATGTGCATTGGATGTACTGATCAAAGTAGATAAAAAAGAAGAATTATCACACATCGCAATTTCAAATGTATTAGAAAAATACCAGTTTTCTGAAAAAAGAGACCGCGCATTTTTTACAAGACTGGTGGAAGGAACTTTAGAGCGTCAGATCACGATCGACTATGTTGCAGATCAGTTCTCAAAGACGAAGATCAGAAAATGTAAACCACTGATCCGTGCATTGCTTCGTATGGGAATCTATCAGATTCTTTATATGGATCAGGTTCCAGATTCTGCTGCATGTAATGAGGCAGTGAAACTTGCAAAGAAACGAGGATTTTCCCGATTATCAGGTTTTGTGAACGGTGTACTTCGTAATATTTCAAGGAAGAAAGATGAGATCCAATATCCATCAAGAGAGAAGAATCTTGAGACATATTTATCAGTTGCTTATTCTATTCCAGAATGGATCATAAAATTCTTTCAGAAGACATATGATAACGAAACAGTAGAGAAGATCATAGCTTCTTATCTGGAAGAGAGAAAAACAACATTATGTTGTCTGATTTCCAAGGGTGGGAAAGAAGCTGTCAGAAAAGAACTGGAAGCAGAAGGCGTTACAGTAGAAGATGGAAGTTTGATCGAAAATGCAGTGCAGATCTCAGATTATGATTTTTTGTATCGTTTGAAAGCATTTCGTGAAGGAAGTTGTTATGTACAGGATGAAAGTTCCATGTTGTGTGCCAAACTTGCCAGTGTTCAGAAAGAGCAGTTTGTGATGGATCTTTGCAGTGCACCAGGTGGTAAGTCCTTATATGTTGCAGATCAGCTGAAGGGAAGCGGGCGAGTGTTATCAAGGGATCTAACGGAATACAAGACAGATCTGATCGAAGATAACATCGACCGTGTTGGGTTTACGAATATGGAATCCGAGGCATTTGATGCGAGAGTGTTGGATGAAGAACATATTGAGGCTGCGGATGTTGTAATCGCAGATGTACCATGTTCAGGACTTGGAATCATGGGAAAGAAAAATGATATTAAATACCACATTTCAGAAGAAGGCATGAAGGATCTTGTGAAGTTGCAGCGAGAGATTCTTGCGAATGCAGTGCAATATGTCAAGCATGGAGGTACATTGATCTATAGTACCTGCACGATCAATCCAGCAGAGAATGAAGAAAATTTCCGATGGATTCTTGATCACTTTGATTTTGAAGCAGTTGATATTACAAAAGAACTGCCAAAGGATCTAAAGATTGAAACTGCCCAAGAAGGATTTATTCAGTTGTTGCCAGGAATACATCCATGTGATGGATTCTTTATTGGTAAATTAAGGAGAAAATAAAGTTATGGATTTAAAATCAATGACACTTCAGGAGATGCAGGAATATATGGAATCCATTGGTGAGAAGAAATTCCGTGCAAAACAGATTTATGAATGGTTTCACAAACATCTTGCTCTGTCTCTTGATGAGATGAATAATGTACCAAAAAAATTAAAAGAAAAGATCGAACAGACGCAGGAGATTTATGGTGTAAAACCTGTAGACTGCTTTATTTCAAAAATCGATGGTACAAGAAAATACTTATTTGAGTTATATGATGGGAATATTATCGAAAGTGTTTTGATGAAGTATAAACATGGAAATTCTGTCTGCATTTCATCTCAGGCAGGGTGCCGTATGGGATGTAAGTTTTGTGCATCTACGCTTGGAGGATTAGATCGTAATCTGACGCCATCTGAAATGCTTTCACAGATTTATTATATTCAAAGAGATACAGAAGAAAGAGTATCCAATGTTGTCATGATGGGAACAGGGGAACCGATGGATAATTATGATAACGTATTGAGATTTTTAGAACTGATCACATCAGAGGATGGATTAAATATCAGTCAGAGAAATATTACGATCTCAACGTGCGGAATCGTGCCAAAGATCAAAGAACTTGCTCAGAAACATTTACAGATCACATTGGCCATTTCTCTTCACTCACCAAATGATGAGATGAGAAGAGGACTGATGCCGATCGCAATGAAATATTCAATCGATGAGCTGCTAGATGCATGTCATTATTATTTTAAAGAGACAAACCGTAGGATGACATTTGAATACAGCCTTGTGGCAGGGGTTAATGACCAGCCAGTTCATGCAGAAGAATTAGCAGGCAGATTGAAAGGGTTTCCATGTCATGTAAACCTGATTCCAGTTAATCCGATCAAAGAGCGTGATTTTAAGCAATCTATGCCGAAATCCGTTATGGAATTTAAAAAGATACTTGAAAAAAATCGTGTAAATGTTACCATAAGAAGAGAAATGGGCGCAGATATCAATGCGGCCTGTGGACAGCTTAGAAGAAAAAAACTGCAGTCAAGATTGTAAAGGAGAACGATATGCGATCCGTAGGGGCTTCACATATAGCAAGGTAAGGACAGAGAATCAAGATAGGATTTTCTTTCATGACCAGCCTGTTGGAAACTTAAAAAATCTTTATATCGTGGCAGATGGAATGGGAGGACACCGTGCCGGTGGGCATGCCTCCTCTTTTGCAGTGGAACGATTTGTACAGCTGATCGAGGAATCGAAACAGACCGATCCGATCGAATTAATGAAATCATCCATTGCGTCTGTGAATCAGGAAATGATCGCAGAAAGCCAGAGTAATGAAGAATATAGGGGAATGGGAACAACATTCGTTGCAGCAACCATCTCTGATGGCAAAGTAACGGTTATGAATATTGGTGATAGTAGATTATATTATGGAAATCAAGAATTAACACAGATTACAGTGGATCATTCTTATGTGGAAGAACTGATTCATGCAGGAATCATGGAAAGAGAGGAAGGAAGATTCCATCCAAAGAAGAATGTCATCACAAGAGCACTAGGTACCGTAATGGCGACACCAGATTTCTTTGAGTTTGATGCCAAAGATGGATATTTGCTTTTGTGCAGTGATGGACTTTCCAATATGATATCCGACGAAGAATTGAAGGAACTTCTTCTTGAGCACAGTCAGATTGCCAATAAGGTCAACCAGATGATCACCCGTGCGAACGAGTACGGAGGAAAAGACAATATTTCATTGGTAATTGTGGATTTAAAGAGATGAGGTGAATGATAGATGTTAGAGATTGGCACGATGCTGTCAGGCCGTTATGAAGTGCTAAAGCGCGTTGGAAGCGGTGGAATGGCAGACGTTTATATGGCGAAAGATCATAAATTAAACCGGAACGTCGCAGTGAAGGTTTTAAAAAGTGAATACGTAGAAGATGAGAAATTTTTAAAGAAATTCGAGACAGAGGCACAGGCAGTTGCAAGGCTGTCTCATCCTAATATCGTGAATGTATACGATGTTGGAATTGAAGATGGGATCAATTATATTGTTATGGAGCTTGCAGAAGGGATGACTCTGAAAGAATATATCCGAAGAAAAGGGTATTTATCTCCGAAGGAGACGGTAGAGATTTCCCTGCAGATCGCGTCAGCGATCT
>ENA-OQIO01001102-OQIO01001102.1-human-gut-metagenome-genome-assembly--contig:-NODE-1102-length-13660-cov-1.962832_pt1 | contig 13660 bp, 16 predicted proteins | sample MGYA00242573_ERZ504737 | MGnify/ENA primary metagenome ERZ504737 (study PRJEB26092, sample SAMD00036203) | human gut metagenome | host: Homo sapiens | study: EMG produced TPA metagenomics assembly of... | reverse complement strand
AGAACTTGTAGCTCAAGAGGCAGGTCCGGTAGAAGACATTATTAAAAAAGTGTAATGCGTTTGGACAAAAGCTTGGAAAACAGGTTATTTTTCTAGGAGATGGTGTTCCGGTATACAAAGATATTATTGAGGAATTCTGTACAGTAGAACATTCTTATGCACCGGCACATTTAAGTCGTCAAAGAGCAGGAGCGGTTGCCATTCGTGCAGTGAGATTATACGACGAAGGCAAGGCAGAACCGGCGAGTGACCATGCACCAATTTATTTGAGAAAGTCACAGGCGGAGCGCGAACTTGAAGCGAAGGGAAAGAAGTTAGAAGAATGAGAATTTGTCCAATGGCAGAAACAGACTGTGAACAGACAGAGATTCTGATGAAAGAATGTTTTTCTGTTCCGTGGTCTGTAGAAGGTTTAAAAGAGATGTTTCATACCGAAAGGCTATTGTTCTTTCCTTGCAAAAGAAAGAAGAAGAGGTAATCGGCTATGTTGGTATGAAAATGGTGCTTGATGAAGCAGACATTACAAATGTGGCGGTACTGCCTTCTCACCGAAAAAAGGGAATTGCCGGAAAGCTGTTAAAACAGTTATTAGAAGAGGCAAAAAAGCAGAATCTGCACAGCATTTATCTCGAAGTCCGTGCTTCCAATATAGCGGCGGTTACCTTGTATGAACACGCTGGATTTAAAGAAGTCGGACAGAGAAAGAATTATTACGATAATCCGCGGGAAGATGCAAGACTTATGCTCTGGGAGGCATAAGGATGCCAGTAGTTACCAGTACTTTTTGTCGTATTTTTTTGTATAATGGTATCGGAAGAATTACAAAAATAGTTTTATTTAGCGGTATATTGATTGGTGGTGGAATCGGTATTGTAACAATAATGAATTGTAATGTTCCTGAAAAAAGACTAATGGAATATATGAAATATATTGAAAAAGGGGAATATGAGCAAATGTATGCCATGCTGGATCAGAAAAAAAGCAGCATGAACAGTAAGGAAGAATTTATAGAACGAAATTCTAAAATATATGAAGGCATTGAGATGTCTGATCTGTCCATAACCGATATTACAGTAAAAAGACAAGAAAACGGAAATGCGGCAGTTTCCTATACAACAAATATGCAGACTGCTGCAGGAAATGTAGAATTTACCAACAATGCGGTATTTTCACATAACTGGACAGGATATCATTTAATCTGGCAGGATCAGTTGATTTTTCCAGAGTTATCTGCAACGGATAAGTTCAGGTAACGTTAGAAGAGGCAAAAAGAGGAAATATTTTAGACAGAAATGGTCGCCAGCTGGCTGGAGAGGGAACTGCATCTTCGGTAGGAATTGTTCCGGGCAGAATGGAGAACAGGAAGATACAATAAAAAAACTGGCAGAGCATCTTGGAATTGGAGCAGACGAAATTGAGGATAAGTTAAAAGCCGATTGGGTAAAAGCAGATTCTTTTGTACCAGTAGCAACAATTCCTAAAATACAAGAGGTCGATCTTCTGACAGTGAATCCGGATGAAACTGTTCTGGAAGAAAAAGAAAAGCAGGACACATTATTGAAGATTCCAGGTATTATGTTATCTGATGTAAAAGTACGAACTTATTATCTAAAAGAAGCTGCCTCTCATCTGGTAGGGTATGTACAGGCGGTTACAGCCGAGGATTTGCAGGAACATAAAGGGGAAGGGTATCGTACAAACAGTGTGATTGGAAAGATGGGACTGGAAACGCTTTATGAAAAAGAACTAAAAGGGACAGATGGGTGTGAGATCTGTATTGTAGATGCAAATGGAAATAAAAAAAGTGTCATTGCATATGAGCCTAAAAAAGATGGAGAAGATATCCATACTACGATTGATGGCGATCTTCAAAGTACTCTTTATGAACAATTTAAAGAAGACAGAGGATGTTCTGTAGCCTTGAATCCTTATACAGGGGAAGTACTGGCGTTGGTAAGTACGCCATCTTATGATAATAATGATTTTGTACGTGGAATGGACAACAGCCAGTGGAGTGCATTAAATGAAAATGAAGACAGGCCTTTATACAACCGCTTTCGCCAGACATGGTGTCCTGGCTCAACTTTTAAACCTGTAATTGCTGCAATTGGATTAAAAGTGGGGGCATTTACTGCAAATGACGATTTTGGAAATGAGGGTCTGGCGTGGCAGAAAGATTCCTCGTGGGGAGATTATACAGTGACTACACTTCATGATTATGAACCTGTGATCTTGAAAAATGCGCTTATTTATTCAGATAATATTTATTTTGCAAAAGCAGCATTAAAAATTGGTGCGGATCAACTGATGCAGTCTCTAAATCAAATAGGATTTAATCAGGAACTTCCATTTGATATTAAAATGTCAGAGTCCCAATATTCTAATATGGACAAGATAGAAACAGAAATCCAGCTTGCTGACAGTGGGTATGGACAGGGACAGATTCTGGTAAATCCTTTGCATCTTGCAAGCATTTATACGGCTTTTCTAAATGATGGAAATATGATAAAGCCATATCTTCACGCGGATGGTGGAAGCACTTCCAGTGAAATCTGGATAAAAGATGCTTTTTCACCACAAATTGTTTCGGAGGTTATGGAGGGGTTAGAGGGTGTAGTGAATAACCCGGAAGGAACTGGTTATGGAGCATGCCGGGAAGACATTAGATTAGCAGGAAAAACCGGAACAGCGGAACTGAAAGCTACAAAAGAAGATACATCTGGAACAGAAATTGGCTGGTTTACAGTTTTTACTACAGATAGAGATACAAAGAATCCTATTTTGCTCATCAGTATGGTAGAGAATGTGAAAGATATTGGAGGAAGCGGTTATGTGGTGGAAAAGGATAAGGCGATACTGGATGAATATCTTGGTAATGAATAATTTTTACCTTTAAATATTACAAATGTAAGAGGAAAATGATATGAAAAAAATTTGGAAAATATTTGTGGGAGTTATTTTTCTTGCTGTCTGTAGTGGATGTGGCATAAAGAAAGAGCAGAAAAAGACAATTGAAGATACGAAAGAAAAAATTTACAGAGAGTGTGAAATGCTAGCAGAAGGCTATCGGAACATATATGAGAATGCTGTGAAAGAAAATGCACTATATGAGCTGAGTACAATACAAAAAAGTATGGATTATTTGGAAAATATGGATATGCAGTAATTGATTCCTACAATCAGCTGGATATGGTTCAAAGTATTAAAGTAGATGATTTTTTGAAAAAAGCAGAAAAAGAGAAGAATGGAAAAACTACTATATTTCAAGTTATAGCAGGGGATCATTTTATCCGGTATGATCTGAAAACCAAACAGGGGAAAATAGACGTTGAAGTAAGCTCTTTTAAATGGAAAGAGGACACTTGGCAGGAAACATATTATCATGAGTTTAGAGCTAATTCATGGAAATATACAGAAAACGGGCATTTCTTTATAGAAGAATATCATCCGGCAGGATATGATGGACCGTCTGGATATCGGGACTTTCGGGTAGCACCGTTAAATAAAAAATGTCGGGAGTTGAATCGAAAATATATACTTCCTTTTGGATATACACTTAATAAATTGTTTACTTCTAATTGGAGTGAAAAAAAATTATGATGGAATAAATTTTTATGATGTTTTTGACCGTTTACTTTCAATGGAAGAAAAAACTGATGAATTTAAGGAAGGAAAGACTTATGAAATCCCAAAAGAATCATTTGAAGCGATATTTCAAAAATATTTTAATATAAGCGCAGAGATACTGCAGACAGGAACGGTATTTCACACAGAAATACAGACATATCGGTATCGAACCAGAGGAATCGTATATGATTTTGCTCCCACACCATATATTCCATATCCGGAAGTTGTTTCTACATAGAAAATCAAGATGGAACAATAACACTGGAAGTAAATGCGGTATGGCCACAAAAAGAATTAGATCAGGCGTTTTGTCATAGCGTAACCATTCGGCTGTTAGATAAAGATAGATTTCAATATGTATCCAATTATGTATCAAGGTCAGAAATAGAGGTTACCTGGTATACAGAAAGATTATCAGACGAAAAGTGGGAGGAATGTTATGGAGATAATTGATATGATTACAAAAAGAAAACTGAAAAAGATGATGAGCGTTTTATTTATTTCGGGATGCTTTTTCATAGGAAATACAAAATGTAAAGGGGCTGATTTAGAATATATTTCACAGGAAACTGCGAAATTATGCTGTACAAGAAAGAGGATATGATTTGCCAGTAGATGAAGTCGTGAAAGAAGAAGCTATTGAAGATTGTAAGAATGTTATGAATCAGATGAAAGTCATTTATCAAAAGGCGGATAAAGGGACTTCATCGAATATAGTAGTTTCTGAGACAGTAATGGAAGAAATGCAGGAAGTATTAAAGGAAAAAAATGTCCCCGTTATTACATCAGCACCGTATTCAAATATGGCTAATTATTCTAAAATGGAAGAATTTCTTTTCAGGGCAGAACAGGATCTGACAGGAGATATCGTCTTATATAGGATTAACAGGATGGTGGGATAGAAAGACTCAAATTCAATTATGATGGGACAGATATGTGTATTTGTTGGTGTGAATGTTGTTGGGTATGAACGACAATCCATCTATTGTATATGTTTCGTATACAAGGATAGAAGAATGGAAATATACAGAAAAAGGCTGGTTTGGTTATACGCTATGCGTTCCAAAGTATCCGGAAGTATCAGAAGCGGTTGATGGCAGTTCTATGATAAGAATTAAACCTTTAAGTGATGAATGCAGGGAAGTTTCAAAGAGGTGTGTGTATTTGCTTGGATATCAGGGGAATAATCTTTTATGTTCTGATTGGGATAGATCTGATATGGAAGGGTTAGATTATAATGGTTTATATGAATATTTATATCGAATGAAATACGGGGAGAGATATGAGTTTTCAGGTAACTCAAGTGGAATTCCGGCAGAAGAGTTTGAAAATCTGATAATGGAGTTTTTGCCGATAACAGCAGATCAAATTAAAAAATGGGCAGTATTTGATTCGGAACATCAAACTTATGACTGGGAACGATTAGGTTGTTTAAATTATAGCCCTACTTATTTTGGAACATCTTTACCGGAGGTCGTTGAAATAAGAGATAGCGGAGAGGGAAACAATGTGCTGGTTGTTGATGCTGTATGTGATACATTTATATGTAATGATGCCGTTATTACAAGTGAGCTGACTGTTAAGTTCAACGATGATAAGAGTTTTAAATATATGGGGAATAAAATTCTGAATAATGGTACGAAAGAAGTTCCCAAATATCAATATAGAATAAAAAAGAAAAGAACTGATAACAACTATCAGCCCTTTCATATTTGTTAATTCCATATATGTAATTTTTTTAAGATATCAGAAGTGATTTCAAATGCCTTTTTGCCAGTTGCATTAGAATCACTTTGGATATTGGTTGCAAAATAATAGCTGTTATCGGAAGTTTCTACATATCCGATAAACCAACCGTTGATATCCTGTCCGTTGACACGACCGGTTCCAGTTTTTCCGTAGAAATTACCATTAGGTGTACTGGCAATTGTTATAGCATTTTTAACAGAAAATACATTTTGGGAATTTAGATGGAATTCATTTGTGTTAAATTTTTTCAATAATGTTACTTGCTCTAAAGGCGAGATTTTTAATGAAAAATCGGACCAGTATAAATCCAGATTTGAACTGGTTGTCTGGTTTCCATATTCTATTTTATTCAAAAATTCCTGGACTCTGTTAATTCCGAGCTGCGAATCAATTGCCTGGAAATACCAGTTAACGGAATTTTGCATAGCAGAGTTTAAATCCTGATCAGCTTCCCAGGATGGAAAAGGAAAGGCATCACCATTCCATGTCATGGAAGAGTGTTCTGGTGTGATGATTCCGGATTCCAACCCTAATAATGCATCGTATATTTTGTAGGTAGACTCTGGCGGAATACGTTTGGTGGCTTCTTCAAGATCGTATATTTTCCAGGAATCCAAATTATTGTCATACAAAACAAATGATCCATCATATGTTCCAAATGTTTCGGATATATCTAACAGGGAGATATTTTTGTCTGTATCACTAAAATGATATACGCTTTGAGTAGAGGCATCAATGGATAAAATGGGTGTACATCCAATAAAAACAGCACTAATGACCAGATAAATTATCAATGCTCTCATTTTTTGATAAAGAGTTTCTTTCCTAAAAACGGCGATGTTGAGAATACGTCGTTTCATCTGCCTGAAATTTCCGGACATTCCAACTGCCAGTGGAGAGGAAAAAGAGGATATTTTTTCTGCAAAATTAATCAGTGTAGTTCCATAAGCTTGGTATTCATCAGCAGAAATCATCTGCAATACAGCAGAATCACAGGCTATTTCACGGTCACAGAGAATTTCTTTTAAAGTGTACCAAACAAAAGGGTTAAACCAGTAGAGTATATTACTTATGACCATGAGGAAGCCAATAAATGTATCTTTGTGACGGTAATGCTGTAATTCGTGTAGCAGCATAAAACGCATATCATCAGGATTCAGTTCGGAAATTAAATGGATGGGAATGTAAATTCTGGGATGTATTATTCCGATTAAAACTGGTGATTTTAAAAATGCAGTACTGTAGACTGATACTGGGTGAGAGATTTTAAGTTCCTTTAAACAATTGTAATAAATAGTTTTTACCTGCTGATTTTGAAGCGGGAGAGCAGATCTTTTTATGGAACGTACATAGTTTAATGAATGAAGGGTGAGGACTGACATAATCATAACACCCGTTATCCATATTAGAAAGAGTATGGTATTCAAGCCTCCAGAAAATTGAACTACTGATGGAAACTGAAAAATCATTCACCTGGTTTAACAAAATATTTTGTGTATTACTGGTAAGTTCGGATAGCGTGTCGGTACCAGAGTTAAGTCCTGAGTCAGTTTGAAAAAAATGTAACCATGAAAAAAAGTTGTGAGCCATGAATCTGTACAGGAAAAAATGGCACGGCAAGTAATAAAAATAAAAGAAAACAGAGATGGTACTGTGTAGTCGCAGATAAATATTTTTTCAGAAGTTTTTTTGTTCCGATTATTACAAGTGTAAAAATACATATGAAGATATTACTGATTAAAAAGTGGATGATCCAGTTGCTCATTCAAAACCTCCTATTTCTGATGTTTTGATAATAAATGGCGTAAGTTATCAATTTCTGTTGAAGAGAGCTTATCGTCTTCAAGGTAAGAAGCCAGCATAGAAGAAAGATTTCCATTATAATATCGCTTTAAAAAAGAATTGCTTTCCTGGCGTATATATTCATCTTCTTGGACTAATGGAGTATAGACAAATACCCGGCTTTGTTTTTCGTAGGAAAGAGCTTTTTTGGAAACAAGTCTCTTGATAAGAGTTTGAATTGTTTTTGGACTCCAGCTGGTAGTTAGAGTAAGTTTTTCTGTAATTTCATTTGTATTGATGGGAGCATATTTCCATACAATTTTCATAACTTCAAATTCGGCTTCTGAAATCTGGGGTAGTGACATAATAAAATCCTCCTGCTAAATCCTACATATGTAATAAATATATTATATTACTTGTAGAAGAAAAAAGTCAAATGGCAGATGATATATAGAATATAAAATTAATAATGTAGAGGCAATAAAGGTGAAAAAGATAGAAATTATTGAGAGAATCACAGATGCTAATGGAAGCATAAGTGAAAACATATTGACTAGCTGGGAACATAAAAACCAATTCATACCGGAAATTATAAGGTTTGGAGAATTAAAAATATATCTACAGGAACGAATTGTTAAAAAGAATGATAGTGATGTTCATCTTTCAAAATATGAATATGATATTTTACTTCTTTTAGCGAAAAGTCCAGGTAGAATATTTGGAAAAGAAATGGTTTATGATCTGGTATGGAATGAACCTTATTCCGGTGATTATAATGTGGTTATGCGACATATCTGCAATATCAGAGAAAAAATAGAAGATGATCCTGGACAACCATTATATATACAAACAGTACGAGGTGTAGGATATCGGTTTAACGGGAATTTAGGCAGCGAGTGAAATCGCTGCCTATTATTATGGTTTTACAAAGAAGGAAGTTTGTTATGGGAAGATTTTTCTATTTCAGGATCATCCGGTTTTAGATACTTGGACAAGTTTTGATGTATCAATTCCAACTCTTTCATTTCTTTCCGAAAGGAAACATATTGAGTATTTATTGACTTCTTTCTGGAAATAAGCTCTGAAATTTGAGCCTGTAACTTATTGGTATTGAGCTGTTTCAGGTCTATACCATTTTCCTGTAAAATATGCTCGGCACCAGCGAAAAGGATAATTTGAGATTCATATTTACGGAAATAACGATCCGAATCTTTTGAGCTTTTATAATGGTCGTTATAAATTTTATTTTTCTGATATTGTTCAGCGTATTTTAGCAGTTCTCGAAGATGTCGGATCTGTGATTCAAGAGAGACGACAGTGGTATTTACCTCTTTTTGTTGCATATGTAACAAGGTTATGCGGCTTTCAAGTTCTGAAAAAATTATGTAGATTATGTGTAAGCATCTGGCTATATGTAGTAGAAACAATCTTTAAATTTTCCTTATTTGCCCATTTCTGAGGCCGATGTTTCCTGTTATATTGGGAGCGTTGGTGTCTATTAACTTCTTGCGAACAGAAGAAATGGCAGTTCTCTGGAGTTTATTCTCAATACGTTCTTTGATACGTTCCTTAGTAAAATTTTTTCCTAAAGATTTAGCACTTCCACGCACTGGACGGGACATATCGGGAGAACGAAATGTAATGTATTTTCTGCTGTTTTCGCCAAATTCTGCGTTTTTTATTTCATATCCTTTAGCTTCCATAAATGTAAGAAATTCTGAATAAGTGGAAACGATTCGGATTGTCTGGTTGATATCTTTTCGCAGCTGCGCTTTTTTACTGGATTCAGATTTATTTGCAGCCCATTCATTGTATTTCATTCCCTTTTTACCATTTGGCATAATTGTGGACAGGTTATGTTCCTGGCATAAAGTGTCGCTGAGATTTCGTATTTTCCAGTAATTCTTTTTACAGTCATGGTAATGAGAAAAAGTGATGTTATCTGCAGAACAGAAAATTAAATGGTTATGTACATGACCTTTATCAGTGTGTGTTGTCAGAACATAGGAGTATTTTCCCTCCAGTAAGCGATCCGCAAGTTCTTTGCCAATTTGATGGGCTTCTTCATAGGAAACTTCACCAGGGGAAAATGCCTGAATCAGATGAAATGCCTTATTTGTATTGTGCGGATCTCTGCAGTCATGTGTATGATCCAAAGTGTATTTAAAATCAAGAGCGGCTGTTTCGGGAGAGCAGGCAAAGGAAGAAATATATAGATTCTGGTCTGTTTTATCTGGATTACAGATGTATTCTATTGCTTTATCAACGGTTGTTTTGATACCATGGATTTTTGTAACTGCCATATTTTTTCCATTAACTCCTTTATATCGTCCAGGTCCTTTGGGTAAACTGTATTGGTACTGTTTATACGATGGGTGATCTGATTCAAATTGCTGCTGATATTGCCCAGCAGGGTATTCATTTTTCGGATATGAGAGTAGTCTACTTCATATACAAATCCATATAAGATCATTTTCCGTAGAAAGGCAGATTTGCTTTTCATCCTGGAAAGACGATATTTTTCTTCTAAAATGTATTGTTCGTCATCATTCAAATAAAATTGTACGGGATGAATTCTGGTACGTTTGCTCATTGAAATCCTCCAATTCGTTTTTTTCTATAAAAAAGAGTACAAAAAAACTGTCTAACCAGTTCGGCTATGACAGTTATGGTACTTGGTTTTTTGTTGGTTTGGACAGATGTATCTGTAAGTTATTTTAACAGGACTGGGTGAAAGCGTCAAATTAAGAAATTATAAAATATGAGAGGGCCAGGGATACTCCCTGATACATTTTGGTAGAATGAACCGGAAAGGGAATTTGACAAAAATGAGCCAGTTGTCATGACACTGGCAGTGCTTGCTTCTTTTGGGGTATAGCCTGCAAAGCAGGCTATACAAAAGCTATAAAACATAAATGGAACTGTGAGAAGTGGTTGAGAATATAATCCTGATAGCGTATAATCAGAGCAAGAAATCGTAAGTGAGGGATAAATTTGAAACGTGAGGAAATTTTTCAATATGTGAAAGAGCAATATGGAACGGAACCGGAATATTTATGGAAAAAAGATCCTGATTCTGCGGTGCTTCGACATAAAAATGGAAAATGGTATGCTATAATTATGGCAGTGGAAAAGAAAACACTGGGATTAGAAGAAGATGGAAAAATTAATATCCTGGATGTAAAATGTGACCCTGATCTGGTTGGGATGTTAATTCAAACGTATGGATTTTTACCGGGGTATCATATGAATAAGCGATACTGGATTACGATTCTTTTGGATGAATCTGTCAGTGAAGCTAAGACGCTAGATTTTCTGGATATGAGTTATGATTTAATTGACAGTGGGAAGTAATTAAAAATTTAAAAGGAAGCCTTTCAGAAAAATCTCTGATCGGCTCCCAGGTATTCATTCTGGATATGTATAAGTTGGTCTTTGCAACAGGATATTTTCCCAATCTCGTTCATGGCGCAACACTCGGAGAATATGAATCTCTTTTGTTTCTTCCATTATAATATAAAAAATAATAGATGGCGGAAAAGATCTTTTATGTATGGAATATCCTCTGTACAGAATTTGAGTTCGGGGAAAGGCAGTACTGAACTGGCCTAAATTCTGCATTTGTTCTTTCAGATCAGATTGAAAACGGTCAGCACGTTGCTGGCCGAATTCTTCTTCAATATAATCTGCAATGTCTGTGACGTCGTAAATTGCTTCCCAGGTTAAAATAATTTTATATTCTTGCATTTCTTCGTGCATCCCTTAATTCTGTGATTTTGTGAAAAGCATCTTCCAGTGGCAATTCACGACCAGCTTCCATATCATCAATTCCCCGGTCTAACATGCGGAGAAGATGATTGTTTTCCTGGTTTTTATCGGTTGTAGGGACTTTTTTTGTTAATTCCATGAAATCACTCCAATCATACGGTTTATAAATAGTGTATGTTGTTCAGAAGTATCTATCCATAGTTTAGCATAGAATGGGCAGCAATACAATTGAATTATTTTGCAGGAGCGTCCGTCAGACCAAGAAGATATTCGCAGGAAACATTAAATACTTCGGCCAGTGCGACAACTTCGTAGTCGGGAACGAAACGTGTGCCTTGTTCAATTCGCAGGATTGCCAGATCATTAAAATCATATCCTGCAAGTTGTAATTTGGCAGCGAGTGTTTTCTGAGTAAGATTATGAGCCTTTCGTAATTCTTTTACCCGTTGTCCTATTCTGTTTTTACTGTTCGTTTTTTTTATCCCAATAAATAATCATTCTGATCCTCAAAAGTTTCTAAAGATGAAGTATTATTATTGATTTTAAGGAAAAATATTGTTACTATACTTCTAAAGATGAAGTTTTTGGAAAGTTTTATTTGATTTTTGAAATAAGAAAATGATAATGCTGCCTGTAATGAGAAATAATTCTAATGAGAGGTGGAAAGAAGATGAATGAATTTTATGAAGCAGTATCGAATTTATTTGAGGAATTGCGCTGTGACTCCGGAGAAAGAGAATATACAGTACAGCCGGAAGAATGGAAAGAAGCAGAGAAGAATTTGAAACAAATACAAAAGAAGCTGCCACTACATCTGGAAAAATCCCAGAGTGTGAGCAGAATTTCTGGAATAAATATCTGGATCAGTTAGAACATTTCCATTATGAAGAGGAGCAGCGGCTTATTACCAGGGAATGATGGATGTAGTTGAGTTTCTTATTAATATAGGGGCAATAAAGAAATCCACGAATGTTAAGAGAATGATAGAAAAATATGCACGTTAAGAGTGGCGGTATGGGAAACCATACCGCTTCTTCAGAATAATTCAGATAGAATTCAAATGAATTTCAGGGATCTTGTTTATCGTGGTCTGTAGGAATTTTGTATGTGCGCAGGTATGCTTCTACGATGGCAAGGATAGCGGTAATTTGCTCATCGTTGCATTTTGACAGGTACATGAGCAGGCGTTGATAATCAAGATTATCTGTATGATTGTTTGGATAAAACAATGGTTCAGGAGGAACATTTAAAGCGCGTACCAGTTTCTGATTTTATGAAAACTGGGAACTCGGCCCCCATTTTCAATTTCCTTTAAATATCGGCTGGACATTTCTGCTTTTTCAGCTAATTCTTCATAAGTCAATTTTTGCTCGTGTCGGGCGTTCTTAAAAACAATCCCAGTTCTTTATCTGTTTGTTTTGGCATATGATACACCTCCATGTTTAGTGTATAGTTCCCTTTCTTGAAAGAAAATGAACTAATATTTCACTAAAAAAGAGGGTGATATTTCACTTTTTTAAAAGACATATAAAATTCTAAATTTCCGTAAAACAGATCCGGAGGTATAGGAAAGATTAAGAATTTTATTGTCTGGTATCATATCCGTCATTACGTGACGGATGAAATAGATAAATAAGTTCAAAAAAGCAAATAAATTTCTTTACCTCAAAAAGTGAATTATATGCCACAAAAAATGATGGCAAAATATTATCTTTTGATATAAATAGCGTCCGATGGGCTAAAAACTACCCATTAGGACGTTTTTTATATACCTCAAAATACAGGAAAAACAATTTTCTCGTATTTATTAAGAAATTTTTTAAAAATTTCTTCCCACACCCCGACAAATGCACTCATCCGTTTGGGATATGTGTGAAGGGGAAGCAAGAACTTTGCTTATTGCCTACCGCGGGGAAGGAGGGTTAACTCTTATGGAGCAATCCTCTTTTCAAGATGAGCAGACAGTCAGACATCAGTTTGATTCTCTGTGCAAGCTGGCATTGAAAAGTGAAGTTATTAATTATGAAAAGCATATGGCATATCGCCAGAAGTATGAAGTGATGTTGTCAGAATTATCAGAAAAGGAGTTGAGCAGACTTTTTATAATGGATGAGCATGAAATGGAAACACATCGTTTTCAGGTCCTGGGTTACGACATAGAAGTCAAAGATGCATTGATTGCTGAAGCACTGCAGACACTTACTGAAAAGAAAAGGAATGTTGTGTTATTATCATATTTTATGGATATGAGTGATGCAGACATTGCCAGAGAAATGAATCTTGTACGCAGCACAATTAATGAGCATCGTAGACGATCACTGGAACTGATGAGAAAAATATGGAGGAATCTGCAAATGAAAAAAAGTAAAAAACAGAAATGCGCATTTGATTTGCTGCCATTCCATGTTATTGAGGCAGCATCAACTGGTGATACTGAGGCAATCCAGGCAGTGTTGAAGCATTATGAAGGTACATAACAGTTTTGGCTACCAGAAAAATGTTTGACGAATTTGGACAGGTGCATTACTGTGTAGATGAAACTCTGCGTCAACGCCTGGAAACAAAACTGATTACTAAGACCTTGGGATTTGATACGAAATCATATGTAAGGAAAAGTAATCAGTAAAGGGAAGTATTTAATATAGATTCCTTTTCCCCTTCAGGAATTTTTGTACCTTTGAAAATTGTATATTAGTTTTACATACAGGTACGTGAAGATATGATAGAGCCACTA
>ENA-OQIO01001101-OQIO01001101.1-human-gut-metagenome-genome-assembly--contig:-NODE-1101-length-13673-cov-1.371992_pt1 | contig 13673 bp, 20 predicted proteins | sample MGYA00242573_ERZ504737 | MGnify/ENA primary metagenome ERZ504737 (study PRJEB26092, sample SAMD00036203) | human gut metagenome | host: Homo sapiens | study: EMG produced TPA metagenomics assembly of... | reverse complement strand
GAATAACAGCAAAGTGATCTGTGATAACGATAGAGTACTCGAAAAGTAGTTGCCACAACGCATTATCGGTTAAGTATATTATTTATTATAAAATAAATTGGAGGAAAGCAAATTGAATACTGAAAATGAAAAGTTAATGATATTGGAACTTGGCATTACAGAAGATGGATATGAATTTGCTTCTGATATAAAAACGGCATTGAATATTGCAGAAGCTGAATTGGATGATATTACAATACGGCTTGAAGAGAGTGTTGAGTCCTTAAAAAAGCTTACTCCGGAATGTGATAAGACAGATTATGTATTAGCAGCCTGTAGCGGAGCGATATGCGGATTGATTGACATTTTTCTGGTTGGTAAACCCGGAGAGTCACCGGTAGGTAATATTACAGATAAGTGGTTTGAAAACAGAACAATGGATTTTGCAAAAATGTGTGGCTGGAATGATAAAGAGAATAACACTCTTGCATCTGCGCTAAAGCATTTAGAAAAAAAGTTTAAGATTCCTTATGACCAAAGGGGTGCAGGTGATGCAGCCGGTTGGATATTTGACCTTAATCCTAAGAATCATCATTTAAATCGCTTGGGCATAATCCTACTTTATTAGGTCTATTTTTCTCAGTATTAGATCAATTTTGTAATACTTCTCATTTTGTTTCAAACGGTGAGTTAATTTCTTTGCAAGAAGCAGATGGAACGTTTGAATTGAAGGGAAATGATATACCGAGTAAGTTGTTTTGCGGATTTACTAATTGGTTTGGCCATCTTATATCAGATGTATCAGGGGCTTCGGGAAGTAAAGGGAGAGGCATGGGTATACCGTCTCCGATATGGAGCTGGACAAATGACATAATTGCTATTAAGAGAAAATTGAATATCCCTGTTGGAGAATTGGATAAATCAATTAATGAGTTGGCTCTTGAGATATATAAACAAGGGTATGATGCAAGATTTCAAACTGCTCAAGCAATTCCGGTATTTATAAACGAACTTTTGGTTAGAATTATTTATTCCGTAAGACGTTTGTTAAAATACTTTACTTCAACAAAAAGTGAGGATAGATCCTTTTCAACTTTATGGAAGGTATGCGAGCCATTTCAAACGCAACAGTAAAAGAATGCTTACTGTAGCCCATGGAACTTTCTGCCTGATTGATACAGGAGATGCAGTAGTACGTGGATTTATTTCCGGCGGAAGTTCGTTTAATGTTGCTGAATTTGCAATGAGATTTAATATTGTCGGAGTTGGAAGATTCGCAATTTCATTATATGGCGAAGCAAGCAGAGGAATAAAACGTCACTCTCTTGAAACAAATATAGTAGTAATACGTCGACAAAAGGTGATAGTTGAGGATTATATTAATGGCTTGAATTATCTGGCGGAAATATATGATGATAAAGAACTATTATTATTTACACAAGAATTTAAAGAGAGCGATATGTACGTACAAGCTTTTGAAAAGTCTGTTTTATTAGCTAAAAAGAGAAATGTTTCGGGTGATGACTTATTAAAGGACAAACCGGATATTGATTTTTATTTATGGGGGGAAACAAATAAATGAAATGTAAAAAGAAATCCAAATTAGAGTTGGTTCAAGAAAAAGCGCAAGCTGCAATAAACAAAACAAATGAATCTATAGAAGAACTTGGTAAACACACAAGCTGCTTGTATGATTCATTAACTTCTATTCAAGATTTATTTGATAAAATCAGAAATGTACCAACTGATAAAAAATTGCAGTATGAAGAATTAAAGAAGATAAGGTTGAATTGGAAACAGCAGGCTGAGAAAATCGAAAAAGATTATCAAGCTGCTGCAGTGAAAAATGCGGGAGCAGGAGCAGCAGGAGCGGGTTTGGGAGTTGCTGTGGTTACTATGGGACCGACTGTTGCAATGGGTGTAGCCACAACTTTTGGAGTGGCGTCTACAGGAACTGCAATCTCAGCATTAAACGGAGCGGCTGCTATAAATGCGGCATTAGCCTGGCTTGGCGGAGGAGCTCTTGCTGTTGGTGGAGGAGGAATGGCTGCGGGAGAAGCTTTTCTTGCACTTGCCGGTCCGGTTGGTTGGGCTATTGCAGGAGTATCTCTTGTTGTTAGCGGATTATTTTTCTGGAAAAGCTCCAGTGACAAAAAGCGTCTTGAAAGCATTTTTACAGCTATAAGTGAGCGAGATATAAAATCCTATGAATTAGCTATTGTTGAATTGAAGGAACGTATATCTCGTATTATTGACGAAAATGCTAAGTTAAGTGCGGCAATAACAAATATAGCTACATTCGGTTTGGATTACAGAAAAATGACAGAAGCACAACAATATGAGCTTGGGGCTTATGTCAATTTGATGAATGCTTCAACACAGCTGTTAATAAATCCGATAATAGGTCTTACACCAAAATTCTCTACGGAGGATTTTAAGGAAATTTGTTGCCTGGAAGGATAGAAAAACAAATGATAGTATCTGCAAAGAGAACAAAGACTTTATAATTTCACTGGCCAATCTTTTATATAAGATTGAACTGAATGATAGAGATAAAAAACTCTTGTGGAAATCTCTGCGAAAGAACAAGAATATGTTAAAATCTATGGATATATCCAAGAAAGAGTTTGATATGGATTTGATGAACGGCATTCTTGACGCACTGAGATATAGATATACAAAAACGCTATGAGCTTGAATACTATACAGAGTTAGACTGGTAAAATGTACGATTTCCTTATCGTTAAAAGTTAGTGGACAAGCTTCACAATACATACAGGAGTATATGACGTACTTTATATCGAGTCGTACTACGTGGAGACGATTTGATTAATGAAAAAGAAATATTAAACCAAAGGAGAAAAAAACAAATGAAAAGCACGGAATTGTTAAATACAAAAGTAATTCATAAGATGTTAGGCGAGGGGATTATAACAGAAGCAGGAGATAATTATGTGACTGTAAAATTTGCCTCCAAAGTATCAAGATTTATTTTTCCTATAGCTTTTGAAAAGTTTATTACGGCAGAAAACTCAGATATACAAGAGATGATTATTGAAGAAATCAACAGAGCCAGAAATGAAGAACATAAAAAACAGGCAGAAAGGGAAATGTTCGTCAGCAAGAAAGAACGCGCGTTAATGCCGAAAAGAAAGCAAGTGCTAATAAAAAATCAGTTGCCAGACCAAAACGTATAAGCGGAAAACGTATGATTTTCTTTGTTTTCAAGGATATATATTCGAGAGGGAGTTTAACGGAGGATATATATGGGCACCAATTTCAAATAAATCTGGATATATATCTCACCAATGGGAAATAATGCGTGATGTAAGGGAGGGGGACATTATTTTACATGGGTGCGACGGATATGTAAAAGCTATAAGTGTTGCAAAAACATCATGTTTTAAGTGTACGCAACTGAAGAATTAGCAGTTGAGGTTTATGGGACAGCGATGGAGGTATGGTGAAATGTGATTATACCAAAATTGAAAATCCTATAAAAACAGCTGATTTTAAAGACGATATTATTAGGTTTTGCCAAGTTAAATATTCACCGTTTGATAAAGACGGAAACGGAAATACGGCATATTTATTTGATATAAACCGAGAACTTGCAAAAATATTTATCAGAGCAACTGTCAATAAAAATAATTATCTTAACTCAATAGATATATAAATGATTTTCTGAATGAGGAATAGTATTATGAAAACAATAGAAGTAGCAGCGGCAGTTATTGTTGATTCTTTTGAAAATATAACTGAGGTGTTTGCAACAGAAAGAGGATATGGTGAGTTCAAAGGACAATGGGAATTCCCGGGGGAAAAATTGAAGTCGGTGAAACGCCACAGCAGGCATTAATAAGAGAAATTCAAGAAGAACTTACAGTAAAAATCAAAGTGGGTAAGTTGATTGATACCATTGAGTATGATTATCCTAAATTTCATTTGAATATGAAATGTTTTTATGCGTAATAGTGGATGGCGATATTATTTGAAAGAGGCGGAAGACTCTAAATGGTTGAATAAAGATGAATTATATGGTGTAAATTGGCTACCGGCTGACATAACATTGATTGATAAAATTGCAGATTTTATGAATAATTGATATTAATACAAAACTCCCAATGCAATGCATTGGGAGTTTATTTTAATCTCTGCTGTCAAGAGGAACATATTCTTTTATGAGCTGCGATACTTTTATATGCAGGACGAATGATTTTACCCGGATTGACAAGTTCCTCAATTCTGTGAGCCGACCAACCGGCGATTCTTGCGATTGCGAACATAGGTGTATACAATTCCATCGGCAAGTCAAGCATACTGTAAACGAAGCCCGAATAAAAGTCCACGTTTGCACTGACGCCTTTATACATTTTGCGTTCGCTTGCGATAACTTGCGGAGCAAGTCGTTCAACCCTTGAATACAAATTAAATTCGTCCTCTCTGCCTTTTTCTTTTGAAAGGCTCTCAACGAATGACTTAAAAACATTCGCTCTCGGGTCGGAAAGTGAATAAACCGCGTGTCCCATACCGTAAATAAGTCCGGATTTATCGAACGCTTTTTTATTAAGCAAATCAGAAAGATATTGCTCAATCTCTTTATCGTCATTCCAGTTTTTAATATTCTTTTTCATATCCTCAAACATTTGCGTAACCTTAATATTAGCACCGCCGTGCTTAGGACCTTTCAGCGCACCCAAAGACGCGGCAACAGTTGAATAGGTATCCGTACCGCTTGAAGTGACTACGTGAGTAGTGAATGTTGAGTTGTTACCGCCACCGTGTTCAGCGTGAAGTATCAACGCAATATCAAGAATTCTCGCCTCAAGCTCCGTATATTGACTGTCGTTACGCAACATATGAAGTATATTTTCCGCAGTCGAAAGCTCCGGTTTAGGTGCATGAACGATAAAACTGTCGTTTTCATGATAATACTTAAACGCCTGATAGCCGTAAACCGACAACAACGGAAATTGTGCGATTAACTGCAAACACTGTCTTAAAACATTCGGAAGTGACACATCGTCAGCTTTATCATCATAAGCATACAACGTAAGCACACCTCTTGAAAGTGCGTTCATCATATCCTTACTCGGTGCTTGCATGATAATATCACGCACAAATGAAGGGGGAATAGTTCGCATATGTGAAAGTGTCTTTGTGAAAATATCAAGCTCATTTTTGTTCGGAAGTTCGCCGAAAAGAAGTAAATATGTAACTTCTTCAAAGCCAAATCTTTTGTCGCGGATAAAACCTTTAATAAGGTCCTCGACATCATAGCCGTGATAATAAAGTTTACCGTCACAAGGTTTTGATGATCCGTCAGAGAGTGTATCATAGGCATGAATTTCGCCTATTTCGGTAAGTCCGGCAAGAACACCTTTACCGTTAATGTCTCTCAACCCCCTTTTAACGTCATATTTGGTATATAACTCAGGATTAATGCTTTTATTCTTTTTACAAATTTCAAGCATTTTCATCATTTCGGGAGTAACTTCGATAGGTACAATTTTCTCTCGCATATATATTCCTCCGTTTATTTTAAATTTAGTATATGAAAAAAATTCGCTCCATATAACTTTATTAATATTATACCAGATATTTGAATATAAAACAACAAAAATTATGTAAACTTATTGTGAATTGTTGATAGGCGTGATATAATAGTAAAAAAAGATGAAAGGATAGATTTTTATGGTATATGTAATGCTTGCGGACGGTTTCGAGGAAGTTGAGGCAATCGAACCTATAGATATTTTGAAAAGAGGCGGTGTTGATGTTACGACAGTCGGTGTAAAGAGCAAGACAGTAACCGGCGCACACGGTATTGAGGTGACAGCCGATATTGAGATTAACGGGGTTGAGCCTGAAAAGATGGAACTTTTAATGTTGCCGGGAGGTATCGGTCACGAAATTCTTGACGCGTCAAACGACGTACACGGACTTTTGAATTATGCGGTTGCAAACCGTATTTATGTATCGGCAATTTGTGCCGCACCGTCAATTTTGGGTAAGAAAATGTTACTTGAGGATAAAAAAGCGACTTGTTTCCCGGGTTACGAAAAGTATCTTTACGGTGCAGATGTAAAGTCGGATAAAGTTGTTGTTGACGGTAAGTTTATAACCGGCAAGGGCGCAGGCGCGGCGGCTGATTTCGGGTTTGCCATGCTGGCTATTCTAAAGGACAAGGAAACTGCCGACAGAGTAAAGGAGACAATGCAGTATTGATTAAGGACGAGATAAGGGAAGATATGCGTGCCAAACGTCGTGCGCTATCTAAGGACGAGGTTAAAATTAAAAGTGATGAAATTCGTCAAAGGCTGCTTGGGGTTGAGCGTGTGAAACAAGCCAAAACAATATGTACGTTCATATCTGCGTTTAAAGAACCTGATACCGTTGAAATAATCAAAGAACTTTGGGAACAGGACAAAAAAATTGTTGTGCCGATAACCGATATTGAGAGCGGTACGTTGTCGCTTTCGTATATAAACAGTATGGACGATATGAAAAAAGGTGCATATGGCATTTTAGAGCCGAAAACGGTACGAAAGGCTGACGAAAATAATATTGACGTTATTCTTGTACCGGGACTTGCATTTGACCGTAACGGCGGAAGAATGGGATTTGGAAAAGGGTATTACGACAGACTGCTTGAAAGCTGCAAAGCAGTGAAAATAGGGCTTTGCTATGATTTTCAGATACTTGAAAAAATACCTACGGAAAGTCACGATGTTCCGATGAATTTTGTGATAACGGAAAAAGAAATTTTAGAAATCAGGTGAAAGTTATGTTGTTTGATTCTCACGCACATTATAATGATGAGAGGTTTAAAGATGATGTCGATGAATTGCTGTCGGCGATGAATGAAAATAATGTCGGACTTATTTTAAATTCGTGTTCGTCACTTGACGATGTGCCGGATATATTTGCGATATGTGAAAAATATCCGTTCGTCTATGCGTCGGTCGGAATACATCCGCACGAGGTTTCAGAACTTACCGAGGCGGATATGGATAAGCTGAAGGAATATGCAAAAAATCCGAAAGTTAAAGCGATAGGTGAAATAGGACTTGACTATTTTTATGATTTTTCACCGCGTGATATTCAGCAAAAGTGGTTTGCAAGACAAGTGGACGTTGCACGAGAGCTTAAAATGCCGGTTGTTATACACGACAGAGAAGCGCATAAGGATTGTATGGATATTTTGCGTGAACATAAGGTGAGCGAAGTCGGAGGAGTATTCCATTGCTATGCGGGAAGTGTTGAAATGGCAAAGGAAATACTTGATTGGGGAATGTATATCGCGTTCGGCGGTTCACTTACGTTTAAAAAGTCGATAAGACCTGTTGAAGTGGCGAAGTATGTACCGCTTGACAGAATTGTTATTGAAACCGATTCGCCGTACCTTACACCCGAACCGCACAGAGGAAAGCGAAACAGTTCGCTTTATATCCACTATGTTGCAGAAAAACTTGCTGCGGTAAAGGGTATTTCTGTTGAAGAAATTGAAACCGCAACATATGAAAATGCAAAAAAATGCTTTGGAATAAAATAAGATAACAAAAGACAGATTACAAAAAGTAATCTGTCTTTTATATTATTCAGCTGTTTCCGGAGCAGGCTCGTCTTCAATCGCATCATATGCGGCAAGAACCTTGCTTTCGAGCATATTTCTCATATCACTGTTTATCGGATGAGCAATATCTCTGTACTCACCGTCAGGAGTTCTTCTGCTTGGCATAGCAACAAACAGCTTTTCCGGACCTTCAATAACCTTTACGTCATGGACAGCAAACGCATTGTCAAATGTAACAGATGCGACAGCTTTCATTTTTCCTTCGCTGGCTACTTTTTTAATTCTGATGTCTGTAATTTCCATGTTTTTCATCACCTTCCGACAAATTTTACTAATTTAATCATATAGCAATTCGCTCAATTTGTCAAGTGCTTTGCACAGATTTTATGGTGAAAATGGCGAAAAAATTACAAGATACGATTTTTAATTGGGCAAATTTATAAAAAAGGGTTTTCAATTTGTTGATAAAGGTATATAATTAATATATTAATATGAGATACGAGGGGATATATGATGAATAGATTTCAAATGTCTGATATAGATAAGACGGCAAATATACATTTTATCGGTATAGGCGGAATAAGTATGAGCGGTTTGGCACAAATTGTGCTTAAAGACGGCTACGGCGTTTCCGGCTCGGACTGGAATAAGAGTGCTATAACCGAAAAGCTTGAAAATATGGGTGCGGATATTGTGTACGGTCACGGTGCCGTTAACGAGGACGGCATAAATAAGGCATCGCTTGTTGTATATACGGCGGCGGCAAAAGCCGATAATCCGAAATTGTGCTTGCAAAGGAAAAGGGCATTCGCCTTATAGACAGAGCCGAGTTTTTGGGTGCGATAATGAAAAATTACAAGCACGCCGTCGGCGTAAGCGGAACGCACGGCAAGACAACGACAACATCAATGCTTGCACACGCACTTATCGGTGCAAATCTTGACCCTACAATCAGCGTAGGCGGTGAGCTTGATTTAATCGGCGGAAATATCAGAACAGGTAAATCGGATTATTTGTTACAGAGGCTTGTGAATACACAAACAGCTTTTTGAAATTTTATCCTACAATCGCCCTTATAACAAATGTTGAGGAAGATCATCTTGACTTCTTTTCGGGAATTGACGAGATAATCGCAAGTTTCAGACAGTTTGCGTACTTGACAAAGGATATAGGTTATGTCGTTGCAATGGGCGGAGATAAGAATGTTCAAAAAGTGCTTGAAAACGCAGATGACCTTAACATAATCACTTACGGAATGGAAAGCAAGTTTGATTATTACCCTGAAAATATTGTGTATCACGCAGGTTTTCCGAGCTTTGACGTTATGAAAAACGGTGAAAAGGTTTGTCATATAAAACTTAATGTCCCGGGCGAACACAATATTTTAAATTCGCTTGCCACGGTTGCGGTATGTAATCTTATGGGCGTTGACGCGGAAACTGCCGCAAAGGGGATTGAAACATTTAAAGGTACGCACAGACGTTTTGAGAAAAAGGATTTTTAAACGGTGCGGTTGTGATTGACGACTATGCACACCACCCGACAGAAATCAAAGCGACACTTCACGCGGCACAAAAATTCCCGCACAATAAAGTTTGGTGCGTGTTCCAGCCACATACTTTCTCACGAACAAGAACATTGTGGGACGAATTTGTCGGTGCGTTTGATGATGCGGACGAATTGATTTTGACGCATATATATGCTGCACGTGAAAAGTTTGACGGTGTTACAAAACCTGAAAATCTTGCGGAGGATATTAAGAAACGCGGAGTAAATGCACAGTATATCGATAAATTCGAGGATATTGCCGAGTTTTTGAAAAAGAACGTCAAAGAGGGCGATATTGTATTTACAATGGGTGCAGGTGACGTTGTTAATATAAATAAGTTAATCGTTGAGTAACAAAAAAAGACGACTGAGAAGTCGTCTTTTTGTTGCCTCCCCTTGAGGGGAAGTGTCACGAGGTACGAGTGACGGAGGGGACTTTACTTCGCCACAGGTATTTTAACGGTAAATTCCGTATATTCATTCTTTTTTGAGTAAACCTTAATACTGCCTTTGCAAGCGGTTGTGATAGCTTTTGCTATTGCAAGACCAAGCCCGTAACCGCCGCTTTCTCTTGCTCTTGACTTGTCCTCACGATAGAAACGTTCAAATATTTGTTTTTGTGCGTCTTCAGAAATTCCGACACCTGTATTTCTGACTGTCAATACCGCATCAGCTGATTCGTGAGTAAGAGTTATATTAATGTCACCGGATTTCGGTGTGTATTTGACTGCGTTGTCAAGAAGTATCATAACAAGCTGTTTAAGCTGTTCGGTCGAGCCGTTTACGAATAAATCGGGAGTGATGTCGTAAGTAAGGTTTACGTTGTTTTCAAAAATGACTGCTCCATAAGAAGTATAACGCTTTCGGCTGCCTCCGAAAATGAAACCTTACTGAAAATCACGTTTCTGTCGTCGTGGTCAATTCTTGCGAGATAAAGTAGGTCATTTGTGAGTTTTGTCATTCTTTCAGTCTCTGTTTTAATATAATCAAGCCATTTTTTTTCTTCGCTTATAGTGTTTTCCTGATGTGACAGAAGTACGTCAACATTTGTGTTAATTGTTGTAAGCGGTGTTTTCAGTTCGTGTGACGCGTCTGCGACAAACTGTTTTTGCTTGTTGTACGATTCTTCAACCGGTTGATTGAACGGTTTGCGGACGACAGACTGATTAAAAATGCTACCGTAAGTGCAACTACGCCGACTAAAAGAAGTATCAAAAATAAATTTCTAAGCATTGCGTGTTCGGCTTGACATTCCGTAAATGCAATTATAAAACCTGTATCAAGCGGTACAACTTTGTATGACCAGTAACCGTTTGACGAACGGATTTGTCCTTTGTCCTCCGAACCGTAAATAATTTCGTTTATTTTGTCTGTATAGAAATCTTCGGTTAAATCAAACGGTGCGTTGACTTTTTCAACATTGCCGTCCGTATCGGTTGTGACAGTGAATGTAAGCGAAAATTCCTGCTTTTGTTTGTCGCTTTTGTTTATATTGTCCGCATTTGGGTCGACTGTATTCGGATTGGGCGGTACATCGCCGTTTTGGTTGGGCGGTACATCGTCAATCGGCTTTTGCATATTGTCTTTCTGCCGCGGATTGTGGTCGGGACGAATAAATTCAATCGCTCTGTCAAGTTTTTGCGATATGCTTTTGTTTACGTTTTGAGCCGTCATAATATAAATAACGGAAAAACTCGATAAAACAAGTGCCGCAATTATGAGCGTGTTTATTATAAGAAGTTTATTTCTAAGTTTTTTAAACATACCCAAGTCCCCCTATTCGCTTAAAGTGTAGCCGACACCTCTTACGGTGTTAATGGACACCTTTGAGTGTACGAACGCAAGTTTTTTGCGGAGAAATGATATATATACTTCAACGTGATTGGATTCAGCCTCAGAATCAAAACCCCATAATTTTTCTATAATCTGTTCCTTTGAACAAACCATTTCTTTGTGTAACATTAAATGTTCAAGCAGTTCGCTTTCTTTTAATGTAAGAGTTATTTCCGACGCACCTGCTGTCAGCTTTAATGAAGAAGTGTTAAGAGTTATATCGCCGTATGAGATAGTATTTGTGTTTGAAACTATTTCACCGCGTCTGCGGCCTAATGCCTTATTCTTGCAAGCAGTTCTTCGGTGTTAAACGGCTTTGCGAGGTAATCGTCCGCACCGCTGTCAAGTCCGAGAACTTATCGGAAATTTCATTTTTTGCGGTAAGAAGTATAACAGGTGTGTCAAAACCCTCTGAACGCAAGGTTTTTAAAATGGTTATACCGTCCGTTTTGGGTAACATTATATCAAGGACAATAACGTCATATATACCGCTTAATGCGTCGTCAAGTCCTGTTTCACCGTCGTTTGCAACGTCAACGGTGTAATTGTTTTTCTTTAATATATGTGACAAAGCCTCCGATAAATGAAGCCTCGTCCTCCACAACAAGTATTCGCATTCCGCTCACCCCTCTTTTTATCATTTTATATCCTATATTATAGCATAGTTTTCTTAAATGTACCTTAATTTAAAATTTTTTACGTATTATATAGTAGAAATTTTATCGGAGAAAAGTTTTTTGAAATTAATTTTACATTTTAAGGTTTATTTAAGGATTATATCGTACAATGAAATCAACGAAAGGATAAAAGAGGAGATGAGGACTTATGGCAATAGAGATTTTAATCGTTACGAGCATAAATATAAGCTCGACACGAAAACTTTTAATAAGGTTTTGGAGATTATGGATGAGCATATGGAACTTGATTCGCATTGCGGCGAACATTCGCTTTATACCATAGCAAATATTTATTACGACACGAAAGACAATTCTCTTATAAGAGAGTCGCTTTCAAAACCGGCATATAAGGAAAAGTTAAGACTTCGTTCTTACGGTGTACCGGATATGGATTCAAAGGTGTTTCTTGAAATAAAGAAGAAATACAGAGGTCTTGTGAATAAACGCCGTACAACATTGGAACTTGGAGAGGCATATGATTTTATTGAAAACAGGAGTGAAACCGGAATTACAGGATTATATGAACGGTCAGGTTTTGAATGAACTTGAATATTGCCTTAATTTGTACGAGCTTGAGCCGAAAGTCTATATCGCATATGACAGATTGGCTTATTTTGAAAAAGGCAATGACGATTTGAGAATATCGTTTGATACAAACATTCGTACAAGAAGAAGTGATTTGTTGCTGGAGTCGGGCGACCACGGAAAAAGACTTTTAGACAGTGACGTGTGGCTTATGGAAATAAAAACAAGTTTGGCAAAACCGTTGTGGCTTTGCGAAATGCTTTCGGAATTTGAAATTCGTTCATCAAGTTTTTCAAAATACGGTACGGAGTACAAAAATATGATGGCAAGACAAAAGGAAATGCCGAAACAAAAAATATTCGTATTCGGAAATCAAAAACAAGCAGTATAATATAGGAGGATAAAAGAGAATGGATAATTTAATAAATTCAATAACATCAACATCGGATTCAGGCATAACGCTAACCTTGCCTATGGCAATAGTCGCAATGGCAGTGGCACTTATATTCGGACTTGTTATAAGTCTTACATATATGGGTACACATAAAAATAAATATCAGCAGAGTTTTGCGATTACGCTTACAATGCTGCCGATAATTTTGACGGTTATAATTTTGTTTGTGGGAAGTAATGTGGCGAGAGCATTTTCTCTTGCGGGAACATTGTCGATTATTCGTTTCCGTTCGGCACCCGGCGATCCGGAGGATATAGGATATATTTTTTTTGATATTGCGGCAGGTCTTGCGTGCGGTGTAGGTCTTTACGGATACGGAGCATTGTTTGTTTTATTGCTTTGCCTGTTTATGATTGTGATTTCAAAAATCAAATTCGGTAAGCCTAATACAACGGCTAAAAATTTGAAAATTACCATTCCCGAAAATCTTGATTACGAGGGTATATTTGATGAAATAATCAAGAAATACTCAAAAGATTATACATTACAAAAGGTCAGAACAACAGATTTGGGCTCGCTGTATGAACTTACATATTCGGTTAATATGAATAAAGATGCCGATGAAAAGAAGTTTATTGACGAATTAAGATGCAGAAACGGCAATTTGAATATTGTATTGTCACTTGCCGCAACAGAGTTTTACGGAAAATAAAGGTTTAATAATATCCGACTGTTTTAACAAGAAATTAATCTCCCCCTATACAGTTAAGACAGAGGATATATTAAAACGGATAATAGGGTTGGAAAAAGTTTAAATTTTTCTAAAAAAGAACTTGCAAAGTGTTTTGCAGTATGCTATAATATATTTGTAGAAAGAAATTACATTCTACCCTTTTATCCTATACATAGCAAAATGAAAAGAGCACTTATTTAGGTGCTTTTTTCATTTTTTTTGGATAAATTTTTCTTTATAGGGTAAGCTAAAATAAAGGAGAGTGGCTTAACTATGGCAGGAATAATTTTCAGTAATAATAGCGGGTGCCGTCAATGAGTATACAGGGTGTTATGAATACACGTCTTTCGGATAAAATAGGAATATACGAATTCAAACGCATTCGTTCAGGGAACGGCATTTTTATTG
>ENA-OQIO01001100-OQIO01001100.1-human-gut-metagenome-genome-assembly--contig:-NODE-1100-length-13687-cov-3.004351_pt1 | contig 13687 bp, 13 predicted proteins | sample MGYA00242573_ERZ504737 | MGnify/ENA primary metagenome ERZ504737 (study PRJEB26092, sample SAMD00036203) | human gut metagenome | host: Homo sapiens | study: EMG produced TPA metagenomics assembly of... | reverse complement strand
GCAGAAGGTCGTTTATGTCGTGCCGGGACTGATTGACCTGCATGTACATTCCGGGAGCGGGATTTGAACATAAGGAAACAATCCGTACCGGAGCCAGAGCAGCGGCAAGAGGCGGATTTACAACCGTTTGTGTCATGCCGAATACCAAGCCGGTTGTAGACAGCGTGGAAATGGTGAAGTATGTGATTGACAAGGCAAAGGAAGTAACAGATATCCATGTTCTTCCGATTGCAGCAATTACGGCGGGACAGGACGGAGAATTTATCACGGATTTTGAAAATCTGTACAAAAACGGTGCGGTTGCGGTCAGCGAAGACGGCAAGTCTGTTATGAATGCGAGAGTGGCAAGACAGGCAATGCGTCTGGCTGCGGAAGTTGGAATCCCTGTATTTGCACACTGCGAAGATAAAAATTTAGTTGCAAGAGGTGTGATGAATGCCGGCAACAGAGCCAAAGAACTCGGACTTTACGGCATTATGAATGCGGTGGAAGACGTCATTGTGGCAAGAGATATCCTGCTTGCAAAAAACACAGGCGCAAGACTGCATCTGTGCCACTGCTCAACCGTGGACAGTGTGAAGATGACAAAGCTTGCAAAGGAAGAAGGAATAGATGTAACAGCAGAGGTTACGCCACACCATTTTACACTGACGGAAGATGATATCACAGGTGATGATGCAAACTACAAAATGAATCCGCACTGCGTGCTAAGGCAGACCGCGAAGCGTTAAAGGAAGGCTTAAAGGAAGGGGTTATGGATGTGATTTCAACAGACCATGCACCGCACCACAGAACAGAAAAAGAGCGTCCGTTTGCTGAAGCACCATTTGGCATTACGGGACTTGAAACTTCTGTGAGCCTGACGATTACGGAGCTGGTGGACAAGGGTGTTTTAACACCGCTTCAGATGGCAGAACGTATGAGCTATAAGCCTGCGCAGATTATCAACAGCGACAAAGGAACACTGCTTCCGGGACGCGCGGCAGATATTACGATTATCGACCCAAATGAAGAATATGTGATTGACAGCACCCTGTTTGCATCCATGGGAAAAAATACACCGTTTAACGGAAAGACAGTCAAGGGCAGAGTCAGATATACAATGTCAGACGGCAAGGTTGTATATTCATACAGGCCGGGCTGTGAAATTATAGTAGACAAAGACGTTCCAAAACTCATATAATAAATACGCCTGTACCGGCAGAAAGAGGAAGACAAAAATGATTAACAAGTTAGTAGACAAAATTAAAAAGCAGAACGCACCGGTTGTAGTCGGATTAGACCCGATGATGAAGTTTATACCGGAACATTTAAAGAAAGCCGCATTTGCGGAATACGGTGAAACATTAGAAGGTGCGGCAGAAGCAATCTGGCAGTTTAACAAGGCGATTGTAGATAATATTTATGATATTGTACCGGCAGTCAAGCCACAGGTTGCAATGTATGAGCAGTTTGGCATTGAAGGCATGAAGGTATTCCAAAAGACCGTAGACTATTGTAAGTCAAAGGACATGGTCGTTATCGGTGACGTAAAGCGTGGGGACATCGGTTCGACATCGGAAGCGTATGCCGTTGCACACTTGGGAAAGGTGCAGGTTGGAAGCAAGAGCTTTCCGCATTTAACGAAGATTTTGCAACGGTGAATCCGTATCTGGGTTCAGATGGCATCGATCCGTTTGTAAAGGTCTGCAAGGAAGAAAAGAAGGGTATCTTTATTCTTGTTAAGACTTCCAATCCGTCCAGTGGTGAATTTCAGGACCGCTTAATCGATGGAAGACCGCTTTACGAACTGGTTGGTGAAAAGGTTGCTGAGTGGGGCAGTGAATGTATGGGTGATGACTACAGCTATGTCGGAGCCGTTGTCGGTGCAACGTATCCGGAAATGGGCAAGACCCTGCGTAAGATTATGCCAAAGGCTTATATTTTAGTACCGGGTTACGGCGCACAGGGCGGCAAGGCAGAAGATTTAGTACATTTCTTTAACGAAGACGGCTTAGGTGCGATTGTCAACAGTTCAAGAGGCATTATTGCGGCTTATACAAAGGAACAGTACGCAAAATTCGGTGAGGAGCATTTCGCAGAAGCTTCCAGACAGGCGGCACTCGATATGATTGCCGACATTAACGGTGCATTACACAAGTAGGCGGAAATGAGGAGCAGAAATGGCATATAGAGAAAAAGTAACGATTGTACGTGCAGATGAAATCGCAACGGACATTTATGAAATGTGTTTTTCAACAAAAAATATTGCAAAGGAAGCAAAGCCGGGACAGTTCGTGTCCGTCTATTCTAACGACGGTTCGCGGCTTCTTCCTCGCCCAATCAGTATCTGCGGCATTGAGGGTGATACCCTGCGCATTGTATACCGGGCAATCGGAAAAGGCACACAGGAATTTGCAACAATGCACGCAGGACAGATCCTTGAAGTACAGGGACCGCTTGGCAACGGCTATGACATTTCAAAGGTATCAAAGGAACGCAAGGCTATTTTGTTTGGCGGCGGTATCGGGATTCCGCCGATGTTGGAGCTGGCAAAGCAGTTGGACTGTGAAAAGAGTATTGTTTTAGGGTATCGTGATGAATTGTTTTTAAATGATGAATTTGAAGCATACGGTAAAGTGTATCTGGCAACAGAAGACGGCAGTGCCGGAACAAAGGGCAATGTATTGGATGCCGTAAAGGCATGCGGCATTGAAGGTGACATTTTATTTGCATGCGGTCCGACACCGATGCTTCGTGCTATTAAGCAGTATGCAAAAGAAAACGGACTGGAATGTTACCTGTCCTTAGAAGAAAAAATGGCATGTGGAATCGGTGCGTGCCTTGCCTGTGTATGTAAGTCCACACAGGTAGACGACCACTCGAAAGTACACAACAAGAGAGTCTGCAAAGAAGGACCGGTATTTAACGCAGAGGAGGTAGAACTGTAATGAATTTATCCGTAAATATTGCAGGAGTTGAATGGAAGAATCCTGTTACAACCGCTTCCGGCACGTTTGGTTCCGGTATGGAATATGCAGAATACGTTGATTTGAATAAGCTCGGTGCCGTAACGACAAAGGCGTTGCCAATGTACCGTGGCCGGGTAATCCGACACCGCGTATTGCAGAAACCTACGGCGGCATGATTAATGCAATCGGTCTGCAAAATCCGGGACTGGATACGTTTATTTCAAGAGATATTCCGTTTTTAAAGCAGTATGATACAAAGATTATTGTCAATGTCTGTGGAAAAACAGAGGAAGATTATGTCGATGCGGTGGAAAAGTTAAGCGAACAGCCGGTGGACATGCTTGAAATCAATATTTCCTGCCCAAATGTCAAGGAAGGCGGTATCGCTTTCGGTCAGAATCCGGCTTCGGCAGAACGGATTACGGCGGCAGTGAAAAAGGTCGCAAAGCACCCGGTTATTATGAAGTTAAGCCCGAATGTAACCGATATTACGGAAATGGCAAAGGCAGTCGAAGCGGGCGGCGCCGATGCGGTTTCACTGATTAATACGATTACGGGCATGAAGATTGATATTAACAGGAGAACATTTGCAGTTGCCAATAAAACAGGCGGTATGTCCGGTCCGGCAGTAAAACCGGTCGCAGTCCGCATGGTTTATCAGGTAGCCAATGCAGTCCGTCTGCCAATCATAGGTATGGGTGGTATCGCAACCGCAGAAGATGCCCTTGAATTTATCATGGCAGGTGCGAGTGCGGTAGCTGTCGGCACGGCAAATTTCCACAATCCGACAGCCACCGTTGAGATTGTAGACGGCATTGCCGCCTATATGAAGAAAAATAACATTGAAGACATTCATGAACTGATTGGATGTGTAAAATAATAACCGCTGACGCTGCGGAGTGGAAGCGGCGCAGGAGGTAGAAAATGTCACAAAGACAGGCAACAAAGGAACAACAGCAGATTATAGAAGCAACAGAAGGCAATATCCGCGTGCGTGCGGTACCGGGTTCGGGAAAGACATTTGCACTGACGAAACGAATCGTCTATCTGATATTGGAGCTGTATGTCGAGCCGTCGTCCATCGTTGCCATGACATTTACCAATAAGGCGGCGAATGAAATGAAGTATCGTCTGAAAAAAATGATAGGGGACTTTGCAACGTGTTATGCGGGAACCTTTCATGGATATTGTAATTTAATTCTAAAAGAAGAAATCTACCGCCTTTCTTATCCGAAGACTTTTGTGATTTTGGATAAGAAAGCACAGGTGGATTTGATTCGTGAAGTCGCCGATGAACTGGGATTTTCGTTAAAAGATTTTACGGCAAAGGAATATGCGGACAAAATCTGTGAGGAAAAGCAGGACAGAGCCTATATTCCGCTGATGTTAGATACCGGCAGGGAAGCCCTGCAAAAGAAAATCAGTCACACACAAGATCCGTTTTATCAGGTGTACTATTCTTATCTGAAAAAACAGCGCGATAATTATGTGCTGGATTTTGAGGATATCATACAGTTTGCAATCTACATTCTCACGCAGTATAAAGAGGCACTCGAAAAATGGCAGGGACGCTGTCAGTATCTGCTTTGTGACGAATATCAGGACGTAAATAAAAATCAGGAATATTTACTTTATTTATTAAGCGGAAAGTATCACAACCTGACAGTTGTGGGCGATGACGACCAGTGTATTTACGGCTGGCGCGGGTCAGATGTGGAATATATGGTGCATTTTAATGAGCGGTATGAAAATGTTGTGGATTATTCGTTAAGCCGTAACTTCCGCAGTACGCCGGAGATTGTAGCGGCGGCAAATTCTTTAATTGAGAAGAACCAGAACCGTCTGGAAAAGCAGATGTATACCCAAAATCCACATGGCGCAAAGCCGGTGTATAACTGTCTGCCGTATGAAAAAGACGAAGCGGTGTGGATTGCAGAACAGATAGACGCGGCGGTTTCAACCGGGAAAAAATATGCAGACCACACGGTGCTTGTGCGTGCGGCTTCCCAGACAAGGGCGTTGGAAGAAGCCTTTCTTGCAAAGAAAATTCCGTATAAGATTTTAAACGGCGCAAGGTTTTATGATTCGGAGGAAATCCGCACGGTGCTTGCCTATCTGCGCATGGTTTATGCACCGAATGATTTGGATTTCTTATGGACGATAAAAAGACCGCGCAAGGGTTTCGGCAAGAAATCCATAGAAGATTTGAAAAAATATGCCGCAGAACACGAAATTGGACTGTTTCAGGCACTTGGCGAACAGATTGAACAGGGTACTGTAAAAAAAGAAGTGCTTGCTACTTATTATAAAAATATATCGGAATTACACAAAGAATATGATAAGTATTCATGCAAAGAGCTTGTTAACCGGGTATTGGATTTCGGATACCGCGAGGAACTGGAGCAGGACGTGGAACAGCGAAGGCTGGATAATGTGACGGAACTGATAACAGCCATTGCCGCAATGGAAGCGGAAAATCAGGATAAGCTTTCGCTGGAAGAACTGCTGGCACATTTTGCATTGTTTACGGCTCAGGATGATGACGATGAAAAAAATGTTGTGAAAGTCATGACGATTCATACGGCAAAGGGCCTGGAATTTGACATTGTATTTATCTGCGGACTGGTAGACGGGCAGTTTCCAAGCAGGCGTCTGCGCAATGAAGATGAACTGGAAGAGGAACGGCGGCTGTTTTACGTGGCGGTGACCCGCGCAAAGACACGGCTGTATCTAAGCAGTTACGCGGCAAAGTCGGAAGGCTTTCCGGTGCGCCCGTCGGCATTTATACAGGATATTGACTACAGCCTGCTGGAATGTGTGGGAAATGTCGTCCAAAACGGTCAGACCACACCGCAGATGCTGCCGAAAAAGACCTTTGATGTGGGTGATAAAGTAGAACATAAAATTTTCGGTGTCGGAACAATTGTGGATATCAATCTGTCCACCCAGTCGTATGAAATTGATTTTGAAAAATTAACCGGAACGAGAAAGATTATGTTCCGTGCAGAGTTAAAAAAGGTGTAGGCTCTTTGTCGGGAGCGGAGATAAAAAGTGTAAGCTGTCAGTGCGGCTTACATTTTTTTAGCTTACAGATATAGTTTTAAACTATGGACAACCTTAATGAATTCATATTATACAGATAGGAAAATGTCCGTTATAATACGACAAAACAAAGGAAGCAGGAGGAAACATAAAGTGAGCCAGTTATATACACCTTTCAGATATGATTTTGTAGGAAGCTTTTTAAGACCGGAGTATTTAAAGAAAGCAAGAGCGGATTACGAAGCAGGAGCAATGAGCGCAGAGGAATTGAAAAAGACAGAAGATAAGGCAATTACAGAGTTGGTTGCAAAGCAGAAGGAGGCAGGTTATCACGTTATTACAGACGGAGAATTCCGCCGTGCAACATGGCATCTGGATTTTATGTGGGCATTTGACGGAGTCGGACACAGCAAAACTGAAACGGGACTTCCGTTCCACGGTGAAGCTGCAATGATTGATGATACATATGTGACGGGAAAGATTTCTTATAAGAAAAATCATTCGTTTGTAGAGCATTTTAAATTTGTAAAGGCACTGGAAGATGAAAATACGGTTGCAAAGCTGACCATTCCGGCACCGGCACAGTTTCTGGAACAGATGATTATGCCTTTTGCATGGAGCAATACCAAGAAATTTTACGATACGCAGGAAGAAGTGGCAAAGGATATTGCCGAAGGATACCGTGAATTTATCAAAGAGGTTTATGCGGCAGGTTGTAGAAATCTTCAGCTGGATGACTGCTCATGGGGCATGGTGGTAGACCCGGCGGCGTGCAAATTGTTTGGCGTAACACCAAAGGGACTTGAAAAGATTAAGGAACAGCTTTTAGAGATTAATAACAGCGCGCTTGAAGGAAAGCCGGAAGATTTAATTGTCAATACACACGTATGCCGCGGCAATTTTCATTCAACCTATGCAAGCAGCGGTGCTTATGACAGCGTAGCGGCGACTTTATTTGCAAAGGAAAATGTCAATGCATATTATCTGGAATTTGATGATGAGCGTTCCGGCGGATTTGAACCGTTAAAATATGTAGAGGGCGATAAGAAGGTTGTACTCGGACTGGTTACAACAAAGTCTCCGAAGCTGGAAGATGCGCAGGCAGTAATTGACAGAATCCATGAGGCGGCAAAATATGTGCCGTTAGACAGACTGTATTTAAGTCCGCAGTGCGGATTCGCTTCCTGTGAAATCGGCAACAAGCTTACAGAAGAAGAACAGTGGGCAAAGCTGGCACTGGTGAAGGAAATCGCAGAAAAGGTGTGGGGATAAATAACAGATTCATATTGGAATGTAAAAGAATATGTCAGACAGACATACAGGGTATTTTTATATATGCCCGTGTAATTTACGAGGATGGTCGGGGTTAATGTAAAACTATAAAAAGCAGTCCTGGATTGGAAAAATAAGAATATTTATGATAAAATAAACTCTAATGTTACATTAGGGTTTATTTTTGGCATTAAAATGTCTGCAAAATAGGAATGAAAAATTATATGGAGAAAAAAGACAGATATATCAGCATCGGTGAAATGGCAAAAATCAACCGCACAACCGTACCGACACTGCGGCTGTATGATTCAATGGGACTGCTGACACCGTATTACACAGACGAGGAAACACATTACCGGTATTATGACATCAAGCAGAATGCCCGGTTTGATATGATTCAGTACATGAAAGAACTGGGCATGGAATTAAAAGAAATTAAAGAATTGTTCGATAAACAGGATATTAATCTGATTGAGCAGATTTTACGGCAGAAAAAGGAACAGACGGTTGTCCAGATGCAGGAATTAAAATTTAAAATGCAGGCGATTGACAGGACGGTTGCAAGCATTGAACGGTATAAGAAATCGCCGAAAAGCGGCACGATTACACTGGAATACATACCGGACAGGACGATTTATTCGATGTGTGTGGATACCAATTTTTACGATTATAACATTGATATGTACGAATTGATTTTAAAGCAGTTAAAAAATAAGCTGATGGAATTTCATATTCCGCAGGTTTATTACTGCAATGCAGGGACGATTATGCGGCGGGAGCTGTTTGAAAAACTGACCTTTTATTCGGAAGAAATCTTTATCTTTGTAGATGACGATTTTCCGATGAAAGATTGTGTGCAGACAATCGAGAATGGCATGTATGCATGTATTTATACGGAAGATTTTGATGAGGAACGCGACTGTGCGAAAAAGCTTTTGGCGTACTGCCGCGAACACGGCTATCAAATCTGCGGTGATTATATTTGCGAAGAAATTATGGAAATGAACGTCTTTGACAGCCGCAAGCGCTCGATGTATCTGCGGCTTCAGGTGCCGGTAAAAATGGAAAAATAGGCTTGACTCTCATCTAAGATTAGACATTATACTGAATACAACGGAAAGTTAAATAATTAACAATCAGTTCGCGTAATATATGCTGAATAGTGAAAAGCGAAAGCGTGAATGAGGATTCGTCTGAAACTGTCCTTGCACCGCAGGACACAGATTTTAAAAGGAAGCGGTGTAGAATTGGAGGATGTTATGGAGAAGATTAAAGTAATTCAGTATGGCTGTGGCAAGATGAGCAAGTACACAATGCGGTACCTGTATGAAACCGGCTGTCAGATTGTCGGTGCAATCGACTGTAATCCGTCTATTGTCGGCATGGATATCGGCGATTATGCGGGACTGGGTGTAAAGACCGGCGTATTAATCAGCGACAATGCGGAAGAAGTGCTTGACAACACGGATGCGGATATTGCCGTTGTAACGCTGTTTAGTCTGGTAAGTGACTGTTTTCCGCATTATATGAAATGTCTGACACGTGGAATCAGTGTGATTACAACCTGTGAAGAAGCAACGTACTGCTGGACAACAGACCCGGTTCGTGCCAATATCTTAGATGTTACCGCCAAGAAAAACGGTTGTACTTTTGTAGGAAGCGGCATGGAAGATATTTTCTGGGTGAATATGGTCGGCATGGTAGCAGGCGGCTGTCACAAGATTGAAAAAATTGAAGGCGCAGTCAGCTATAACGTAGAAGATTACGGACTGGCACTTGCAAAAGCTCACGGCGTAGGCTTAACACCGGAAGAATTTGAAAAACAGATTGCACACCCGGAGGAGATTGAACCTTCTTATGTATGGAATTCCAATGAGGCACTTGCATCAAAAATGGGCTGGACGATTAAGAGCCAGACACAGAAATGTGTACCGTATTTCCATGACAGTGATTTGTTCTCATCAACCATGAATGCAACGATACCGAAAGGCAACTGTATCGGTATGGCGGCAGTTGTAACTACCGAAACATTCCAGGGACCGGTTATTGAAACACAGTGTATCGGCAAGGTTTATGGTCCGGACGATGGTGATATGTGCGACTGGAAGATTACAGGTGAACCGGATACGGAATTCCATGTTGTAAAACCGGCAACGGTTGAGCATACCTGTGCAACGATTGTCAACCGGATTCCGGCAGTGCTGCGCGCTCCGGCAGGGTTAGTTACGATGGATCAGCTGGAGGAAATCGCTTATCCGACATATCCAATGGAATACTATCTGTAGTTTAAATATTAAAACTGGAATAACAGAATACTGTGCAGACATGGTTTGTAAATAAAATCCCCGCATAAAGAGAGCCGAACAGATTCTCTTTATGCGGTATTTTTTACGATATTAACAAAATATTTAATAGAAATTTCAGTTGATTCCACAGAAATACCCGCTTATAATAGTATTAAGGCAAAGGGGGCTTTTGCAGATTTACAATGTTACAAAAGGAGGGGAATGCCTTGAATACAGAAATAACAAATGCAGTCAGTGCGGCGGGAGATAAGGTGCAGTATGATACCCATGTCAAAAGAATACTGGCACAAAAAAATATTTTGGCACACATTTTGGTTAAGACGGTGGATGAGTTTAAGGAAATGAAGCCGGAAGATGCAGTAATGTACATTGAGGGTGAGCCAAAGATTGGGATTGTACCCGTTGAACCAGGCTTGACCAATACAGAAAAAACAGATATAACCGGGCGGTCTTTTATGTGAGCAGACTTGTTTCATCACAGAAAGAGAGGGATTTTGTCAATACAAATTATGACGATATAAAACAGGTATTCAGTATCTGGATTTGTATGAACATGGATTCAAACAGTATGAGCCATATCCACCTTACCAAAGATGAAATGCTAGAGCCGTACGACTGGAAAGGAAATATGGATTTACTCAACATCGTGCTGATTGGTATTACAGATGAATTACCGGAGCATGATGAAAAGTACGAATTGCACCGTTTAATCGGTACACTTCTTTCAAGCGGGTTGAAAGAGCAGGAAAAACTGGATATAATTGAACATGAATATAATATCCCGGTCAGTAATGAAATAAGAGAGGACGTGAGAGTTATGTGTAATCTGAGTGCAGGAATCGAAGAAAGAGCTGAAGAACGGGCAACAGAGAAAACGAGTGAAAAGTTCATTCTGAATATGTATAAAAAAGGTTATACATTAGAGCAGATTGCCGATGTTGCGGAAATCAGTGTAGATGCCGTTGAAGCAGTGATTCAAAAGAAAGCATCGGTAATGGCGTAAGAAGTCTGAGAAAGTAAACGTATTATAAATAAAAACTGCCGCATAAAGAGAGTCGAACAGCTTCTTTTTATGCGGTATTTTTTGCGGATTTTGGACACGATGTAGCAGCTTGACAATTCCAACGATGTGGCATATAGTTTTACGTGACTAACTACGGCCAGAATGGACAGAAACTAGTGTGAAATATCACACTGATGTGCTGATTTTTCACACAGCTATTTGTTTCTGAGCAAAAACAAATAGCTATGATGGCAGATGAGAAATCGCCTGTGCGAATTTCTCATCGCCGCTTCGCAACAAGTTGCTTAGAAGTGAGGATTATTATGAGAAGAATCGTAAATGAAAGAAATACAAAAAGAAAAAAAGCAGCGATTATATTAAAACGGACAGCCGTCGTCGCAATGTGCGTGATACTGGCGGCAGGCATGACGGCATGCGGCAAAAAGATGGACAGCGTGCAGAGCGAAAGTGTTTCAGAAAATGACAAATATTCATCCGATATTTTTGCAATGGATACCTACATGTCATTGACGGCATACGGAGCAAAGGCAGAGGATGCCGTGACGGCAGCAATTCATGAGATTCAAAGACTGGATGCGATGTTTTCGGTAGGAAATACGGACAGTGACGTCACAATTGCCAATACGCAGGGAAGTGCCACGGTGTCTGACGAAACGGTATATTTAGTGGAACAGTCCCTTGAAATTTCAAGAAAGACGGACGGTGCATTTGATATTACTATTTATCCGGTCATGGAGCTGTGGGGATTTACCACGAAAAATTACAAAGTGCCGCAGGCGGACGAATTACAGGAAACGTTAAAAAGAGTATCCTATGAAAATGTATCGTTAAAGGACCACGAACTGGTCTTAAAAAATAATGCGCAGATTGATTTTGGCGGTATTGCAAAGGGGTATACGTCCAGCCGTGTCATGCAGATTTTTAAGGAATACGGCATTGAACACGGCATGGTCAATCTCGGCGGCAATGTGCAGACACTAGGCACAAAAACGGACGGTACGGCATGGCGCGTAGCCATTCAGAGTCCGCAGGGAGGCAATCAGTATCTTGGCATTCTGGAAACCAGCGATCAAGCAGTCATTACATCCGGTGGATATGAGCGTTATTTTGAAGAAAACGGTGTGACATATCATCATATTATCGACCAAAGACCGGGTATCCGTCAGACAGCGATTTGACGTCTGTTACGATTGTGTGCGCAGACGGAACAAAGGCAGATGCGCTGTCTACCTCATTTTTTGTAATGGGACTTCAAAAGGCAGAAAGCTTTTATGAAAATACGGATTTGGATTTTGATGTCATTTTACTTACAAAAGACAATCAGATTTATATTTCTGAGGGAATTGCACAGAATTTTACCTCGGATTACACCGTAAATGTCTTGAAAAAGTAGTTGATAATTATTGTCAGTAACAGACCTTGACAGAAAAGGATTCTATATTTATGATAGAGCAGAGTTAGAAAAAGCTAACAGTAGTACATCTTTCTAACTTGGATAATAAAAAACGAACTTGATAAAGGAGAAATTATGTTACTGATTATTGCACTTGTGATAGCTTCCTTATTTACATACTTTTTAAAAGACAAGCTAAAGCAGTATCCCAATATTTTTTACATCGGTGCGGCAGTTGTAACGATTGTTATATTCAGCCTGCGCACGGTGGCAATGCCGCAGTTTGTACGGCAGAATATTGTGGGCATTTTTGCAAAGGGAACGATAGGAACGGCATTTTTTATCATTGTCATGATAACAGGTGCATTGCCGAGAGGTTCAAAGCTTATCGGACCGCTCATGCGGATTCGCGGGGAATTGTCCATTATGGCGGCAATTCTGGTGCTTTCGCACAACCTGACCTACGGCATGACGTATTTTAAGATGTTATTTTCGGCACCGGCGGCATTACCGGCAGTCCAGCGGTGTGCAGCGGTGATCAGTCTGATGCTGATTGTATTGATGATTGTATTAACGGTGATTTCATTTCCGGCAGTCCGCAAAAAGATGAATCCGAAAAAGTGGAAGCAGATTCAGCGGAGCGCCTATGTATTTTATGGACTTTTATATGTACATATTATGCTGATTAATATTCCGTATGCGCGCATGGGACTACACATGTATGCCGTAAATGTGCTTGTATACAGTATCGTATTTGCAGGATATGCGGCGATGCGTATCCGTAAATGGGTGCTTACAAAAAATCCGGATGCCGACAGCATTTTTATAAAGAAAGTCAGTGTGGCAGTATCTGTGTGTGCAGTGCTTGTGTGTACTGTGGCATTTTCAATGTGTTTTATGCGGAACGGAAATAAAGTGTCTGCACAGGAAACAGCGGCAGATAAAACACTGAGTCAGACACAGACAGAAAGAGGCGTAAAAAAGAACGGAGAAGCAGGCACAACGGCAACAGCTTCAAATGCGGACGGTGTGACACAGGAACAGCAGACTTCGGGCGAATCCGGTGATAGCGCAGGTGATTCACAGGAAGCACAGGAGAACGAGAACGCGCAGGACGGTGAAAATGCGGCAGCGGCGGCAGTTGAAAACACAGCCGGAGAGGAGAACAGACAGGAAAAACAGGACACTGACAGTCAGAACTCCGGCAGTTCCGGCACGGTATCTGAAAGTGGCAGTGATACAAATAGCAGTGCGGGCGGAAGTTCGGGTTCGGACAGCAGCAGTGCGGGTCAGCCGGCGGAAGAAAAAACAGAAGCAGCACCAAAGCCGACAGAAGCACCGAGAACATTTAAGGCAGACGGCGATTATACAGGAACTGCCGTATGCGATACATACGGATACACGGTTACGGTTGTTCTGACAATTTCAGGTGATGTCGTTACAGGCGTATCCGCATCCGCAACGGCAGGCGGCGCAGATGAAATGTTTTTCTCACAGGCAAATGCCAAAGTTCCGGGAGCGATTCTTGCTAAATTCATCTGTGTCATGTGAACATAGGCATAAACCGGGACAAAGCCCTTTGCCATATCAAAAATCAATGTGCAGATTCCGCACCAGAACCCGCCCGTATAAAAATGCGTTTGCCGTTCCCGGATTGGCATCCCTGCTCTGCTCAATTTGCATTTTTCTACCAAAATTC
>ENA-OQIO01001099-OQIO01001099.1-human-gut-metagenome-genome-assembly--contig:-NODE-1099-length-13698-cov-8.225260_pt1 | contig 13698 bp, 18 predicted proteins | sample MGYA00242573_ERZ504737 | MGnify/ENA primary metagenome ERZ504737 (study PRJEB26092, sample SAMD00036203) | human gut metagenome | host: Homo sapiens | study: EMG produced TPA metagenomics assembly of... | reverse complement strand
AAGCGCACGGAGCAAGATCGCAGCGTGTCTTGTCCACGGGAAACCGCTGCACATCACCGGGGGAAACTACCGCATCTGCGGAGGACAGGAGGCAGCTCACTGCGGCCGTTGCTGCCGGATGCAGAGAACCAACATGGAAAAATTAGGCAAAACTTGCAAAGGAGATTCCATTATGAAAATTGCAGTTACCTATGAAAACGGTCAAATCTTTCAGCATTTCGGTCACACCGAGCAGTTCAAGCTTTATGAAGCTGTGGACGGCAAAATCACTCATGCGAAAGTCGTTGACACCAACGGCAGCGGTCACGGCGCACTGGCAGGCTTCCTGATGCAGAACGGCGTGGACACTTTGATTTGCGGAGGCATCGGCGGCGGTGCGCAGGCAGCTCTGGCCGAAGCGGGCATCAAGCTCTACGGCGGTGTCAGCGGGGACGCTGATGCTGCGGTGAGCGCATTGCTCAACGGAAATCTGGGCTACGATCCCAATGTTCACTGTGACCACCATGATCATGAGCACGGCGAGGCTGGTCACTCCTGCGGTGACCACGGCTGCGGCAAGCATAGCTGCCATTGATATGGAACGCACACTGACACAACTTCCGTTCTGGTCATCCTTGACCGAACGCGAAATGGACACACTACGCCGAAGTGCCTTTGTCCGTCATTATAAAAAGGGTGCGTTCGTTCACAGCAGCGACAATGAATGTCTCGGAATGCTGTTTATTCTTTCCGGCGAGATCCGCACCTATCTTCTCTCTGATGAGGGGCGGGAGGTAACGCTGTTCCGCCTGTATCCGGGCGAACTATGCGTGCTTTCCGCCTCCTGCGTGATCAGTCAGATCACCTTTGATACGCAAATGACTGCCGGAATGGATACGGACGTTCTGATTATCCCTGCAAATGTCATTGCTGCACTCAAGGAGAAAAATCTCCATGTCCGCTGTTTTCTCTATGAACTGGCAACGAAACGGTTTTCTGATGTGATGTGGGCGATGCAGCAGATCATGTTCAAGGGGCTGGATCAGCGGCTGGCAGAATTTCTCTTTGCCGAAGCGGAACGTACCGGCTCCGACACGATACGTATGACCCATGAGCAGATCGCCCAGCACATCAGCTCGGCACGGGAGGCAGTGGCACGGATGCTCAAAAGCTTCTCGGAGGACGGACTGGTGGAGCTGAAGCGTGGTGCAATCACGCTGCGGGATAAGAACAGATTAAATCGTCTAAAATAAAAAGGAATGTGACTTCGTCACGGAATAAAATCATAGATTTGCTACAATAAAAGCAGAAAAGCAGGAAGGAGTATCCACCATGAAAGAAACGAAATACGCAGGAACTCAAACCGAAAAAAACCTGATGGCTGCCTTTGCCGGTGAGTCCGAGGCACGCAACAAGTACACCTATTTTGCATCCAAGGCCAAGAAGGAAGGCTTTGAGCAGATCGCGGCACTGTTCCTCAAAACCGCTGATAATGAGAAGGAACACGCCAAGCTGTGGTTCAAAGAACTGAACGGCATTGGCGACACCGCAGAAAACCTTCTCTCCGCCGCTGAGGGTGAGAACTACGAGTGGACGGATATGTACGATGGCTTTGCCAAAACTGCCGATGAGGAAGGCTTTCATGAGCTGGCCCAGCGTTTCCGCCTGGTAGCCGCCATTGAGAAGCACCATGAGGAGCGCTACCGTGCCCTGCTGCACAATGTGGAGATGGCAGAGGTCTTTGCAAGAGTGAGGTCAAGGTATGGGAGTGCCGCAACTGCGGTCACATTGTGATCGGTGAGAAAGCTCCAGAGGTTTGCCCCACCTGCAACCATCCCCAGAGCTATTTTGAAATTCACGCAGAAAACTATTAAAGAAAGAAAAGGAGAATTATCATGGAGCAGAAGTTTTACATTTGCAAGCATTGTGGCAACATCATTGCCAAAGTTAAGGACGCAGGCGTCCCTGTCGTCTGCTGCGGCGAGCCGATGAGCGAGATCGTTCCCGGCACCACCGACGCTGCCGTGGAGAAGCACGTCCCTATCTGGACGGTGGAAAACGGCATCGTCCATGTCAAGGTCGGCTCTGTGGAGCACCCCATGCTGCCGGAGCACTACATCGAATGGGTATCTCTCCAGACCAAGCAGGGCAATCAGCGTAAGGAACTGCATCCCGGCGAAAAGCCGGAGGTCTGCTTCGCTCTCTGCGAGGGCGATGAGGTCGAGGCGGTCTACGCCTACTGCAACCTCCACAGTCTGTGGAAAGCGTAATTCACCTTCTTAAAATCCGGTGCTCAAAAAGCACCGGATTTTTTTATCAATGTAACCTCGTCACAGAAAAAGACTTTGTCCTGCGGTATGATAAAGCCACAATCAAGAAAGAGCTGACGAATATGAAAATCAAGCTCAATCCCGATCAGGAGATTGTCAGCACCATCAGAAAAGGACTCAAGCGCACCGGCGGGTACTGTCCCTGCCGCAGGGAGCGCACAGAGGCAACCAAATGTATGTGCCAGGAGTTCAAGAATCCAATTGCAGATCCGGGCTTCGAGGGGGTCTGCCACTGTATGCTCTATTACAAATCCTTGTAGGATTAAGGGAGGAAAGCTATGCTGTCAAAGAAACTGGCTGCCATAGATAAGACGCGGTGCGTCGCCTGCGGTGTGTGCGAAAATACCTGTCCACTGGGGGCTGTCAAGGTGCGCCGCGCTGCTACGCCGCCGTGGAGGCGGAACGCTGCGTAGGCTGCGGCAAGTGCGCAAAACTCTGTCCCGTCGGCTGCATTGAGGTGAAAGCGAGGGCTGACGCATGAAAGCAAAGCATTGGTACGATTACCTGTGGGTGTATGCCATCATCTATTTTGCACTGGGCTTTTTCAATATCCTGTTCGCGTGGCTGGGTATGATCGATTTTCTTCTGCCGCTGCTTTTAGCCATCTTTGGCGGGAACAAATTCTTTTGCAACCACCTCTGCGGACGGGGTCAACTGTTCAGCAAGCTGGGGACAGACCTTAAATGCTCCCGCTGCAAGCCCACGCCCCGCTGGATGTCCTCCAAGTGGTTCCGTTATGCCTTTTTGCTCTTTTTCCTGACGATGTTCGGCAACATGGTGTTCCAGACCTATCTGGTCGCTGCTGGTGCTACGTCCCTGCGGGAGGCCATTAAGCTGTTCTGGACATTCCGTGTGCATGGGGCTGGACTTATACAGCCGGTACAGTCGCTGATTGGATGGCGCAGTTCAGCTTTGGCTTTTATAGCCTCATGCTGACCTCTCTGCTGCTGGGTCTGATCGTTATGGTGCTCTACAAGCCCCGCACATGGTGTGCGTTTTGTCCGATGGGAACCATGACGCAGGGTATTTGCAAGCTGAAAAACAAAGAATAAACAAAGATAACAGAACGGAGCCTTTCTCATGGCTGAACTGAAAATTACTGCTGCGAATTTTGAAAATGAGGTACTGCATTCCGACAAGCCCGTCCTGCTGGATTTCTATGCGGACTGGTGCGGACCGTGCAAAATGCTCTCTCCCGTACTGCATGAGCTTGCCGAAGAAAAAAGCGGTACGCTCAAGGTGGGCAAGGTCAATGTGGACGAGCAGATGGAGCTGGCGATGCGTTTTCAGGTATCCAGCATCCCGATGCTGGCCGTATTCAAGGATGGAAAGGCCATTACCAAATTGGTCGGCTATCGGCCTAAGTCGGAGATTGCCGCAATGGTGGAGGGCGCAAGATGAAAGTTGTGATCGTAGGCGGTGTGGCGGGCGGTGCTTCTGCCGCTGCCCGCATCCGCCGTTTGGATGAACACGCCCAGATCATCATGATCGAGCGCAGCGGCTATGTGTCCTATGCCAACTGCGGTCTGCCGTATTATGTGGGCGGTGTGATCAAGGAGCAAGAAGAACTGACACTGCAAACTCCGGAGAGCTTCTGGGACCGCTTTCGCATTGATGTGCGGGTACGGCAGGAAGTAACTGCGATCCATCCCGCAGAGAAAACAGTCACTGTCCGCACACTGGACAGCGGGAAGATCTATACGGAAACCTATGACAAACTGCTTCTTGCCCCCGGCGCAAAGCCGACGGTTCCTGCGCTTTCCGGCGTGGACAGCGAGCGTGTTTTCACACTGCGCACCGTGAGGATACCCTCCGCATCAGGCGCTTTGTAGAGGATCAGAAGCCGAAAACCGCTGTTTTGGCTGGCGGCGGCTTTATCGGTCTGGAAATGGCGGAAAACCTTGTGGAGATGGGCGTTTCCGTCACCATCGTCCAACGTCCAAAGCAGCTATTAGCGCCGCTGGATACGGATATGGCGAGCTTTGTCCATGTGGAAATGCGCAGACACGGCGTGGCTCTGCGGTTGGGTGAAACCGTCACCGGATTCCGGCAGGACGGAGATTCCGTGCTGACGCTGCTGGAGGAAAGTGAGCCGCTGCGCTCCGACATGGTGCTGCTGGCCATCGGCGTCACGCCGGACACCCATCTGGCAAAAGAGGCCGGACTTGAGCTGGGCATCCGGGGCAGCATCGCTGTCAACGAACGGATGGAAACCTCCGCGCCGGATATCTACGCTGTGGGCGATGCCGTAGAGGTCACCCATTTTGTAACCGGGCAGAAAGCGTTGATTTCGCTGGCGGGACCCGCCAACAAGCAGGGACGCATTGCCGCTGACAATATCTGTGGCGGCAATAGCCACTTTCACGGCACTCAGGCTCGTCTGTTCTGAAACTGTTCGGCTTGACAGCGGCCTCCACGGGGATCAATGAAAAAGCGGCGCATGCAGCAGAGATCGCTTACGACAAAGTCGTGCTTTTCCCGGCATCCCACGCTGCCTATTACCCCGGCGCACAGTCTATGGCAATGAAGGTACTGTATGAAAAGGAAAGCCTGCGGCTGCTGGGTGCACAGATCGTTGGCGGCGAGGGCGTGAACAAGCGCATTGATGTACTGGCAACGGCCATTCGCGCAAAAATGACAGCATCGGAACTGACGGAACTTGACCTTTCCTATGCGCCGCCCTATTCCTCTGCCAAGGATCCGGTCAATATGGCCGGTTTTATGATTGAGGATTTGGAGAGCGGGAAAGTGCGGCAGTTCCATTGGAATGATGTTGAGGACTTGCCCTGTGATGGCAGTGCGACGCTGCTGGACGTCCGCACGGAAGGCGAATATCGGCGTGGGCACTTGAATGGATTCCGCAATATTCCACTGGACGATCTGCGGGAGCACTTGGACGAGTTAGAGCGGGACAAGCTATCTATGTGAATTGCCAGACTGGGCTTCGCAGTTATCTGGCCTGTCGGCTTTTAACGCAGTATGGTTTCAGCTGTGCCCATCTCTCCGGCGGATACAGTTTTTATCAGGTCGTAACACAAGAGCAGCAGACAGCGCGGAGCGCCTATCCCTGCGGAATGGAGAAACTATGAGTGAAAATCTATTTGGCTTGACGGTTGCGGCAGATAAAGGCTTAGATGATCTGCAGTGCCAGCGCCTTTTAAGCGAAAATCGCAGGTATCAGGAAGTCATGCTGCAATACCGATGTGCGCTGAAAGCACTGGAAAGCAGGTTGGAAATCTAAACGAAGAGTTTTCATTGCAGCATGATCGCAATCCGATAGAAAGTATGAAAAGTCGCTTGAAGTCGCCGTCCAGCATTATGAATAAGATGCAGAAGCGCGGACTTTCTCTGGATTTTCCGACCATGCAGCAAATATCATGGATATTGCCGGTGTGCGGGTGATCTGCTCTTTCGAGGAGGATGTGTTCTTTTTGGCAAAGTGCTTAAAAGATCAGTCTGACATTGAAATCATCACGGAGAAAGATTATATTTCACACCCTAAGCCAAATGGCTATCGCAGTCTGCACCTGACGATCCGGCTGCCGGTATTCTTTGCGGAAAAAGAGATCCATGTGCCAGTGGAGATACAACTCCGTACAATCGCTATGGACTTCTGGGCAAGCCTTGAGCATACCATCCGCTATAAGAAAAATCTGCCGATAAATGCTGAAATCGAAACTGAACTGAAAGAGTGCGCCGATTCCAGCAGAGAATGGGACAGCAAAATGGAACATCTACTGCACATCTTAACATAATGCGTCGGATATAAAATGAAAAGCACGCACTTTATTGCTTGTTTCGGTTGGATGGCTTAGGCTTGCCAGGGATCGCCTCATCCGCCTTGGATGGGCGACCCCTGCGAGCCCCAACCAATTTCTCCGCTTTCTGGTTTTCAGGCATAGTCTTTTCTGCTTTCGGCGGACTGCCACGGCACAGCTTTTTCGGCTTCTATAATTGTAAGGAACATGGCTTTTCGCTGAATGGAAAGCGAAGCTGACCCGGGCTGGGGCGGTCTGTATGAAAGCGATATTTTTTTGAAACTATCTTGACAAAATTTATCAAGATTGATATTATGGTATTAACAAGCAAGCGAAAAGAGGATGTGGAGCATGATCATCACCAAAGAGACGGACTACGCGCTGCGCATTTTGCGGGTGCTGCTGGACGGGGAGAAGCATTCGGTGGCCGAGATGTCGGAAACGGAATTGATCCCCAATCAGTTTGCCTACCAGATTCTGCGCAAGCTCTCCGCCGGCAATTTGGTGCGGGTGAGCCGCGGCGCTCTCGGCGGCTGCGAGCTGTCCTGCGATCTGGACGCGACCTCCCTCTACGATCTCATGGGGGTCGTGGGGGAGCGGGGCATCCTGTGCGCCTGCATGGAGCCGGGATATGAATGCCGCTGGCAGGACAAGCATGGGCGGTGCACCATCCACTGTCAGCTGGCGGCCTTGCAGCAAAAGCAGGACGAGGCGTTCCGTGCCGTGAGCCTGCGCAGGCTGCTGACCGGCGGATCCGATCCCCAAGATACAAGCAAGCTGTAAAATTTTAAAAGGAGGTACCCGTATGCTGTTTCAAACCACGTCGGCGCACGAAGAGCTGCGCGCGAAGATCCGGAGTTTTGCGGAGGAGGAGATCAAGCCCCTCGCATTTTTAATGGATCAGAACAATGAGTTTCCCGAGGAGGCTGTCAAGAAGCTGGGTAAGCTGGGCTGGATGGGCATTCCCTACCCCAAGGAGTACGGCGGTGCCGGTCTTGATGCTCTGAGCTACGCCATCGCGGTGGAGGAGCTGGCCCGTGTGGACGGCGGCACGGGCGTAATCCTCTCCGCCCACGTCTCCCTCGGCTCATGGCCCATTTTCGCCTATGGCACCGAGGAGCAGAAGAAGAAATATCTGGTTCCGCTGGCCAAGGGCGAGAAGATCGGCGCCTTCGGCCTTACGGAGACCAACGCCGGATCCGACGCCGGCGGCACGGAGACCACGGCGCTGGATAAGGGGGACTACTACCTCCTCAACGGCGGCAAGATCTTCATTACCAACGCCCCTAAGGCGGACACCTATGTGGTTTTCGCCGTCACCACGCCGGACATCGGCACCCGGGGCATCTCCGCTTTCATCGTGGAGAAGGGCTGGAAGGGCTTTGAGTTCGGCGACCACTATGACAAGATGGGTATTCGCTCCTCCTCCACGGCGGAGCTGATCTTCAACGACGTGAAGGTCCCCAAGGAAAACCTATTGGGCAAGGAGGGCGAGGGCTTCAAGATTGCCATGTCCACGCTGGACGGCGGACGCATCGGCATCGCCGCGCAGGCGCTGGGCATCGCCCAGGGCGCGTTTGAGCACGCGTTGAGCTATTCCAAGGAGCGCATCCAGTTCGGCAAGCCCATCGCGGCCCAGCAGAGCATCGCCTTCAAGCTGGCGGATATGGCCACCAAGCTGCGCTGCGCCCGGTTCCTCATCTACTCCGCGGCGGAGCTGAAGGAGCAGCACGCGCCTTACGGCATGGAGTCCGCCATGGCGAAGATGTACGCCTCGGACATCGCGCTGGAGGTCACCAACGATGCCTTGCAGATCCACGGCGGCAGCGGCTTCCTCAAGGGCATGGAGGTGGAACGGGCCTACCGTGACGCCAAGATCACCACCATCTACGAAGGCACCAACGAGATCCAGCGGGTGGTCATCGCCTCTCATCTGGTGGGCAGGCTGGGCAAGAGCTCCGGCGGCGAGAGCCGTTCGGCGGCCAAGAAACCCGCGCCCATCACCGGCATTCGCAAAAAGACCATCTTCCGGGAGGGGGATGCTGCCCAGCAGGTGGCCGACCTTGTGGCGGCGCTGAAGAAGGATGGTCACGACTTCTCCGTGGGCATCCCTATGGATACGCCCATCCCGCAGGCGGAGCGGGTGGTCTCCGCGGGCAAGGGCATCGGGGAGAAAAAGAACATGAAACTGGTAGAGTCGCTGGCCAAGGCCGCCGGCGCGGCCATCGGTTCTTCCCGCCCTGTGGCGGAGACTCTCAAATATCTGCCGCTGAACCGCTATGTGGGTATGTCCGGTCAGAAGTTCACCGGCAATCTGTACATCGCCTGCGGCATCTCCGGCGCATCCCAGCACCTTAAGGGCATCAAGGACGCCTCCACCATCGTGGCCATCAATAAGAACGGTAACGCGCCTATCTTCAAGAACTGCGACTACGGCATCGTGGGCGATGTGGAGGAAATCCTGCCCCTGCTCACTGCCGCGCTGGATAGCGGCGAAAAGCTGCCCGCGCCGCCCATGGTAAAGATGAAGCGGCCCACGCCGCCGAAGCCCGCCCCCATCGGCGACCGCTACGTCTGCAGCGGCTGCGGCTACGAGTATGTGCCGGAGTTGGGCGACGAGGACGGCGAGATCGCGCCCGGTACGCTCTTTGAGCAGCTTCCCGCCGAGTGGGTGTGTCCCGAGTGCGCGGAGACGAAGGATCAATTTGTAAAGGCTTGAGGCCGTGAAGGAGGCAAGATAAGATGTATTGCGTGCGTAAAGTAACGAACGACCTCTACTGGGTGGGCGCCAACGACCATCGCCTGGCCCTGTTTGAAAACTGCTTTCCCATTCCCCGGGGCGTAAGCTACAACGCCTACTGCCTGCTGGATGAAAAGACGGTGCTCTTTGACACGGTGGACTGGTCTGCCTGCCGCCAGCTTTTGGAAAATCTGGCGTATGTGCTGGATGGCCGCGAGCTGGACTACCTGCTGGTCAACCATCTGGAGCCGGATCACGCCGCCTGCATCGAGGAGATCCTGCTGCGCCATCCCAAGGTGAAACTGATCTCCAACGAGAAGGCATTCATGCTCATGCGGCAGTTCGGCTTCCATGTGGACGGACATGAGTGCATCGAGGTGAAGGAGGGCGACACCTTCTCCTTCGGCAAGCACACCGTCACCTTTGTGGGCGCGCCTATGGTTCACTGGCCGGAGCCATGGTGACCCTCGACGTCACCGACGGCGTCCTCTTTTCCGCCGACGCCTTCGGCACCTTCGGCGCGCTGGACGGCAAGCTGTTCGCCGACGAGGTGGACTTCGAGCGGGACTGGCTGGACGACGCCCGTCGCTACCTTACCAACATCGTGGGCAAGTACGGCCCCCACATCCAGCTCCTGCTGAAAAAGGCCGGCGGCGTTTTGGATCAGATCAAGTACATCTGCCGCTCCACGGCCCCGTGTGGCGCAAGGATCTGGCTGGTTCATTGAAAAGTACGACACATGGAGCCGCTATGCCCCTGAGACCCAGGGCGTGCTCATCGTCTACGCCTCTATGTACGGCAACACGGAGAACGCGGCGCAGGCGCTGGCGACGTCGCTCTGCGATAAGGGCATGAGCAAGGTGGCGATGTACGATGTGTCCTCCACTCATGTCTCCCAGCTGATCTCCGAGGCGTTTAAGTACAGTCACATTGTCCTGGCCTCTGTGACCTACAACCTCGGCATCTACCCCGCCATGCATGACTTCCTCATGGATATGAAGGCACTGAATCTGCAAAACCGCACCTTTGCCATCATTGAAAACGGCTCATGGGCGGTGAAGTCCGGTGACCTCATGCAGAAATTCGTCAACGATGAGCTTAAGAACATGACGGTGCTCAACGAGCGGCTCAGCCTCGCCTCGTCCATGGGCACGGACAAGCGCACTGAGCTGGAAGCACTGGCGGACGCATTCTGGAATCTATGAAGTAACTGGCAGGAAAGCCAAAACCAAGACAACAGACAACAAACAGCCCCGCCGCGTCGGCTGCAGAAAAACCGGCTTTCAAAAACAGAGCGGGCAAGCGTGATACTGCGCTTGCCCGCTCTTTGCCCAAAAGGACATGAGAAGTGACCGGAGAAGATGAGAGGATCGAAATGGAGATCAGAAAACGAAACGGGGAGTCTGTTCCCTTTCAACAGGAGAAAATTTTCAACGCCATGAAAAAGGCGTTTGACGGACAGGGCAAGGAGATCGGGAGCAGAGAGATGGATGAGATCCTCGCCTCCGTTCTCAACAATCTCTCCGTCACAGTGCCGCTCACCGTAGAACGTGTGCAGGACGAGGTGGAGCGAACGCTCATGGAGCGCGGACACTATGAGGTGGCCAAGGCGTACATCCTCTACCGCGAAAAGCGTCTGCGCTGCGCCGTGTCCGGCATACCATCGCGCGGACGGTGGGGGATGACTCGCTTGACGAGGTGCTGCGCCGCATCCAGATGGATTTTACCGAGGAAGTCTACTCCCTCGCGGCGCTTCAAATGAAGTTTGAGAGTTTCTGTCGTCTGGGTATGACGGAGGATGAGCGGGCTGAGGCACTGACCAAGGCGGCGGTAGAGCTGACTACGGCAGAGGCACCCAAGTGGGAGTTCATCGCGGCGCGGCTTCTGAACCACTCCTTTCGCTGTCGCAACGCACAGGAATGGGAGGGGCGCGGCGTCGGCGACCTCTATGGCAAGCTTCGCTATCTGACGGATAAGGGACTCTACGGTGACTATATCCTTGCCCACTATACCCACGAGGAGATTGCATGGCGGAGGACTTTCTCTGCCCGGAACGGGACGAGCTGTTCACCTACTCCGGCCTTGACCTGCTGCTCAAACGCTATGTGATCCAGTCACGCAGCCGCGTGCCGCTGGAAACACCGCAGGAGATGTTTTTGGGTATCGCGCTGCATCTTGCTATGAACGAAGGCTCTGACCGCATGGGGTGGGTAAAACGCTTTTACGATATGCTCAGCCGTATGGAGGTCACGATGGCGACACCTACCATGTCCAACGCACGAAAGCCCTACCATCAGCTTTCAAGCTGCTTTGTGGACACTGTGCCGGACAGTCTGGACGGCATCTACCGCTCGCTGGACAACTTCGCAAAGGTCTCTAAATTCGGCGGTGGAATGGGGATGTACTTCGGTAAGGTGCGCGCTGCAGGCAGCACCATCCGCGGCTTTCAAGGGGCGGCGGGCGGTGTTATCCGCTGGATCCGGCTGGTCAACGACACCGCCGTGGCGGTGGATCAGTTGGGGATGCGGCAGGGCGCTGTGGCGGTTTACTTAGACGCATGGCACCGGGATCTGCCGGAATTCCTTCAACTGCGCACTAACAACGGCGACGACCGCATGAAGGCACATGATGTGTTTCCCGCCGTGTGCTATCCGGATCTCTTCTGGCGACTGGCGGAGGAGAACATAGACGCACCGTGGCATCTCATGTGTCCGCATGAGATCCTCACGGTCAAGGGCTACGCTCTGGAGGATTACTGGGGTACGGAATGGGAGAAGCGGTATCTGGACTGCGTCAATGACCCGCGCATCGAAAAGCGCAGCGTCACCGTCAAGGACATCGTGCGCTGGTGCTTCGCTCGGCAGTGGAGACCGGCACGCCTTTCGCCTTCAACCGCGACAGCGTAAATCGTATGAACCCAAACGGCCACACGGGAATGATCTATTGCTCCAATCTCTGCACGGAGATCGCACAGAACATGGCGCCCATCGAGCATATCAGCACTGAGGTGCACACGGAGAACGGCGACACAGTGGTGGTGACGGCCACACGCCCCGGTGAGTTTGTGGTCTGCAACCTGGCGAGTCTGTCTCTCGGTAATCTGCCGGTGGAGGACGAGGCCTATATGGAACGCACGGTGGAAACGGCCATCCGCGCACTGGATAATGTGATCGACCTCAACTTCTACCCGTTGGAATACGCGCGGCTTACCAATCAGAAGTACCGCAGCATCGGCCTGGGCGTCAGCGGCTACCACCACATGCTGGCAAAGCGCGGCATCCACTGGGAGAGCGATGAGCACCTTGCCTTCACCGACGCAGTGTTCGAGCTCATCAACTACGCCGCTGTCAAGGCGGACACAGCTCTGGCACGGGAAAAGGGTCGTTACGCGCTCTTTGAGGGCAGCGACTGGCAGACGGGCGCGTATTTTGAAAAGCGGGGTTATACCTCCGAAAAGTGGCGGGCGCTTGCGAAAACGGTGGCGGTGCAGGGAATGCGCAACGCCTATCTGCTGGCGGTCGCACCGACCTCCAGCACATCTATCCTCTCCGGCACGTCGGCGGGCATAGATCCAATTATGAAGAAATTCTTTTTAGAGGAAAAAAAGGGCAGCATGCTGCCCCGCGTTGCTCCGGAGCTTTCTATGGACACATGGTGGTACTATAAGGCAGCGCATCTAATCGACCAAAGCTGGTCGGTACGCGCCGCGGGCCTTCGCCAGAGACATATTGACCAGGCGCAGAGCATGAATCTCTATATCACCAACGACTATTCCATGCGTCAGGTGCTCAGACTGTATTTGGAGGCGTGGAGGGCCGGCGTCAAGACCATTTACTATGTCCGCAGCAAGGCCCTTGAGGTCGAGGCCTGCGAAAGCTGCTCGTCATAAGGAGGATAGCATGACGGAACTGAAGAAAAAGCCCCTCTTTAACCCGGAGGGCGACCCTGATGTGCGCCTGCGGCGCATGATCGGCGGCAATACCACCAACCTCAACGACTTCAACAATATGAAGTACGCTTGGGTCAGCGACTGGTACCGGCAGGCCATGAACAACTTTTGGATTCCTGAGGAGATCAATCTCTCGCAGGATGTGAAGGACTATCCCCGCCTGCTGTCAGCCGAGCGCAGCGCCTACGATAAAATTTTGAGTTTTCTTGTCTTTTTGGATTCCATTCAGACAGCGAACCTGCCTAATATCGGCGCCTACATTACCGCCAACGAGGTCAATCTCTGCCTGTCCATTCAGGCGTTTCAGGAGTGTGTCCACTCACAGAGCTACAGCTATATGCTCGACACCATCTGTTCCCCCGTGGAGCGCAATGACATCCTCTACCAATGGAAAACGGACGAGCATCTGCTGCGCCGCAACACCTTCATTGGGGACTGCTACAACGAGTTTCAGGAGCGGAAGGACGCTCCCACGCTGCTGCGCGTGATGATGGCAAACTATATTTTGGAGGGCATCTATTTTTACAGCGGCTTTATGTTCTTCTACAATCTCTCCCGAAACGGGAAGATGCCCGGCTCGGCGCAGGAGATTCGCTACATAAACCGCGATGAGAACACGCACTTGTGGCTGTTCCGCAATATCATCACGGAGCTGCAAAAGGAGCAGCCGGAGTTGTTCACCGCCGAGAGCGTACAAGCGCTGCGCGAGATGATGCGTGAGGGCGTGGAGCAGGAGATCGCATGGGGGCATTATGTGATCGGCGACGACATCCCGGGGTTGAACCGGCAGATGATCAGCGATTACATCCGCTATCTCGGCAATCTTCGCTGGACGAGCCTTGGCTATCCCGCATTGTATCCAGGCTTTGAGAGCGAACCGGAGAGCATGGAATGGGTCAGCCAGTACGCCGACGCAACATGGTCAAGACCGATTTCTTTGAG
>ENA-OQIO01001098-OQIO01001098.1-human-gut-metagenome-genome-assembly--contig:-NODE-1098-length-13700-cov-1.970677_pt1 | contig 13700 bp, 15 predicted proteins | sample MGYA00242573_ERZ504737 | MGnify/ENA primary metagenome ERZ504737 (study PRJEB26092, sample SAMD00036203) | human gut metagenome | host: Homo sapiens | study: EMG produced TPA metagenomics assembly of... | reverse complement strand
ACAAAAAATCTTTTCATGTTATTATATAAAAAACAAACACCCTCCATTAATTTATTTTATATAAGAATTATTTGCTTCTCTTATAAAACATTTCTAATTTTGAAATATTATCAAATCATATCTGATTTTCGCCAAAAAAGGCCTTCTGAACAAGCTATCTTTTGCATAAGTACCTGTATTTCCTTTGATGGATTATACACTGTTAAATTTAAGTTATCCCACTCAAAAACCACAAGAACAGTTTCATCTGGAAGCAATATATTCAACCAACCTGAATGGTTATTCATGATTGTATTGATTGCATCCTCTAATATTTGTAAAGATGGTCGGTCAATCCAATCATCCAATTGTATAGATACATGATAATAACACATTAATTTTATAATGATATTTACAAATTTATCTTTCAGCAAAAAATGTTTATCACTATTGAGTAAATAACATTCCACATCAAAAAATTGTCCTCTTGAACTTGGTTTTACCTGTTCAGGAAGAAAATCTATCACATAGCATGGCTTCTCTAATAATTCTTCAATTTTACTTACTGTTTGTTCCACTTTAGTTCACCCATCCTCTTTTAAATATTCTTCTTATAATATAACACTTTATTCTAAAAACATCTTTTACACCTGCACAATTATTAAATTTAATATCTTAGTTGGTAAATATTAAGCAATCAAAAAAGATGCCTATTGAGCATCTCTTGATTGAACTAAAATAATATTTTCATTATTTTCAATAATTGTATATTCACCTTTAACTTCATTCGATACACATAATGGATCATCTCTTTTAAGCAAATAATGATCTAATGTATATTCAGCTTGACTAATAGAAAGAATACTTTCATTTAAAGCAAATAATGAAAAATAATAATATTCTTGATTATATATATGATGAATTCCAGGTTTTAATAATTGAATACAGTTTTGTTGATCAATAACCTTTATAGAAACATCTTGATATTTTTCAAGCAAACACATAACTGCAAAGAAATGATCTAAACGTCCTCCGGTAACACCATATAATTCAATTTCATCATAACCTTTAGAAATTGCATATTCGATAGCAGCATGCGTATCCGTAACATCTTTTCTTTCCGGTAAGATTTGAATATTTAAATCTTCTAATGATTTTCTATTTTGTAAAGAATCAAAATCGCCTATTGCAAACCTCGGTGTTATTTCTTGCTTTAATAATTCCTCTACCCCATGATCAACACCAATATAATCTCTATCTTGAGGTAATGTCATATTAAACAAATGTGTTGCACATAACGCTATTTTCATTTTAAAGAAGTAATCCTTTGTGTGTAATCATCACTATTAAATACATAACTTCCAGCAACTAAAACATCTACTCCTGCATCTTTACATTGTTTTCCAGTTGTAGCATTAATACCACCATCTACTTCAATTAAATAGTGTGCACTATTTTCTTTTCTTCTAGTAGCTAGATCTTTAATTTTATCAAGAGCAATTTCTTTAAATGATTGTCCACCAAACCCCGGTTCAACTGACATCACTAAAACAACATCTAATAAAGATAAATAATCTTGAATAGCATCAACCGGTGTATTTGGTTTAATACTTATTCCTACTTGTACATTATTTTCTTTAATATGATGAATAAGTGCTAAAGTATCTTCTTTATTTTCCATTGCTTCAATATGAAAAAACAATTAAATTTGCTCCACTTTTTAATAAATTCATCTACATACTTTTGAGGTTCACTGATCATTAAATGAACATCTAAAAATAAATTTGTTACTTTAGAAACATCTTTTAAAATACTATATCCAAAAGAAATATTAGGTACAAAATGTCCATCCATAACATCATAATGAAGCCAATCAGCTTTTCCATTTTCAATTTTTCAATATCATCTTCAAACAAGACAAAATTTGCTGAAAGAAGAGAAGGTGCAACTTTAATCATATCGTTTCTCCTTTTTTTCCTTTAATTCTTTTAACATTGTTAAATAATGTTCATAACGTTCTTTAGAAATCTTTCCTTCATCAACAGCCTCTTTAACAGCACAATGAGGTTCACTATCATGCAAACATCCTCTAAACTTACAATCAGTAGCATATTCATCAAAATCATGATATGCTCTCGCTGCTTCTATTGGTTCCATCTCTAATTCAAGAGATGAAAAACCAGGAGTATCTGCTACATAACCATCATATAAATTCATGAGTTCAACATGTCTTGTCGTATGTTTCCCTCTTCCAAGAGCTTTCGATATTTGATTTGTTTCTAAATTCAAAGAAATATCTAACGCATTTAAAAGCGTTGATTTTCCAACACCACTTTGTCCAGTAATCACAGTCACTTGATCTTTAAAGATTTCCTTGATTTCATCTATTCCTTTATTTTGTTTAGAACTTGTTTCAATCACAGTATACCCTGCATTTCTATATTCTTGAATATATTGATAAATAGAGTCATCCCCTTCAATATCCATTTTAGAAATAACAATGATTGGTCTAATGTGATAGTGTTCTATCAATAATAAGAACTTATCTAATAATATTGTTGAAAAATCAGGCTCTTTTCTTGAAAAAACAAGTAATGCTTGATCAATATTTGCAATCAGTGGTCTTCTTAAAACATTTTTTCTCTCTAATATTTTGAGAAGGTAACCATCATCATGGTTACCTTTTTGAAATTCTACAAAATCACCAACAACTGGTTTTATATCTTGTTTTCTAAATTTTCCACGGGCACGACATTGATGAACTTCATGACCATCATCAATGTAATAAAAACCAGCTAATGCCTTGACAATACGCCCTTTATCTATGTTAGTCTTCATAATAATAGATTGTAATTGTTGTTCCTTTTTTATCTACTTTTGTTCCTGCAGCTATACTTTGTTTATAAACTGCACCAATATAACGTTCATCTCCACCAGATTCTGGGAATTGTGTTCCTTCCATAGAAACGGTAAATCCCAAGTTTTCAAGATTCGACTTCGCACTATCAGGTGTTAAACCAACAACAGAAGGAACTGTTTGACTATATCCTGTAGAAACCGTTAAAGTAATATTTCTATTTGTATCTGTTGGATCTACTTTATAGCCTTTCGCTAAATTTTGATCAATAACGGTACCTGCCGGTTGATCAGAAGTTTGTTCACGTTTTGTAACATTGAATCCTAAACCACTCAATTTATTATAGGCATCATCATAGCTCATACCTGTATAATCATCTAAAATCACATAGGATCCTTTAGAAATCGTAAGTGTAATTGTACGATCTTTATCTGTAGGATCTTGTTTATAACCTTTTTCTAAACTTTGTTCTAAAACTGTTCCCGCCTTTTTATCAGAAACTTCACGTTTTATATCAACTTTAAAGCCAATCTTATTTAATTTCTTTTTAGCTTCATCATAACTTAATCCCGTATAATCATCTAAAACAATATATTTACCTTTTGAAACAGTAATTGTGATAACATCTCCTTCTTTAATAGAAGAACCTTTTTCTGGATCAGTTTTTGTAATTAAACCTTTTTTATAATCATCAGATAATTCTTTAAAAACTGTCTTATTAATTGTAACATCATAATCTTTTAATATTTTTTCTGCTTCACTTTGTTTCAATCCAACTAAATCTGGCATTACATTTGGTTGTTTATTTCCACCAAAAAGTAAGAAATAACAAATAATTCCAATAATCAAAACAACACCTGCAACGACTCCTGCAAGAACTTTAGGATTTTTTAATTTTTCTAAAATTTGTTTTCCTTTACCATTATTATTCTTCTTTTCAACAGCTCTTTCTTCAACTTCTTCTGGTTCTTCTTCATCAAAGATTTGTCGTGGATTTACAACAATCGTAGGATCATTCACTTCATCACTATGATCAAAAACAAGTTTTTCTTCATCTGTTCTAGATAAACATGTTTGTAAATCTTCTAACATTTCCGTAGCACTTTTATAACGATCATTTAAGTTTTTAGCAGTTGCTTTAATAATAATATTTTCTACTGATTGAGGAATAGATGGATTAAATTCTCTAAGTGATGGTAAATCTTCTTGCATATGTTTTAAAGCAATATTCACTGGAGATTCACCATTAAATGGTACTTGTCCTCTTAATAATTCATAAAAAACAATTCCTAAAGCATAAATATCACTTTGAACTGTCGCTTTTTCTCCTCGTGCTAATTCTGGTGCTAAATAATGAAGAGAACCCATAATCACATCTGTTTGTGTAAACTGTGTAAGTGATTGAATAGAAGCAATTCCAAAATCAGCAATCTTAGCTGTTCCTGTATCCGTTACTAAAATATTTTGTGGTTTTAAATCACGATGAATAATTCCCATTTGATGTGCTCTTGCTGTTCCTGAAAGCACTTGTTTCATAATGTCAATAGCTTCCATTACATGTAAAGCACCTCTTTTAGCAATTAATTCTTTCAGTGTTCTACCAGGTACATATTCCATGACAATATAGTATTGATCATTATCTTCACCAACATCATAAATTTCAACAATATTTTTATGTGAAAGCGCAGCTGCTGCTGAAGCTTCTCTTTGAAATCTTGCAATATAAATTGGATCTTTCGCTAAAGATGTACGTAGTATCTTGATAGCAATTGTACGATTTAAAATCGTATCATTTGCTAGATAAACATCTGCCATTCCTCCTTGACCAATAATATCAATCAATTCATAACGTTCAGCAATGATTTTATTCATTTTTTAACGTCCTCCTTCTATTAACACAGCAGCAATATTATCATGTCCACCATGTTCATTTGCTTGTTCAATCAATAGATGAACTTTATCTTTAACATTCATATTTTTTTTAACAATATTTAAAATTTCCTCATCTTCTAAAGAATTAAATAACCCATCACTACAAATCAAAATATTCTTCCCATTTAATTTATACTTTTGAATATCTGGTACAATATTCATTTCAACACCAATAGCTTGCATTAAAACATTCTTTTGACGATGATTCTTTCCTTCTTCTTCAGTAATCGCACCTCGTTGAATAAGTTCATTCACTAATGTATGATCTCTTGTCATTTGAATAATTTCTTGATCATCATAAACATAAATACGACTATCACCTACATGACAAAAGAAAGCATCATCACCATCAACCACCGCAATCGCTACAGTTGTTCCCATTCCTTTCGTATCTTCTTGCATATTAGCCATTCTTTTTACAATTTGGTGAGCTTCTAAAACAGTATCCATTAACCAATTTGTCACTTCTTCATCATCCAAAAAAGGTGGATTGGCTTTAAAACATGTAAGTACATGTTCTTCTACAACATGAGATGCAATTTCTCCTGCCTTATGTCCTCCCATACCATCACAAACAACACCTAAAACCTGATCTTTCAAATTAATTGCTGTTGCTGCCTGGTCCTGATTTTTTTCTCTGATTTTTCCAATATCAGTCAATGCATAATATTCCATTATATCACCCCACTACGTTTTGCTCTTAGCTGACCACATGCTCCATCTATATCTCTACCATGTTCTTTTCTAACCGTACAGTTAATATGTAATCTTAATAGTTCGTCTTTAAATTCCTCTACATGACTACTTGGTTTAAAACCATGTTCATCAACACTATTATAAGGAATTAAATTCACATACGCATTCAATCCTCTCATATAATGAGCAAGCTGTCTGGCATGTGCAAGTGAATCGTTGACATCATCTAATAAAATATATTCAAATGTCACTCTACGATTCGTTTTTTCGATATAATCTGCAACACTTTTTCTTAAAGCATCCATATTAAACGCTTTATTTACAGGCATTAATTGGTCTCTAATTTCATCATTAGGGGCATGTAAAGAAATAGCAAGGTTTGTTTGAATCCCTTCATTGCTATATCTTTCAATCATATTGACAAGTCCACATGTAGAAATCGTAATATGTCTTGCTCCAATAGCTAAACCATGAGGATGATTAATAATTCTAACGAATTTCATCACTTCATCATAGTTATCAAAAGGTTCACCTGTTCCCATGACAACAACATGTGAAACACGAATACCTGTATCTTTAGTGACTGCCATGACTTGATTCACCATTTCACCAGCTGTTAAGTTACGTTGTTTTTTTAAAAGTCCACTAGCACAGAATGCACATTGCATATTGCATCCTACTTGGCTTGTTACACATAATGATTGACCATAATCATGTCTCATTAAAACGGCTTCTATTAAGTTACCATCAATCATTTTAAATAAGTATTTGATAGTTCCATCACTTGATACTTGTTTTTCTTGTATTTCAAAGGTATCAATGATGCATTGTTTTTCCAATTTTTCTCTTAAATCTTTTGATATATTAGACATTTCTTGAAAATCAAAAGCATTTTTTTGAATATAACCATTGAAAAACCTGTTTTGCTCTAAAAGGTTTTTCATTGATTGATTTAAAATATTCAGTTAATTCTTCTAAAGAATAATTATATAAATGTTCCATCTTCTATCCCTTTTTCATTTTACACATATAAAATCCATCTGTGTGATATTCATAATTTAAAATTGTACGTTGTTCAATAACTTTCATATCAGGATGTTTTTGAATAAAATGTTCAATCATCATCCCATTTTCCTTTTTATTGATTGTACATGTACTATAAACCATTGTACCATCATTTTTCAATAAATTATACGCATTTTCTAATAAAAGTGCTTGTAATGGGATTAAACCATCCATCACACTCGAATCATGATATTTAATTTCTGGTTTACGTTTTAAAACCCCAAATCCTGAACAAGGTGCATCTAATAAAATACGATCAAACGTTTCAGGAGGATAGTGTTCTATGAGCTTTGTAGAATCACCTGCTTGAACATGTACGTTTTTAACACCTAAACGTTTTAAATTATGTTCTATTAATTTTACTTTGTGCTTATATAAATCATAGGCTTCTATTTTTCCTTGATTTTCCATTAATGCTGCAAGATGTGTTGTTTTACTTCCTGGAGCACTACACATATCTAAAACGTAATCTGTTTTTTGAGGATCTAAAAGTCTTGCTACTAATTGACTTGATTCATCTTGAATCGTTACTTTACCTTCTTTGTAATAAGAAGTATAGGCTAGATTTCCTCTTTTATATAAAAGAGCATCTTGAGACAATGTTCCTTCTTCAAAACAGCTTTCTTTTAATAACTCTTCTTTTGTTGTTTTTAATCTATTGACTCTCCCACTTCTTGTAGGAGGCATGTTATCTTCTTCACAAATCATTTTTGTTTTTTCTAAACCATATTGTTTATTAAACATTTTGACCATCCATAAAGGATGTGATGTCATAATCGAGATTTTTTCTAATTCATCTAATTCCTCTAATGATCTTCTTTCGTTTCTTGTAAAATTCCTCAATACCGCATTTACAAATTGACTTGTTTGATAACCTTCTTTTTTAGCTATTTTAACCGCTTCATTAATAATGGCATATTCAGGGATTTTATCTAAATATATCAATTGATATAAAGACATATAAAGAAGTGCCCTTATTTTTTCTTTACTCTTTTTCCTTTAATATAAGGTTGAAGTTGATATTGAATATATAAAAGATTTTGAATTGTTCCATAAACAATGGTTGTACATAAATCTTTATCTTCTCTTTTTAAATTACTTTTCTTTAATTGTTCATTTAAAGCAATATTTAAAAAACTCTCATCTTCAAAATATTGATTTAAAATCATATATGCATTTTCTCTTGCCATAACTATATCGTTGTGTATGGATTAAAATCACATATCACATTTACCTTTCTTCCTTTTTTATTATAATAATCACTCATTGCATGCAACACCTCATAAACATGTGTTGTATTCGTTATTTTAAGTGTCATTCTCTTTCGATAAATATCATTCATCTTATAAATCGTACAATTAGCAGGTCCTAAAACAATTGCCTTCGGTAATTGTTTTACTAAATATTCCTTTATTTGTTGACTACAAAAAGTCACATCATCTTCTTTTTTACCTTGCACTAAAATACTTATTAAATAACAATAAGGTGGATATTTCGCAAGTTTTCTCATTTCCATTTCTTTTTGATAAAAAACTTTGATAATCATGATTTTTAACACATTGTAAAACAAAATGATCAGGGTTATACGTTTGAATCATCACTGTTCCTTGTTTCTTCCCTCGACCACTTCTACCAGAAACTTGTTCTAATAATTGAAATGTTCTTTCATTTGCTCTAAAATCAGGAATATTTAAAGAAAGATCTGCATTAATAACTCCTACAAAAGTCACATTTTCAAAATCTAATCCTTTAGCAATCATTTGTGTCCCAATTAAAATATTTGCTTCTTGATTTTCAAATTGTTTAAGCAATTGATGATGTCCTTGCTTCTTTCTTGTAGAATCAACATCATAACGAATCACTCTTGAATTTATAAAATTATTTTGTAAATATTCTTCTATCTTTTGGGTACCACTACCAATCAGTTTAATATTAGTACTTCCACAATGACTACATTTTTGCTGGTAAGGTACTTGAAAGTCACAATAATGACAACGCATTGTATGAGTATCTTTGTGATAAGTTAAAGATACATCACAATGAGGACATTTTAATACTTCATCGCAATCTAAACAACGAACATAATTTGAATAACCTCTTTTATTAAGCAATAAAATCACTTGTTCATTTTTATCGATTGTTTCTTGTATTTTAGCTTTCATCTTCCTTGATAATACTTCATAATGATGTGCTTTCATTTCTTCGACCATATCAATCAATTCAATTTGTGGTAAAGGTTTTTGATTGACCCTTTGAGAAAGTATACATAATTCATAGGCACCCTTTAAAGCACGACTATAGCTTTCAAGAGAAGGTGTGGCACTACCTAAAACAACTGGACATTGATGATAATCACCCCTTTTTCTCGCTACTTGAGATGTTAAATAACGTGGTGGACTTTCTTGTTTGTAACTGGCATCATGTTCTTCATCCATAATAATCAAACCTATATTTTCCAGTGGTGCAAAAACAGCACTTCTTGCTCCAACGACGATTTTTACTTCATCATCAATGATTCGACGATATTCATCATATCTTTCTCCCGCTGATAATTTTGAATGTAAGATAGCGACACTTTTTCCAAAACGGCTTTTAAAAGCAGAGACCATCATTGGAGTCAAAGCAATTTCAGGGACAAGCATCAAGACAGTTTTTCCTTGTTCAATCACAAATCTAGAAAGGTGTAAATAAACTTCTGTTTTTCCTGAACCTGTGACTCCATAAAGTAAAAAGGTTTTAAATTGATGAAAAGATGCTAATATTTGATTAACAACTTTTTGTTGGCTAGTAGTCAAGGGATAATCTTCTTGTTGTAGATGTTCATTGTAAGGATTTCGATAAACTTCTACTTGTTTATAAATAATTGCTCCTTGTTTTTCTATATTATTTAAAAGAGCTGTTGAAAAAGGATAATCCTTTATGGGTAATAAATCGTGTTCTTTTTATATAATTTAAAGCTTTCTTGTTGTTTTGTTGTTTTAAGGGGAATATCTTTTACAAAGGAAACAACTTTTTGATATTTAATGCCAACACTATGATTGGTACTTGGTTTTAATTGAGGTGGTAACATACATTGTAAACAACTGATTCTTGTAGAAAGCGTTTGTTTTGAAAGATAGTTTGCAAGTTCTTGTAATTCTTGATTAAGTAATGGTTTTTGATCAATGACATCTTGGATAAAAGAATATTTAAAACCATTTTTTTCTTCTAATTGTTTTTGAGTAAAAAGTGTTTCTTGACATTCAACGACATAACCTACAAGTTGTTGATAACCAAAACGGATATGGACTCGACAACCTGCCAAAACTTGATATTTAGATAAATAGTCATAGGTCGTATCTAATTTATAGATTGCATGTTCCACAAGAACTTTAACAATATACATATTTCCACCTCTCTTTTGTTTGTATTTTACCACATCTATTGGAGCTTTATCAAAAAAACTGTCAGTTATAAAAACCAACAGTTACTTTTGATGTTCTTTAATAATTTTTGCTATTTTATCTTTCGCTAGATGAACATCGTCATTTTCTACAACATATTTATATTCATCTTTTGTTTGAATTTCTTTACGTGCTTTATCCAAACGTTCTTTTACGATATCTTCGCTTTCAGTACGTCTACCACGAATACGTCTTTCTAATTCTTCTAATGAAGGTGGTACCAAGAAAATAGTCAATGCATCAGGACATTTTTTCATGACTTGCAATGCTCCTTGAACTTCGATTTCTAAAACGACATTTTTACCCTCGTCTAATAATCGATCTACATTATCCTTAGGGGTACCATAATAATTACCTACAAATCTTGCCCATTCTAATAAGCCACCTTGAGCAATCTTATCAACAAAGCTTTTTTCATCAACAAAAAAATAATCCACACCATCTGTTTCTGTAGGTCTAGGTTTTCTTGTTGTCATTGAAATAGAATAACTTAAATTTAAACTATCATCTTTGAACAATTCTTCTCTTACTGTTCCTTTTCCAACACCACTAGGCCCACTAAGAATGATTAACATTCCTCTTTTCAATTCTTCCACACCCCTTTTTTTTATAAAAATAACTCTACAATAACAAAGAGATAATGTCAATTAAATTTCAAATATGTTATAGTATTTTGGGGTGATAACTATGGCATATGATGGCATTATGATGCATCAAGTAAAAAATTTATTGATAGAAACAATAAAAGGCGGTCGTATCAATAAAATTTATCAAATATCAAAATATGAACTTTTATTTCAAGTTCGTGCAAATAAAAAGAATTATCAGTTATTGATTTCAAGTCATCCAATGTATGCACGTGTTCAATTAACATCTTTATCTTATCCAACACCAGAATCTCCTAATCCGCTTACTATGCTTTATCGTAAGCTTTTAGAAGGTGGTTATATTAAAGATATTGAACAAATCGATTTGGATCGTATTTTTAAAATCACTTTTAGCTGTCATAATGAATTAGGTGATTATATTGAATATATTCTTTATGTAGAAGTGATGGGTAAACATTCAAATATTATCTTAGTAGGTCAAAACGATAAAATCATTGATTGTATTAAACATATTTCACCAAGTATGAATAGTGAAAGATTTTTACAACCCGGAGCCCTTTATCAATTACCACCAATGATAAAAAAACTTGATCCTTTTAGAAGCGAATTTGTAGAAGATAACCAACTTACTAAAATCTATCAAGGAATGTCTCCTATTTTATCTAAAGAAATCTTATATCGTATTGATCAAGATGAATCTTTTAAAGAGATTATGAAAGAAATAGAAAATTCTCAAAATCTCTATATTACTAAAGTGAATGATAAAGAATATTTTCATGTTATTGAACTAACACATTTACAAGGAGAAACTTCAAAATATTCTTTATTTGATGGTTTAGATACTCACTTTAATGAAATAGATCAAAAAGAAAGAATTAAACAACAAACAAGTAATCTTTTAAAATTTATACAAAATGAATATCAAAAAAATACTTCAAAATTAAAGAAATTAAAAGCAACCTTAGATGATTCACATAATAGCGATGATTATCGTATTAAAGGAGATTTATTATATGCTTCTTTACATTTAATACAAAAAGGAATGACTCATGTTGTTGTTGACAATTATTATGATAATACAAAATTAGATATTACTTTAGATCCTAAATTAGATCCAAAAGCCAATGCTCAAAAATATTATCAAAAATATCAAAAAGCTAAAAATTCAATCAATGTTCTTTTAGAACAAATTGATTTAACTGAAAAAGAAATTGAATATTTCGATTCTTTAATAACCGCTATGTCACAAGCAACATATTATGATGCTTTAGAAATCAAAGAAGAATTAGAAAACGAAGGATATTTAAAAAAGAAAAAACAAAAAAATACAATTCGTAAGAAAAAACGCCCTCAATTTCAACAATATCTTACAAAAGATGGAATTGAAATCGATATTGGTAAAAATAACTTACAAAACGATTATTTAACATTTAAATATGCGCATCGTTATGATATGTGGTTCCATGCAAAAGATATGCCGGGAAGCCATGTCATTGTTAAAGCACAAGATTTAGATGAATATACGATTCGTTTAGCTGCTAAAATTGCTGCATACTATTCAAAAGGAAAAAATTCAAAGTAGTGTTCCGGTAAACTATACACTCGTCAAAACACTCAAAAACCTGCAGGTAGTAAACCAGGAAAAGTAATTTTGGATAATTATAAAACAATCTATATTGATCCAGATGATGAGTTTTTACAAGAACTTACAAAAAAATAGATGCTAAGCATCTATTTTTAGTAACGATTTGTTTGTGTATAACATGTTTGTTCATAGCGAGGGTAATAACGTGGAACATAAACAATGTTATTAACGCGACGACATTCAATTGGACAAATAATAGGTTGTTCTACATATTGATTTTGAAATGTTGTACATACTTTCTTAGGAGCGATAATTGGTTGTGGAGTAAAACCATTTCCTATATTTGAATTAAAATAATTTGCATAACCGTTATTATCAAAGTTTCCATATTGTCCTTGACAGCATGTATTTTGTTGACAATTACAACTCATAATAACACCTCCTAATATAAGGTATGGTCATGTATTAAAAAGAATTGGACTTTTGTAAAGGAGAAACAAATGAAATTAATAAAATGGAATTTACATGAAGATGTAGAAGCATATACAACAACTAGGAAATTAGGGGATATTTCTTTAAATAATCCAAATTATTTAAAAAGTATTAGAAAATAGACAAGAACTTGCTTCATTACTAAATACAGATTTAGAACATATGGTAGCCCCTAGACAAACACATTCTACCAATTTAAAACAAGTCTTTTTAATGAAAGATGGTGGTACCAATATGTTAAAACAAACAGATGACCTCTATGAAGTAGATGCAACTTATACGAAAGATAAAGATTTATTCTTACTGTCATTTCATGCTGATTGCACACCAATTTTAGTTTATTGCAAAGATCAAAAAATCGTTTGTGCTATTCATTCAGGATGGATTGGTACAGTTAGACAAATTGTTGATCATACAATTCGTTATCTTATTGAAAAAGAAAATTGTAATCCAAAAGAAATGTATTGTTTAATAGGTCCTTGTCTTTCTAAAAAGCACTTAGAAGTGCAAGATGATGTGATTAATCAAGTTAAGAAAATGAACTTTGATACTTCACCTTTTTATCAAAAAACAGATGAAACTCATTATTTATTAGACAATAAAGGATTAAATAAACAACAATTATTAAATTTAGGGGTTTTAGAAGAAAATATTCAAGTTTCTTCTTATTGTACAAATGAAAATAATGATTTATTCTTTTCACATCGTGTCAATCATGATGGTCAAAGAAACGTAACAATCATTAAAAGAAAATAGGCGATATGAAATTCATATCGCCTATGATTTTAAGATTTAAAATATTCTTCAACATCTTTTCTTTCATCAGCTGTCAATTTTAAAACATCCATAGCTCTTTGCATGGAACATTGTAAACTTTCCGTCATATTTTTAATTAATGTAATTCTTTCCAATTTTTGTCCTTGTTCAAGCCCCATAGAATGTCCTTTTTCTATATTTTCTCTGGCTATCATTTCTCCTAAATTACACATCTTTTTAACCTCCTTCTCTATTTCTTCAAATCCATATTCTTTCATAACTTCTTT
>ENA-OQIO01001097-OQIO01001097.1-human-gut-metagenome-genome-assembly--contig:-NODE-1097-length-13703-cov-2.446081_pt1 | contig 13703 bp, 15 predicted proteins | sample MGYA00242573_ERZ504737 | MGnify/ENA primary metagenome ERZ504737 (study PRJEB26092, sample SAMD00036203) | human gut metagenome | host: Homo sapiens | study: EMG produced TPA metagenomics assembly of... | reverse complement strand
TTTTTTCTTTTGACATTTCCCTTCTTCTTACTCCTTCAGATACAGATTTAATCTTATCACATACTGTTTGTACAGCGGTTTGCACATCAAGACCTTCATACAATATCTTATCTGCTTGCTCCATCACGGTTTCTGTAACAACTGCATCCACCCGAACCGGAGTGTCTGCTAATTCTACAAACTGCAACAACTCATTAAATTCATCTGTGGACAAAGTGTAAAGATCCAGTCCACTTGTATCCTCCAGATTTTTATAAATTGTCGAATAGTATTGCGGCGAATCTGTGACTGCTGCACTGTTTCTCATGCTGTTTCTATTGATTGAAAATCCCATGGTGTTTGTATTCTGCACTTCTTCTGTAAGATATAAGGACAGAAATTCCTTTGCTGCATCTTTATAAGAACTTCTGCTGTTAATTCCTAACACTTCTGTCGGTATATAATAATTTCCACCACTCTTATTCAAATAATCAAATTGGATATCTGCCTGTTTTCTGGCACTGTTTAATTTGATATATGAATCCGCATATGCAATCTGCCCTACTCCTGCTTTAGCCTCTCCAAAATATATATCACTTGGAACGTCTGATTCACCATATGGGAAAATATCAACTGTCTGATTCATGGAATAATCCGATTCGCCTACAATCTTATCCGTTACATTCCCCATCTCTTTCAAACGAAGAAGATCATTATAGTATGCTGTAAGTTTCTCTTCATTCATCCCATCTTTTTCCACCATATCCGATGTGACAAACATATACATAGCTGCGTATGGAAAATCCTGCCGGGTTAAAACCGGACTTTCCTGCTGTTCCATCTGATCTATGACTGCTTTTGACGATTCGGTGGAAACCACTTCTGAATTTCCAATGATCACTGGAATACGGAATGTCGTTGGTACGCAGAAGATTTCTGACTCCTTATTATATCCTTCAATCATATTGAAAAAGATTTCATCCTTTTTCTCATTTACAATATCTGTGACCGGTTCCAGAACCCCTTTGGATATATATTCCTCTACTGGAAGATTATCCAACACAATGATATCCGGTCCTTCATCCGCCATAATCTCTGTGTTTAATTTTCGGATTGCATCAGAAACAGAAAAACCATCTTCCCCCGTATAGCCAACTGTATAGTTGATTGAAATATCTGTATGTTCTCTTCTAAAAAAAGCAAGAGAACTTCTAATCATAGAATTTTCCTTTAAGCTGTATATTTTAAGAACCGTATTCTTTCCGGTATCTGTCTTATCCTTTTCATTCTTCTTTGTCTGTTCTTTCTGCAGAAAGTAAAGATTGCTTTCACTCCCACTTTTCCCCGCTGTGCAAACAACTATATTTTCACCTTGTACAGCCAGACCGGTAATTGGTTCATTTATGGTGTCAATACAACCATTCAATACTTCTTCATTAATAGCATGAGTGGTTTCATCCTTTTCCACACAATACTTAACGATTCCTGCGCCTTCTGTATATAGCGTTTCTGCCAAAGGATCTGCAGCCAGACATCCATAACCTGTCGTTTTTTCAAAGCTTGTACGAGTTCTTCATTCTCCATGTTCTCCCATATTTGTTCTGAAAGGTCATATTTCCGAATCTGCTTTGTACCAATTTCATCTTCCACTAACAGATAAAAGTCCTGTCCACACAAAGCTGAATCAAGATAACTTCTCCTTCGACTATGTTTATCGTAGACGGCTGTGTATCTTCATAGAGCCGGATAGTTTGGTCTTCTACCACATAGAATTTACCATCCAACGAATATTTATAGAAGGCATTCTGATTTTTTAATTCCGGTAATTGTTCGGAATCTCCTGCCAGTATCCAGTCTTTCCCATTATTTTTACTATCCCATACTGTGCGCTCTTCTCCACTCTGTCCAGAACCTCCAATTCTAAGCGTACCGTCCTCCAGATATACTAAGAATTGTATTTTAGAAATATCTTTCGGCTTTTCTATTTTTGTCTGCCTGATATGAAACTTTTGTATCTTTTTTTCTCTATTGGATCATCTTCCTTACTCCTACAGCCAATGGTGCTGATCATAAGCACCATTGTTAAAAATATACTTATTATTCTTTTCACTGTTACTCCCCTTTCACATCAAAAAATCCTCCTCTAATTTGGATATATTAAATGCTATTCTAAAGAGATTTCTTGTTTAGACACACAATTCTCTTCTAAATAATTCTGAATTTCTGCATCTGTATGATTTTCCTGATAAATATACTCCAATATTATCGTGTTACTATCCTCATCCGGTGTTGGCATATAATACACTGTAACGTTTTGACATATTATATCCTTCGATCATAAAACTACCAACTTTTATTATGAAGAATTCTGCCATCTGCATCTGTCCAAATCTCTCGGATGCTGTCTGTCTGCGCATACCCTTTTTGTGTATTGGCTTCATCATACTCTTCATTCACAATCATCTCATACGATGTTAAAGTAATGTCCGTAATTTTCCATCCACTCGGACTGACTTTATTTACTTTGACAATCTTCTCCCCAAGATTTTGTCTGTCAACATAAAGCTCAAACTTCAAATCACCGTCTGTCAACAATTTTTCCATTACCCCAGTTTCAACATTTGGATATAAAATACTATTGATCTTTAAACTCCATATAAAATGTTCTGGTATCTCATTTCCATCAAATGGATAATAATTAAAATCAACGCGCATAGTTCCAATAAATGTATGCTCATCTTCATAATGACCTTTAATAGAAACAATATTATCTGGATTTTCTTCTTCAATGGTATCCTTAAGAAAATCAGCAGACTGTGTTCCAACCAGATACATCCATTTCCCTTCAGAATCTGATTCATTTGTCGATTCTTTCATTGCTTCCTCCGGAAACCCCTTTTGGGATGTAATCTGAATTGAATATGTCATAGACTGACTCGTGCATACAACTTCTGAAAATTCAAACCTCAGATCCTCTGTAGTCTCACTTGTAATACCGTCTGTTTGAACCGCATTTTTATCATAATCACCACCATACTGGCTTTCGCCCTGCACTTTTTCAAAATCTTCTTAAAAAACTACTCTTCTCTGCCAAAACTGGAAGCACTGAAGCATTTAATATTACCAGACTGCCACTTAAAATTATGATTCCTATCAGCGCAGCTATGCGATACAAGAATCTTTGATATGATTTCTTTTTTTTACACCCTTTGTAAATTTCATCCATACTTTCTGCTACAACACGATTCAATTGTTCTTCTGGAATAAGTACTTCATCAAATTTCACTTGCATGCATGTAATCCTCCTTTAAAATTTTTTTTCAATTCATCCCGAGCCCGGCTTAAATATACTTTTATTGTCCTTCGGGTGAATTCATTGTATAAGCAATCTCCTTGATAGAAAATTCACTAAAATATTTTAAAATAATTACAGTTCGATATTTATCCGGCAATTCTTGGATTGCAGAATTCAAATCACAACGTTCCTCTATACTAACTCCTTCTGCTTTGGATGATGTAAGTTCCTCTGAAAAATCCACATAGGACACAATTTTTTTCTTCTTATCATTTGCAACGTTTATTAAAACGCGTGTTATCCATGTTCGAAACCATTCTGGATTTTTTAATGTACTTATATTCTGAAAACCTTTCAAAATTGTATCTCCAACAATATCTAACGCTTCCTGTTCATTTTTCATATAGAGAAACGCTACTCTATATAGATATTTCTGATATTCCGAAATCAATTGTCCGTATGCATCTGGTTTTCCCTTAATTGCCTTTTTGACAATTTGGATTTCCTCTTTTTTGTCCACTCTTCCTCTTCCTCCTTTCGTAAACAACAACATATATAATTTCACGTCAACCCGTCCTTTGTTATGTTTACATTTATTAGACGGAAATTTTATTAAAAAGGTTACAAAAATCTCCGGCTACATTTCTGCAACCGGAGCACCCTAATAATTCACATCTATTTAACTCGTCACCACTCATTTATTTGTCATCACTATACACCTCTCAACAATGTACTATTACATTTCTTTTATGATTTTTTCAATAACCTCCACACTTTCTTCTAGCTCTTCTGCAATCTGAGTCGGTGTTTTTTCTTTCTTTAATTTTCTTTGAATTTGTTCCTTAAGTAATTCAGTTCTTCCTTGTTCTACACCTTGCTGAATTCCATCTTTCACTCCATCATCATACATTTCCTGTATTGCCTTACACCTCTCAACCATCTCCTCCTTATGTTCCGCTTCACCTGGTATTTGTTTCATGTTCAGAAAAGCTATCAATCACAACTCATTTCATCTTAATTGTTGTAATCGATAGCTTTTTATATTTCCTTCTTATTCCGGATTCACAATCTTCCCGGCAACTGCACATGTTGCTGCTGTTCTCGGGCTTGCAAGATAAATCTCTACCTTAGATGTTCCCATACGTCCAAGGAAGTTTCTGTTATTCGTTGCTACAACTCGTTCTCCATCAGAAAGGATTCCTCCTGTTCTTCCGCAACACAATCCGCACCCCGGATGTGTAATAATCGCACCTGCTTCTGCCAGAATATCCAGTGTTCCGTCTGCCAGTGCCTGTCTGTAGATCTTGCGGCTTGCCGGTGTAACGATCAACTTCACAAAGTCTGCAACTTTCTTCCCTTTGAGTACTTCTGCTGCAGCTCTAAGGTCTTCCAGACGACCGTTTGTACAGGATCCGATAAATACCTGGTCAATCTCTGTTCCTTCCAGTTCACTAACATTTCTGATCTTATCAACCTGGGACGGACATGCCATAACCGGAACGAAATCCTCTGCCTTATATGTCATAGTTTTCATATAGACAGCATCTTCATCTCCAACAAGGCTTTTCTGGTAGTCGTTGAGTTCAATCTCACAATATTCTGCCGTCTTCTCATCCGGTGTGAAAAGTGCACATTTTGCTCCTGCCTCGATTGCCATGTTTGCCATTGTCATACGGCTTGCAACTGACATATTCTCAATCGTGCTTCCCGAGAATTCCAGTGCTCTGTAAGTTGCTCCGTCCGCACGGAGATCTCCGATCAATCGGAGAATGATATCCTTGGACATTACATTTTCCGGAAGTTCTCCGTCAATCACAACTTTGATCGTCTCCGGAACTTTGATCCACATTGTACCGGTTCCAAGAATACTTGCCATCTCTGTATAACCGATTCCGGATGAAAATGCACCAACACAACCATAAGTTGTCGTATGGCTGTCTGTTCCGAATGCGATATCTCCCGGTTTCACATATCCGGCTTCTGTCATCAGCTGGTGACAGATTCCGTCGCTTCTATGTACGTGAGTCAGTCCGTATTTTTCTACAAATTCATCTCCTTTGTGGAAATGTCTTGTGTCATCCTGCTGGCTTGCCGGAACCAGGTGGTCATAAATCAAAACCACTTTATCCGGATCATGAAGTTTTGTAAATCCCATCTCTTCAAATTTATCTGCTACAAAAGGAATGAAAATATCATGGATCATGCATCTGTCAACATTAACTGTCACGATATCTCCCGGCTTTACTGCCTTTCCTGTATTATGTCTGATAATCTTTTCAATAATCGTCTCGCCCATCATGCTCTCCTTTCTGCTCAATCCTCAAGTCCATTCAGCTTGCGCATAGCTTTTACAAGTCCGCCTGCCTGAATGATGCTCATCAGATTCTCCGGCAGAGAAGCGATCGGATATTCTTTGCATTATAGTCTACATGCTGATTCATCACGACATCAATTGTGTCGCCTTCTTTCATATCATCATACAGATTCGGCTGCTCGATCAAAAGCAGACCATTGTTGATTGAATTGCGGAAAAAGATTCTTGCAAATGATTTCGCGATCACACACTGGATTCCAAGTGCTTTGATGATCTCCGGTGCCTGCTCCCTGGAAGATCCACATCCAAAGTTCTTTCCTGCAACGATAATATCACCTTTCTGGATCTGTCCTGCCAGCTCCGGACGAAGCGGACTGAATCCATACTGTTTCATATCGTCAATTGTTTTCAGTGCAAGATACTCTGTCGGGATGATGATATCAGTATCGATATCATCTCCGAGTACCCACACCTTTCCTGTAAATTTATCCATAGTTCACCTCAAAATATATAAGTTCTTCTCTGTGTAAGTTACCTCTTGTTCCTTTCACCTTACAGATCAGATGCAAGTGCGATCTCACCCTTAATTGCTGATGCAGTAACTGTTGCTGCGGATCCAAGATACACTTTTGAACTTGGGTGTCCTGCACGACCCTTGAAATTACGTGTTCCTGTACTGATCAGAACTTCATTTTCACCGATAACTCCCTGGCAGCTTCCCCAGCAGACGCTGCAATTCGGATTCATTACAATTGCACCTGCCTCCATGAAAATGTCAAGAAGTCCTTCCTTAAGAGCCTGGCGGTAAATTGTCTGGCTTGCCGGAACAACAAGGAAACGAACCTTATCTGCAACTTTCTTTCCTTTGATGACTTCTGCTCCGACACGAAGATCTTCAATACGTCCATTATTACAGGAACCTAAAAATGCTTCATCAATCTTAATTCCACGCACTTCTTTTGCCGGACTTAAATTATCTACAAAATCAGGTTTTGCCACGACCGGTTCCACTTTAGAAAGATCGATTGTATACTCTCTGATATAATGTGCATCCGGATCACTGTGAAATACAGCTTTCGGCTCACGACCATGCTCTTTCAGGTATTCCATTGCTTTTTTCATCTGCCTCAAAGATACCTGTCTTGGCTCCGGCTTCTACTGCCATGTTGCAAAGTGCGATACGATCACTGATGCTCAGTGTCTTTGCACCTTCTCCTGTGAACTCCATTACTTGATAGTTACATCCGTTCGCACCAACCTGACCGATAATTGTCAGAATCAGGTCTCTTGCATAAACACCTTCCGGAAGTTCTCCGATCAGATTGAATTTCACGGATTCTGGAACGAGTACCCAGGACTGTCCTGTCACCATTCCATAAAGGAAGTCTGTACATCCGACACCTGTACCGAACGCTCCGAGTGCTCCGTAAGAACAAGTATGGCTGTCAGCTCCGAAGATCAGTTCTCCCGGACGGACATAGTTCTCCATCATAACCTGATGGCAGACACCCTTTCCTTCCCAGAAGTCAATCCCGTTCTCTTTTGCAAAATCTCTCATTTTCTTCTGAGATGCCGCTGTCTTCGGACTGTCTGATGGCACATTATGATCCACAATGAATACCAGTTTCTTCGGATCTGCAATACGAGGATTCTTTAATTTGTTATTATACATATCCACAGTAAGGTGTGTCGTTCCATCATTACTCATCATTCTGTCCAATGTTACTGTATGGATATCTCCCGGTTTTACGCTGTCCACACCGGCGGCAGCAGCGATGATCTTCTCTGCGATTGTCATTCCCATAGCTCTAGTCCTCCTTATTCAGTGAAGCGATCAGTCCACCCTGATTCAGAATATTCTGCATATACTCCGGCAGCTTTGTACAAGAATAAGTCTTTCCATTCGCCTCAGCTGTTCCGTCAGACATGCGAAGTTCCATTGTATCACCTGTCTTCACCTCATCCGGAAGCTCCTTACAGACAATCACCGGAAGTCCGATATTAATCGCATTTCTATAGAAGATTCTTGCAAATGATTTCGCAATGACAGCCTGTACTCCAAGTGCTTTGAGCACACCTGGTGCCTGCTCTCTGGAAGAACCACACCCAAAGTTCTCTCCTCCGACTACGAAATCTCCCGGTTTTACTTTCTTTGCGAAATCGGATCCAATGATTCAAATGTATGACTCTTCATCTCATCTAAGTTCGGCAGAAGCAGATACTGGGATGCGATGATCTGATCTGTATCAAGATCATTATGAAATTTAAAAATTGTACCTTTTTCCATAATAATAATGTCCTTTCTGTTGTCCTGTGGATAAATTGTATCAATTTAACGTGATGAAGTCCATGAACTTTTTTAACAAATCTTCATCTTATTTTACATTGATTTTCTATATCATACTTCCACTTCGAATGGCAGAAGATCTAAAATATCTTTCTGCACATCGATTCCAGGATATACTTCTATCAATTTCAGTCCCTTCGGTGTCAGGCGAAATACACAGCGTTCAGTCACATAAAGTACCTTCTGTCCATTTGCGATCGCACGTCTGGCAGAAAAACTGATACTCTTGACTCGATCTACAAATTTTGAAATAGAACCTTCCTTCTCAATTTCAACAATCCCCTTCTTCTGTGAAACTTCCAGTCCTTTTGCCGTAAAGCTGAAACAGAAAACAACGGTTGGTGTCTTAGCTGTGATATTCGCAAATCCTCCGATTCCGGCAAACGCTCCCGGTCCACGGTGTGCATTCACATTTCCTTCTTTATCCACTTCAAGCGCGCCCATAAAGCAGACATCGAGACCACCATTATCATAAAGGTCAAACTGGTTTGCCATATCATAGACAGATGCCGCACCGATCATTGCTCCAAATGCTTCTCCTGAAACCGGAAATCCTCCGATTCCTCCGACTCAACCGTCAATGTCACCATATCAACATTCCACTCTTTCTTGCAAAACGAGAAACCATCTCCGGAATGCCGATTCCAATATTTACAATATCATCTACACGTAATTCCTTTGATGCACGTTTTCCGATGATATTTGCCACCGTACTGTTCTTTGACTGTTTCACTGAGACAGAATCTAAACGCTCACTCCATGTATTCCACTCTTCATATGGAATCTCAAAGCTTCCTGTCAGTGCTGTATAGGCTTCATTTCTTGCTTCCGGTTCTGCCACAACGATTGCATCTACCAGACATCCCGGAATAATTGCATTTCTCGGTCGTGACGGGGTGTCCACCAGGCGGTCTACCTGTACGATCACCTTGCCGCGATTCGCTTTTACTGCCTGACAAATAGACAGCGCATCACCGGACATAAACATATCGTCAAAAGTAATATTTCCCTTTCGGTCTGCTGCTGTTCCTTTAATCAGTGCAATATTAATTTTCGGTAATTTATAATAGAGAAATTCCTCTCCATCCACTTCCACATGCCTGACCAGTGAATCATCAATTGAGATTCTGTTAATTCCAGGCCCTTCTTTTCTTGGATCTACAAATATATCCAAGCCAACCTTTGAAAGTGCACCCGGGAGACCTCCGGCCTGTGCACGGATTGCATGTGAAATGCATCCAAGCGGAAGATTGTATGCCTCAAACCGGTCTTCTAAAACCAGTTTCTTTGTACTGAGCATTGCTCCAAAATGCCCGCAGATAAGCTTGTCCACAGCACCCTCTCTGATGTATCCTTCCGCATTATGTTCATCATCCCAGACACCAAAACCGGCACTGGAAATCATTGTCAGATGTGTTGGGGACTGCATCTTCTGGTATCTTCTGTAAATTGCTTCGTGAAGTTCAATTGGATTCTCTATTCCGACAAATGAATTCACACAGATACAGTCTCCGTCCCGAATCAGCCGGATTGCTTCATCGGCAGTCATTATTTCATACATGGTGTATTTTCTCCTAGTTCTCTAAAATATCTTTGGAATACATTATACACTATCTTCGGAGATCAATCATTACAAATCATACAATTATTTTCCATTTGTCTCATTAATTCAACCGCCTGGTCACTTAATTCCATGTAAAATCATTAAAAGTGCAAAAAACGAGACAAACCTGTTCACACTATTTGCAGGAGGGATTAGAACTATGCCAAAACGAACACCTATTACCGGAGAGAAGAATCTGATCAGCAAAAGGCTCATTGAACTTCGTCGGCAACGCCATATGTCACAGAGACTTTTAGCTTACAAACTCCAATTGCGCGGATATGATATGGACAAAAATGTAATTACAAGAATAGAAACAAACAAACGTTACGTTACAGACATAGAATTGAAAGCTCTAACTGAGATCTTCGACGTTTCTTATGAATATCTCATTGAGGGAAAAGACATCCTTGAACCTTAACGGATGATAGAAACGGAGGTGAAACTATGGCAAATATTCAACTTGCGGATAATCTACGGCGTTTGAGAAAGCAATATAACTACACACAGGCTCAGATCGGCAAAAAGCTGCATATCACCCATCAGGCTTATTCAAATTATGAAACCGGCGTACGTGAACCAAACCTTCAACTTCTTGCTGAACTATCCTGGATCTATCACACCTCTGTCGACTCGCTTATCACTCAGTACTGCAATGCAAAGAATCCATCATCAGTTGAAGTAAAAAACTATTTCTGTATTAAAATTGAAAATAGTGAAAACGACATTCTTCTTACAAAAAATGAAGTGAATTTACTTTTGAAATACCGTTCTGCTGGGGAAGCTGAACGTAAACTTGCACATGAAGCTTTAGATTTTACTGAACGTTGATTTCTATTTCAAAAAGAACTGAACCCATTGACATTAATCATCTGGGTTCAGTTCTTTTTTATCTCTACTTTCTTCTATGCTGATATTGCATTTCCTGTATACAGCTGATAATACTTACCTTTCTCTTCAATCAACTGGTCGTGTGTACCTCTCTCGATGATTCTTCCCTGTTCCAAAACCATGATACAATCGGAATTACGTACCGTTGACAATCGGTGGGCAATCACGAATGTCGTACGACCATGCATCAGCCGATCCATACTTTCCTGAATAATACGCTCTGTGCGAGTATCAATTGAACTCGTTGCCTCATCTAGAATCAATACCGGTGGGTCTGCTACTGCCGCACGGGCAATCGCAAGAAGCTGTCGCTGTCCCTGACTTAAGTTTGCTCCATCTCCGGTAATCACCGTGTCATACCCTTCCGGAAGTCTACGAATAAATCCATCTGCATTCGCCAGTTTTGCTGCCGCAACAATTTCTTCATCTGTTGCATCCAGCTTTCCAAAACGAATATTGTCTTTCACTGTACCAGTAAACAAATGTGTATCCTGCAATACGATTCCAAGAGAATGTCGAAGGTCTGCTTTCTTGATCTTGTTAATATTAATTCCGTCATAGCGGATCTTACCATCCTGAATATCGTAGAATCGATTGATCAGATTTGTAATTGTTGTCTTACCGGCTCCTGTTGAACCTACGAAAGCAATCTTCTGCCCCGGTTCTGCATATAGCTTCACATCATGAAGGACGATTTTGTCATCATTGTATCCGAAATCTACTCCGTCAAATACAACATTTCCTTTTAGCTCAACATAATCAACAGAACCGTCTGCCTGATGTGTATGTTTCCATGCCCAGCGGCCAGTACGTTTCTCACTTTCTGTCAGTTTTCCATCCTCTTCTTTTGCATTAACTAATGTAACATAACCTTCATCCACTTCCACTTTTTCATCCAGAAGTGTAAAGATACGCTCCGCACCTGCGAGTGCCATAACAATCGCATTCAGCTGCTGGCTCACCTGGTTGATCGGCATACTGAAGCTTTTATTAAATGTAAGGAAACTTGCCAGACCGCCCAATGTAAATCCACCGACATGGTTAAGAGCAAGTGCACCTCCAACGATCGCACACATTACATAACTGATATTTCCAATCTGCGCGTTCATAGGGCCGAGGAAGTTTGCATAAGTATTTGCACGGTCTGCGCTTACAAACAGATCCTCATTCAACTTTTTGAATTCTGTCTTACTTTCTTCTTCATGACAGAATACCTTCACAACCTTCTGGCCGTTCATCATTTCTTCAATATATCCGTTGACCTTACCCAGATTCTTCTGCTGCTCAAGGAAATATTTTCCACTCTGTCCGGCAGCTTTCTTTGTTCCCCAGATCATGATCGCAACCATAACCATCGTCACTGCTGTCAGTGGAATATTCAAGATCAGCATACTGATAAATACACTGACAATTGTAAATCCACTGTTGATAATCTGCGGAATACTCTGGCTTACCATCTGCCTGAGTGTATCAATGTCATTCGTGTAGATTGACATAATATCGCCATGCGCATGTGTATCGAAATATTTAATCGGAAGTTTCTCCATGTGACTGAACAGATCATTTCTCATGTTCATCATCATTCCCTGTGTCACATTGATCATAATTCGGTTGTAAGTATAAGTTGCCACGATTCCGACTCCATAAAAACAAGCAACTTTTCCGATTGCATGTGCAAGCGGTGTAAAGTTCGGTGTATCACTGGACAATAAGAACGGTGTAATGTATTTATCAATCAAATCTCTTGTGAACATTGTTCCCTGAACATTTGCAATAACTCCTACAAAAATAAGGATGAATACTATAATGCAATGAAATTTATAATCCCGGAAAATATAATCCATCAGACGTTTAAGTAATTTTCCAGGATTTTCCACTCTATTCTTTGGTTTTCCCATTGGTCCGCGCATTATGCTTCACCTCCATTTTCATCAAAATCTCCGCCTCCCTGTGTCTGAGACTCATATACCTCGCGATAAATCTCATCTGACGCAAGCAGTTCATCATGTGTTCCGAATCCATGAATCTTTCCTTCATCCATCACAATAATACGGTCTGCATCCTGAACACTGGATACACGCTGTGCAATGATCAGCTTTGTCGTATCCGGAATCTCTTCGCGGAATGCACGGCGGATTTTCGCATCTGTTGCAGTATCAACAGCACTTGTACTGTCATCAAGAATCAGGATCTTCGGCTTCTTTAGCAATGCTCTTGCAATACAGAGTCTCTGCTTCTGTCCACCGGACACATTGTTTCCGCCCTGTTCAATATGCGTATTATATTTATCCGGGAAGCGCTCGATAAATTCATCTGCACAGGCCAGTTTACATGCCTGGATACACTCTTCATCTGTCGCTTCTTTGTCTCCCCAACGGAGATTGTCTAAAATACTTCCTGTAAATAAGACATTTTTCTGAAGCACTACAGACACCTGATTACGGAGCACCTCAAGATCATATTCTTTTACATTTTTTCCACCAACCAGAATCTCTCCGTCCGTCACATCATACAGACGACTGATCAGATTGACCAGACTTGTTTTTGCACTTCCGGTTCCTCCGATAATTCCAATCGTTTCTCCGGAACGAATCTCCAGATTGATGTCTTTGAGAACCTTCTCTGCACTGTCTTTCTTATAAGAAAAGTCTACATTTTTAAATGTAATGCTTCCGTCTGCGACTTCATATACCGGATACTTTGGATTGTGAATATCTGTTTTTTCATTCAGCACTTCCGCAATACGGCGCATACTTGCCATACTCATGGAAATCATGACGAAAACCATCGAAAGCATCATAAGACTCATAAGAATATTCATACAATAAGCAAGAAGACTCATCAGTTCTCCGGTTGTAAGAGAATCCACAACAATCATCTTCGCACCAAACCAGCTGATTAAAATGATACAGGTATAAACTGTAAACATCATGATCGGCGCATTCCAGATAACATTCTTCTCTGCTTTTACAAAAATATCATAAATATTCTTGCTTGCACGCTTAAATTTACTTGTCTCTTCCTCTTCCCTTACATACGCCTTTACAACGCGGATTGCAGAAACATTTTCCTGAACAGACTCATTCAATGCGTCATATTTCGGAAATGCCTGTTGGAAATATGCAGTTGCATGACGGATAATAAAAAACAAAATAATTCCAAGAATCAAGACTGCCAACAAGATAAATACTTGCCAGCCTTGCATTGATTGCAAATGCCATCACCATCGCACATACCATACTTGCCGGTGCTCTCATCATCATACGTAACATCA
>ENA-OQIO01001096-OQIO01001096.1-human-gut-metagenome-genome-assembly--contig:-NODE-1096-length-13718-cov-1.935987_pt1 | contig 13718 bp, 15 predicted proteins | sample MGYA00242573_ERZ504737 | MGnify/ENA primary metagenome ERZ504737 (study PRJEB26092, sample SAMD00036203) | human gut metagenome | host: Homo sapiens | study: EMG produced TPA metagenomics assembly of... | reverse complement strand
TAAATAATTCTTCCAGCATTTCTTTCAGGCTGCCGATTCTCTCCTGTATGATCTTCATATACCGTCTCTGCTCTTCCTGGTCTTCACAGGTTTCCATTAACTGAAAATATCCGTCAAGGGATGTCAAAGGAGTACGGATATCATGTGAGAGATTTGTATATGTATCCGAAATCATCTCCTCTTTCTTCAAGTATTCCTTCTTTTCCCTTCGCTTCAGTTCCAGCCATTCGTTTAAAACATCTGCCAACTCACCAATGCCTCCAAAATCCATTTCTCTGGTAATCAGCATGTTGCTGTCGTGCTTCATCAGAAACGACAACTGGCGGCAGATGTCTTTCACCTGCCGCTGGTATTTCCAAAATAACATTCCTTGTACCAGTATCACTGCTATCAATAGCACGAACCCTAGTTTATCATTTAGATATCTCTCTTTCTGAATACCCATGCTGTCAGTAATGTAACCACGATTCCGAACGCCGCCGCAATCACAACTGCCGTCAGGCATTCCTTATTGGTCGGTGACATGGATAAAAGTGCAATCTTTCCTGTCACTGTATATTTCAAAATCTGGAAATTCTCCACACCTGCCTTCTGGATCAAATGATTGATCACTCCGTATAAGACAATCATGGTATTCATGCACAGGCAGATAACAATCGTCATGCTGAACACGTTGCTGTTCAAAACCACCGCAATCGCCATACTGATTAGTACCAGTGCATAATGAAGCAAAATCTGAATACCAAAGTATCTCAGCAACTCGCTTCCATTCCCCCACTCCAGATATCCGAAGTACATCTGCTGTGCAATAATCTGAATGATGAAATAAAGCAGCATGGTAACAGTCGTATACACAAACAACACGGAAGCTTTGGAAAAGATCAGGTTTCTCCGGCTCCTTACCTGCCCGCCGATATTTTTAATATAACCGCTTCCTATATCTGCACTGGAAAACAGCACTGTAAAAATCACCAGAAACAACGCCACAAACTTCGCCTGCAGGTTTGCATATACCTGATCAAAGACCGTTACTTTTTCTCCCGGCTGTGTCGGCAGGAATACGGACATTCCCATATTGATGGTTTCTGGTTTCACTGTTTCTGCAATGCTTTCTGTCTGCTGTTGTTCCGCTTCCTTGTTCATCGTATCAATATCCAGTTTCGACATGGATGTGGAGAAGAATATAGCTGCCGCCATCACAATCCATACCACATACATACTTTTTGTCCGGACCATCCGGTACAGATCCATTTTTATCATATTAAGCATTTTGATTCCCTCCTGTCAGATTCAAGAAATAGGTTTCCAGTTCTTCACTGGTAATGGAAATTCCATTGACCAAAATTCCTGCTTTTGCCAGTTCCATATTGACATTGGCGCTTTCATTCAATCGTTCAAATATATGGATATGGCTCTTATCTGTAACCTGATAGTTGGTAAATCCCATTCTGTCCAGAATCGGGACTGCCTGCTCCGGATGGATTAACTCTATTTCAATCCGTTCACTGCAGCGTTTCATCAGTTCTTCGCTTGTCAGCTCCTGCAGAAGACTTCCATTATGGATAATTCCATAATCCGTTGCAATCTTAGATAATTCCTCTAAAATATGACTGGATATCAAAATCGTCATATTCCGTTCATCTCGCAGTCTCTGTATGGTATCACGCACCTCTGCAATTCCCTGGGGATCAAGCCCATTGATCGGTTCATCAAGGACCAGGAGATCCGGCTCCCCGACCAGTGCCAGCCCGATTCCGAGACGCTGCTTCATTCCAAGGGAAAAATGTTTCGTTTTTTTCTTTCCGACACCTTCCAGTCCGACCGTCTCTAAGATATCTTCGATGTATCCCTTTTTCCGAATACCAAACAATTCACATTTTATTTTCAGGTTTGTATATGCATTCATGTTGCCATACAGCCCCGGTGCTTCAATCAGACACCCCACACGAGAACGAATCCTCTCCAGTTCTTTTCCTTTACACCCGAACATCTCAATCTCTCCGGCTGTCGGTCTTGCAAGTCCACTGATCATCTTCAGGCAAGTCTCTTTCCCGCACCGTTCCGTCCGATAAATCCATAGATAGCACCCTTTTTTATGTGAAGGTTTACTTTATCCACTGCCTTATGATGACCATACTGCTTCGTCAATCCATTTGTACTTAATAACAATTCACTCAATGCTTTCATCTCCTTTTCTTATCTGCTGTTATCATATCGGATAAATCCTAATCAAACGCAAATAAATAGTAAAAAAAGAGTAAAGATTAAGAATGCAGACGGTAGCCGATTCCCCATACGGTATCAATATATTCCTCCTGCGTTACTGCTTTTATCTTTTTCCGGATATTGCTGATATGTACATCCAGTGTCTTTGTCTCTCCCATATAGTGTTCATCCCACGCATATTCAAAAATCTCTTCTTTGCTGAAGACCTGTTTCGGATGCTCCAGTAAAAGCTCCAGAATTGCAAATTCCTGCTTTGTAATTTTGGGAAGCAGCACTCCGGCAATCCGGACTTCAAAGCGCTCACGGTCCAGTTCCAGGTTTTTATATGACACGCTTTTATGTTCCGGCTCCTGCTGCATATGGCGGAGCTGAACCTGAATCCGGGCAAGCACCTCCTGTATCTCAAACGGTTTTGTAATGTAATCATCTGCCCCACTGGTAAGAAGCCCGATTTTTTCATCCAATCCGTCTTTGGCTGTCAGGACAATAACCGGCGTATTGCCCTGTTTCCGAATCTGGGCAAGCACCTCTTCTCCTGAAATTCCCGGAAGCATCAGATCCAATAGAATCAAAGAAAAGCCCGCCTTATCCATCTGGAACAGCATCCTCGCTTCCGTCCCGGAAAAAGCCTGTACCGTCTCATACCCTGCTTTCTGTAATGCCGTATATAAAAGATTATTGATATCCGTATCGTCTTCTACAATCAGAATTCTGTTTTTCTGCTCCATTTTTCTCATCCTTCCATTTTCCGATTTAAACAATATTATATTGCACTTTTATAACTATGTCCAAAATTCTTTTGATATTATCCTTCCACCTCGTCTACATATGCTATATATAGTTCTAATTCTTTTGACATATGCTATATCTTGTGTTAATATAATCTTGTATTTAAGTTTTTGTGCTGTCCCGTCATGGGAGTCTGGACCATTCATCCAGAAGCATATGCAGTTTAAGTTTGGAAAATCGTGTCATTATACTGCCGTTTTATACGGTGCTATAATGGCACTTTTTTTATTTTAATCTATTTTAACGCCCAAAGAGGCAGAAAGGAGAATTTTTATGTCAGCAATTTTAACAATTTTAGGGAGGGCCACAAGAGATCCTGAGATGCAGCAAGGAAAAAATTCCGGTACGGAATATGTTTCTCTGGACATTGCAGTTTCACAGCGAGGCCAGGATGGAAAGGAAGAAACCATTTACTATCAGTGCTATTTTAACAAGTTCCTTGCAGAACGCTTAGCAAAAGCAGGCGTAAAGAAAGGAACCGGGCTGATGATCTATGGTGATCTGGAGCTTCATCCGTTCATTTATCAGAAAGGAAAGAATGCGGGGCAGGCAAATGCCGGTCCGAGGATCAATGTCAAGGACTGGCACTTTGTACCATCCAACCGTTCTGACAGCAATACCGGACATCCGGGTGCAAACCAGAACAGCCAGCCGAATGGTGGTGCGGCAACGCCCGGTGCAGCCGGCAATGGCAGCTACCCAATGCAGGGAAATCCCAATGGCAGCTACCAGAATCAGGCAATGCCTGGCGGCTATCCACAGCAGGGAATGGCTCCTGCTAACGGTGCCTACACGCCTCCTGCAAATGGCGGACAGTATCAGGCTCCGCCAAACGGAACCGGTCAGCCACAGAGCAGCTACCCGCCGCAGGGCAGTTATACCGGAATGCCAAATTACGGAGGTATGCCGGGCAGTCAGCCAACTGACGGCTTTCAAAATGTGCCGGAACAGATGGCATCCCAGTTGCCCTATTAACTCTCAAGGAACCCTATGTTGAGGAATTGCATTTATCATCTTTGTGATGATGCAGTTCCTCTTTTTCATGTCCGGAAGCGGCGATTTCCCATCCAGCTTCCGGGCTTGTCTAAGAATCATGAATCAGAAAGGAATCAGCTCATGAAAAAATCAAATCGAAAAAATTCTTACAGTTTGTCGTGCTTGTACTGTTTCTTGCAGCACTTTTCGTACCACAGGATGCCAACCGGCTTCTGATTGCAGGCATTGCCCTGATCGGTATCGGAGTCACGCTGTTCAGTTATCTTCTCCCGCTTTTCACGGAACGCCTGAAAAACAGGGAGCATAAGCCTACGAAAACGCCCAGAAAGAACTCGTCATCTGGAAGGAACACCTGATCTGGAAACCATTCTCTGGAGACAGATCAAATTCCAGATTACCGGAAAGCTCAAGGAAGCCTTCCCGGATGCCACATGGGATTTTGTGAAAGAACCACCGCTCTCCCAGATACTGGATGGGGAACCATTACGGATTCGCACACGGAATACCGGAAGTTATAATTTTGCGGAAATTCTCATGGATGCCCGTGGCAGTCTGACGCTTCAGATGATGACCATTGAATCCTTACATAAAAAGGAACCGTCAGAAGGAAATCCGGATTCCAGACCAGCCGTTAATCCCAAATCATGGTATTCCCTGATTGGGAAACCGCTACTGATGGAATTGGTCGGTGACTTACAGGCAAGGGGCTATGAAAAGCTGTTTATCAACGAGCAGGGAGATGTCTATATTCTGAACGGCACTGAACCGGAAGTCCGGGGAAAGCTGGAACATTTCCCGCCCAAAGATTACTGGGGCGAATTGACGGAGATTTTTACTGAAGATGAATTGACCACAGAAGAGACCGAGCAGGCACTGGAACTGTCCTGGATCTCATAAGAAGGAGGAACGAATCATGGCAAATAACATCGTAGCAACCTGGGGGTTCAAACGCAAACTCCCGGAACCATTTGAGGATTATACGGACCATGCAATCTTTGATGACATTGCATCCAAATACTGTACTCAGCCACGGAAAAAATCCACGCTTCATGCAGCTACCCTGCGGGCAGTCCTTGCTTATCTGGAGCTAGAAAACCCGGTTGGCAGTACCCCGCCGGAAAAGCTTGGGGCGGTCGGTACCCAATCCAACAATTTTGTTGTGGCGGAATATCCGAGCAAAACCGGTGATCTTCAGGTGGTTGTCTACAACCAGCTAAACGGAAAGTTTTACGGAGGCTGCTATACTCCTCCGCCGGATGTGGAAAGCACACCGGAAAAATACGAATTTAAAGACTCCAAACAGTCCGGTGCGGCTCTGCTGTTCGCACTGATGCCGGTTTTTCTGGCAGATGAAGAGTGTAATGAAAAGTATCAGGAATTAAAAGCGCACCGGGACAACGGTTATCCCGATCTGGACGCCGCTGCGGAAACAGCAGCCGTTCTCTGCGACAACATTTACCGGAGAACCCGCTATGCATCAGGTCTCCCGACCGGTGGTGTTAAGATTGACCTTCCGGCAAACGGCGTATTGTCGCTGATCAAACCGTTAAATATCCAGAAGGGGGTCTATGCACCAACCGAAGTGCTCCATGGAGACTTTCAGGTGTTACGTCCAGGAAGTGGATTTAAGAAAGCACAGGCAGCCATTTCCAGAGATGATTTTGTTGGGAAATTTATCCTGACCGCATCCCGAAGGCTGTCTCCGGAAGAGGAGGTATCTGTTCCGACATTGGCAGAGTGTACATCATCCCTCCGGAAATCAAACGGATCTGCGAACACGCAAAACTGACAACGGATACCACACAGCCGATGCGGAATTTTCTTTTACGGGGACCGGCAGGTACCGGAAAGACCGAAGGAGCCAAAGCCATTGCTTCCGCACTTCACCTTCCTTACCGCTGCATTACCTGTTCCGCAAATACAGAGGTATTCGACCTTTTAGGTCAGATTCTTCCGGATGTGGACGGAAAACGCACCCGGCTTCAGCGGCAGTACCCGTCTTTTCAGGAAATCCAGTTAGATCCCTCCGGTGCCTATCAGAAGCTGACCGGAAACTATGATGAAGAAATTTCTGCCGAGGACACCTACCAGAAGCTGATCGATACGATTTTTGATGAAATGCACAGCTATTATAAGGAACACACCTCCGGACAGAACTTCCAGTATGTGGATACGCCTCTAGTCGAAGCCATCCGCTATGGGTATATTCTTGAGATACAGGAGCCTACGGTCATTGCTAATCCCGGTGTACTGGTTGGACTTAACTCCCTTTTAGACCGCTGTAACAGCGTATATCTTCCAAACGGAGAAACCATCCACCGTCATCCGGATACGACCATCGTAATCACCACAAACAATGACTATGCAGGCTGTAAACAGATGAACCAGTCTGTCATTTCCCGAATGAACCTTGTGATTGATCTGGATGAACCGGATGAGGATACACAGGTAGAACGTGCCATGGCTGTTACCGGATGCAAGGATGCAAAAACGGTACGTCTGATGACACGCATTGTCAAATCCATGGCTGTCTACTGCCGGGAAAATCTCATTACAGATGGCTGCTGTGGCATGAGGGAGCTGATTTCCTGGGTGCAGTCCTACATGGTCTGCGGGGATATCCGGGAAGCGGCCCGTTACACGGTGCTTGCCTCTGCCTCTGCCGATGCTGAGAACCGTACGGAAGTGGAAGAAAGCTGTCTGGATACTGTGCTTGCTGCGTAGGACACGCCTATGAGAAAAGCAGCACTCACAGAAGCCCAGATCCGAAAGCATCTGGCAGATAATCTGTCTTATCTCCGGCAAGCCAAAACACCGAAGTTATCACAAAAGGCAGTTGCCAGAATCTTAAATCTTCCCCCGAAAACCATTATGAATTATGAAAATGCAAACTCCTCCCCGATGGCTTATGCCGTCCTTCGCCTTGCTGTGTATTACGGCTGCACGATGGAGGAACTGCTGACAAAAAATCTAAGAAAAGAAAGGAAGAATATCACGTGAATCACAGCCAAAGAAATTTAAAGAAACTAATCCGGGCAAAAGAGGATTCCATTGCGGATGAGGAGTTATTCCTCTCCGCTGCCTATCAGAAGTACCAGACCTCCCTTGCCAGAGCCGTTACCGGACGTTACCGGTATGGACTGCAGGTACTGCTGGACTGGGACATTTCCGAACAGGCAGGCGTTGCATATACCGACAATTATAAGGTACATCTCAACGCAGCGAACCCGATCACCCAGTCTTTCCCCACCCGTTTCTTACGTTCCCAGAGCCTGACAGGGCTCACCGGGCATGAAGTGGGGCACTTACTCTATTCTGATTTCACAGCCCACGCTGTTCATCTGAGGAGTCTGGAAAACGGTTCCTTCTATCCGAAGGAGCCGGAGCTATCCCTTCCAGCTTATCAGACAGCACTGGAGGAGATCAAAGAAGTGTTAGAAGAAAAGGACAAAGCCGGATGCCTGACACTGGCACGATGCGCCGCAACTTTTCAAAACATTCTGGAAGACATCCATATTGAAGACCGTATGTGTGAGGAATTCCACGGCACCTTCCGACAGGGGATTGAACTCAATAACCTGCGTATGTCCGAACAGATTCCTTCCATACAGGAACAAATTGACAAAGAATACCAGCCATTTTCCATCATTGCCAACCTGATCCTTTCCTATTGCCGGACCGGAAACATCAACAATCCCACCGGCTATCAGGGGGATTATCTGGATACCATTTCCGATTGTACCGATCTTCTGGATACGGCAATGGAATCGGAAAAAGGCACTGATCGGATGCTGGTTTCCAATGCGCTCTTAGCCCTGACCTGGAACTATATCCAGCCGCTCATCGAAAAAACACGGGAGGAATTGGAAATGCATGGCGAGGATTCCGCTGCCGATGCTCTGGAAGATCTTCTAGGGGATGAAGTCAGCAGCGGCGCTCCTCTTCCGACCGGAAAAAGCGGTGCCATTCCAAAGAATATCAAACCAGCTTCCCCAAAAGGAAGCGGGAATGATGAGGGCAATGCTCCTTCCGGTCCACGTACCAAAGAGGATGCTATAGAGGAAGCCAAACAGGTGCTTTCGGAAGAAGGCGGGCGCATCGCTCTTACAAAGACCAATACCATTCTGGATGAAAACAACCCCGGCGTCACTTATGTCAGTCAGTATCAGGCAGCGGCTATGAGCATGCTGCAGAGGATCTGTTCCGGATCTTGAACGATGTGGCTGCAGAAAAGGTGCAGGAAGACTGTCAGACGGAACTGACCGAGGAACTGCAGAAAACAGCCAATGATATTCATTACGGCAATGCCCATGCAGGCATCCATGTTACCATCCATCGCCTGACCAGTGTTTCCGATTACCTGAAGAATGAATACCAGACAGTTGCTCCCCCGCTCCTGCGGCTTCCAAAAAGCTGCAAAGCACCATCCTGCCGCTTTTGAAAGAAGAACAGCAAGGCGGAAAGCAGAAGAATCTCCTGTTTGGAAAACGTCTGGACTCCCATGCTCTCTATAAGACAGACGGAACCATCTTTACCAGAACCAGACTTCCAGGAGAGGAAAAACGTCTGGCTGTTGCCCTCCTGATTGACGAGAGTGGTTCGATGGGTTGGGGTGACCGGATGACACATGCAAGAAAGACTGCCATTGTCCTTTATGATTCTGTAAAAGCCTCGGTATCCCTATCACCATTTACGGGCATTCCACGGATGCAGGCGGCGTTGCTCTTTACTCCTATGCAGAATTTGATTCTGTGGACAATGAGGACTGTTACCGGCTGATGGATATGTGCGACCGCAACGGGAACCGGGACGGCGCAGCTCTCCGCTTCGTAGCAGAGCATTTGTGCACACGCCCGGAGCTTCAGAAGCTGCTGATCCTGATTTCTGACGGTCAGCCAGCCGATTACGGCTACAGCGGAACGGAAGCAGAGGCAGATCTGCGGGGCATCAAGAAAGAATACGAAAAACGGGATGTCATCCTGTTTGCGGCTGCCATTGGTGACGATAAGGAAAATATCCGCAGGATTTACAAGGACGGATTCCTGGATATCACGAAACTGGAAGAGCTTCCAAAGAATATGGCACAGCTTGTCAAACAGCATCTCAAATAAAGGAAGGTGAATACTCATGAATGAAACTTATCAAAACCGGATTACCGACCAGATCTGCAAGATCCAGAATGACCGGGCACTCATTGCCTTTTATGACCGGCTCCGCTACGCACACTCGGCAACTATGCACAGCTACATGCCAAAGGGGAATATCAGGAAAACGGGCATAAAGTACATTCTTTAATCTGCATCACCATTCAGGATTATTCCAACGGTACCGGAGACCGGAATATCATCACCCGTTTCAACCTGGCACCGGAACAGATCCAGTTCCTCTTAACCCGGATCACTTCCGGTTTTCAGGAATTTGAATGGAGCCAGAGCAAGATCTACGGCAATCCCGATCAGAACGGTTATTCCACAGCCAGATGTTTTATATCTCCAGACATCCCTATGATTCCAAAGGGCAGCCTATGAAAAGCCCATGGAAAATCCAGATTGTAAATGGGAAAGGCATCAAAGCACAGAATAAGAACGGTGGTTCCTACATGCAGCCACGCAGCTTCCAGTCCGAAAAGACGACAGCCATCCAGCTTACCGACATGGATCTGTTCACGCTTCTGAAGCGGACGGATTCCTATATTTCCAACTGGGAAACGGTGATTGCTGCATCACTGATCAATAACGGAAAACGGATGCTGGCAGACCAGCAGAACAGTCAAATGCAACAGACAGCACAGGCTCCGCCTTACGCTGCCTAAATTTTCAGAAGAGAAGCGGTACTTTACTGCTTCTCCTCTTTTTAAGAAAGGAGACTTTAGTTATGAATATTGCACTCATCCGGACCATGGACTCTCAGGGGCGTATCGTCATCCCTGCAGAAATCCGGAAACAAATGAAGCTCTCAGACGGAGATGCACTGGAACTGGAAAATGTGGGAATGGAGCTGCTTTTACGCAAATGCCCTACCCACTTAAACGGAAAAGAGGAAATGGCTTCCTATCTTTCCGTCCTCTACAGTGTCATCCACTGTGGTATCGCAATTTGCAGTGAGGCTCACATACTCGTATCTGCGGGCATCTATCTTCCGGAAGGCACTCCCGTTACAGAAGAACTCGCCGAATTGGTTGCGGACGGCCAGGAACTGATCTCTGCTGAGAACTGCCCTGTCTACCCGGTATCCAACACCCGTCAACCGGTTTGTGCTTTTTTCCCGATTTTAAGGGAAGACAGAGAGCCGCTGGCACTTCTTCTCTGTTCCAGAACCGGACAGCATTTATCCGAGATGGAATTGGGATGCGCTAAACTGGTCGCTGCCGTAATTGCAAACAAAATTAAGTAAGGAAAGGAGCGTGAAATCAATGAAGAATACAAATATAACCTTACACACCACCCAAAAGAAAGAATATGTCCTCACCGGAATCCTGTCCCTGCCCCTCCATCTGGGAGAACGGGCGTGATCTATAGTTATAACCAGACCTTTGTTACCAGTCCGGTGCAGAGTATTCTGGAAGTATCCGAAAACGGTGTGGTATTTGAGACCTGCAACAGTATTTACCGTCTCAGCTACACCCGTGTTCCGATGGAGATGGAGGCGATGTGTGCTTGACAAGAATGGAAGAACTGGAGAGCTGCCTTTCGGGGCTCCTCTCCACCTTAAAGAAGAACCGGGAACATGTGCCTCTGGAAGTGACTGAAGACACAGTATAAGCAGCCGTATGAAGAACTGGTCAGAAACATCAACCTGACCGCTTCTGCCTATGCAAAATCTGTGCTGCTCCACCGGCTGGTCCTGAATCCGGATGCAGATGTGGAGGAACAATGTACCGTCATCAACCAGATGATACAAACTTCCGGGATGCTGAAGAAAATCAGCTCCTGCATGTCCAAAACCTATGATGTAGGACAGATATATCCTCTGATACTGGAACTACGCCATATGTCGAACAGGCACTCTGGCCCTATGTGAATCAGGCAACTTGTCTGGTCGCAGATCTGGATGATATAGAAAAAGAACCGACAATTTACAATTTTTTGACACATGAAGTTTATGAAAATGATACCTGGATTCACCGAGAAATCGACCTGCGCTGGAAACTACTGGTACATCTTACTCCCGAACAAAGAGAATCCGTACCACCAGCAATCATAGTATGAATGGAGGAATTTACCATGAAAGAACAACCATCTAATCCTTGCGAGAAAGTCTCATTTATTTTGACCTATGACCAGCTTGAAGCTGCTTATAACATCTACCGGGAACAATTTATTTCCTGCGACTTCATCCGCCGCTCCATGGAACGTCTGGAGGAAAGAATCGGACTCTGCAACCTTCCATATGAAACGCTGCGTGATGATCCAAGCCTTCTTCATGAAGCATACCTGCAGTTTCTCCGACTGGAAGACTGCAATGTGGCTTATAACGACACGCTGGAGCAGGTAATTGATGCAATCGAACAATGGCTTGCCTCTGGCACCTTATCCCCTGTAAACCTTACGGTTTCCAACCAGAATATGGGTGAAACTTTTGGAACGGAGGTGGATGTGTAATGGCAAATATCTGCTGTGATGATGTGATCTTTTATACAGAAGGAAATCCGGAAGGACTATATGACTTGTGGGAGGACCTGGAAACCTACATCATTCTGAACCAGAATCCTGATTTATGCTGGATTGGCAATTTATTTTCCCACAAGAAAATAGATTCCACCGGAATATCTCTTCGTGGAAATGTCAGCTACATGGAATGGAATGATACGTATATTCTACTTCTTTAGAGACAGCATGGACTCCACTTTATGAAGCATATCAGGCGATAGCCGCTGCATATCATGTTCCCTTTGTGATGCAAAGCATAGAACCTGGAGAACGAATTTATTATAACACGGATGAAGCACACCTATTTTTCCCTGACCGATATTGTGTCCGCTTATATGAAGAAAGCCTATTGACTCCATGTGGCTTAATAATCGGAGAAAAGCTGGAAGACGGTGAACCATTTGAAACGGAAACAGACGTATTAGAACGATTCAGAGATTGCGGATATCCAGCAGCTACACTAAAAGAGTTGGAGCTCATGTTCGATGCGGATGAACTTATTATTTTTGAATTTACAAATCCATATTTGGATCTGGAGCAGAAAAATGCTTGTGCATGAAACTTCTCCCCTCCACACCAAAGACGATTATCATCAGATTTAAAGGAGGAACACCATGACTGATTTGGAACTGGATGTCTGGGATGCATGGCTCAGGGAACGTCAGGAACATCTGGAAGAAACCCTGTCCAATATCTCACCATCGGAAGAACCCTGCAGATATTACCTGCTAACCGGATATATTCAGGGAATGCTAGAAGCTCTTACCATGCTTACGACTGTTGAGGATGGGAAACGCTTCAAGATCAAACTGGAGCAATTTCGCCAGAATCTGCTCCTCTCTGGAGATTACGATGCTACCGGTAACTATAAACAGGCAGTGAAGAAAACTGCTGTTTAAATACTTCGAGCCGCCCAATCGGACGGCTCTTTTTATGCCCGAAAACGGTAGCCTACACCACGTATTCGTTTCTATTGTAGTGCGGTTCTTCCGGATTTTCTTCTATTTTCTTTCTCAGATTTCTTGACTAACCCATAGACACGGTTATCCACTTCTGACTCCACATCCTCATAAATATGCTGGTAAATCTGTTCTTTTGTAAATACCCGATTGGGGGATAAGGCCAGATAAAAAAGCAGGTCATATTCATGTCTGGTAAGTTCCACAACCTTACCATCTTTGATTACGCTCCGCTGAAGCTGGTCTATTTCCAAACCTTGGAATGTCAACTTTTCAGAATTTGTAATCTCCATAACTTCTAACGTACTTTCGCAGGCTAGACTGATTTAATTTTATTCAGGATTCCCTCTTCGGAATCAGAATGGTAAGAATCATCACTTTCCCATAACATCACCTGCTTTTCTTAGCATTTAGCTTTCACTCCTCATTAACAATGTTTATCGATTGGTTACATAGATATATGCATCTTCCAAAGTTACGTCACAAGCTATACATCCACTTTCTGACGGCATATTCTCCCCTAACAGTCTTAATCTAATTCCTTCCTCCGTATACTGCTTACTGGAAATATGATATTTTCTTTCTAATTCTCTTGCAAGGCTTTCGTCCTCTGTACAGCATTCCCATACATGCCCTCTTGCCTTATTCAATAATTCCCTCATTGTTCCTGTATAAAGGAATCTACCTTTTTTCATAACCGCAAGCTGATTACAGGTTGCCATCAGATCCTCCACCACATGCGTTGAAAATAATACGGTGCGTTCTTTCTGCAAAATCTACCAGTAAATTACGGATACGGATGCGTTCCTCCGGATCGAGCCCTGTTGTTGGTTCATCCACAATTAAAAAATCCGGCTCATGGAGTAATGCCTGCACTAATCCAACTCTTCGCTTCATTCCACCTGAAAGCTGCCGCATTTTCTTTTTCTGATGGTCTGCAAGACTGGTCTTCTCCAGATAGTAATCAATCCTTTTCTTGCTTTCTCTTTTCTCAATTCCAGCCAGATCTCCCATATACTCCAGACATTCTCGAACAGTCAAAGACGGATACAGATCAATTTCCTGTGGCAGATACCCAATCTTTTTCTGTATCTTTTCG
>ENA-OQIO01001095-OQIO01001095.1-human-gut-metagenome-genome-assembly--contig:-NODE-1095-length-13729-cov-3.632113_pt1 | contig 13729 bp, 12 predicted proteins | sample MGYA00242573_ERZ504737 | MGnify/ENA primary metagenome ERZ504737 (study PRJEB26092, sample SAMD00036203) | human gut metagenome | host: Homo sapiens | study: EMG produced TPA metagenomics assembly of... | reverse complement strand
GCTGATAAAATGGACGTCAATTACAAGAGGCGTAACGAAGGATAAGACGTAGCACTCGTATCAATTCTCGGCTTGCAGGATACACCGGGTATCGCTTTCAAAATTTTCTCAAAGCTTTCTACTAAGAATATCAACGTTGACATCATTCTTCAGTCATTCGGCAGGGACGGCACAAAGGATATCGTATTCACGGTAAGCAAGGATAACGGTCCTGTTGCTGTTGAAATTCTTGAAAGCTTCCTTGACAACTGCAAGATTGTTTGCAACACAGAGGTTGCTAAGGTTTCAATCGTAGGCGCAGGTATGGAAACTCATCCGGGCACAGCATCAAAAATGTTTGAGGCTCTTTATGAATCAAATATCAATATCCAAATGATTTCTACATCGGAAATTAAAATTTCTGTTATCATTGACGCAGAAAACGCAGACAGAGCCGTTTCGGCAGTACACAAGGCATTTATCCCTAACGACTAATTAGACTTTGATAAAGCGGCTAAACCACGCCGTGCTTAAATTATCATAAAGTGCTGACGTAGGGCAAGGGCTTGCTCTTGCCGAAATAAAATCAAAAATACATTTACAGAAAAGTGGCTTGAACGTTATGTTCAAGCCACTTTTGGCGCTTTCCGTCTTTTGCTCGGGGGCAGTACCCACGTACAGCTCCCGCTCGCAAAATACGAAATTTATCTCGCTTTCTCGAAGTCTAATCTACACTTTCTAAAAAACTAATTAAATAATATTTACTTTTTCTTAAATAATAATTAATTCCTTGTTTTTAGTTTTTATATATAGTATAATAACTTAAATGCGATATTAATATTAATATAGAAACGGTGCAAAATGAAAATACTTACTATAGGAGATATTGTTTCAAAACAAGGATGCGAATATTTAAGAAGCACCCTGCCCGCATTAAAGAGAGAACTTGAAGCCGACATTGTTATTGCAAACGGCGAGAACTCGGCGGTCGGAAACGGAATTTTACCTCAAAGTGCAGAATATATACTTGACTGCGGTGTTGACCTTATCACGCTCGGCAACCACAGTTTAAAGCGAAAAGAAATATACGATTATCTTGATTCCTCTGCCCCGATTATAAGGCCGGCGAACTATCATTCAAGCGCACCCGGCCGAGGAATCGAAATTATAGACAAGGGATATTGCAAAATAGCGGTAATCAATCTTCAGGGTGCAGTTTATCTTGACCCGATTGAAAATCCCTTTTCGGTTATTGACTCATTGATTGACAAGGCGAAAAGCGAGGGTGCAGGCATAATAATTATTGATTTTCACGCTGAGGCAACGGCTGAAAAAAAAGCAATGGGATTTTATGTTGACGGCAGAGTATCGGCAATATTCGGCACTCATACCCATACCCAAACAAACGACAATCAAATTTTACCTAATGGCACGGGATATGTTACCGATATCGGTATGACGGGCCCGTACTACAGCGTTTTGGGCGTTGCTGCCCAGCCTGCCATTCAAAAGTTGAAAACAGGGCTTCCCACTCGTTTTATAAACGAGGACGGAGTTTGCACTCTTGAGGGTTGCCTTTTTGAAATTGATGAAAAAAGCGGAAAAACCGTTAACACTAAGCTTATCAGGAGGTAGCTATGGCGAAGAAAATATTCGCTTTTATTATGGCGGCGGTTCTTGCGTGTACTGCTTTGGCAGGATGCACGGCGCAAAAAGATGCCGATACCGCTAAAAAAAATATAACCACAACTAAAAAAGTTACCGACGATTCCAACTTCAAATTGAGCTATACGCAAGCGGACAGTCTTGACCCGTTCAAGTCAAAAACGCAAAACAATCAGGTGCTTTCATCTCTTGTTTTTGAATCGCTGTTTGACATTGACGAAAACTGGGAAAGCGTGCCTAATATTGCAACAAAATATGAATTTTCCGACGGCAAAACGCTTAAGGTAAGTTTCAATCCGTCGCTTACGTTTTCCGACGGCTCACCTATTGAAAGTGACGATATAATCTACTCATTCAATGCGGCAAAGAAATCGCCGGCATATAAAAACAGTCTGAAATATATCGGCTCGGCGTCGGCAGGTGCAGACAATACAATTGTTTTTTATCTGAAAAAAGCAAATCCGAATGCAGTTAATCTTTTAACCTTTCCTATTGCAAGCACTAATGATGACGAAAACGGTTATCCCATCGGCAGTGGCAGATATAAATACGTTAAAAAGGACAGCAAAACATATTTAAAAGCAATTGTAACAAAGGATTTTAATCCATATATCACAACAATCAATCTTGTAAATATTGCGGCCGCCGATTCTATTGACAATGCGGTAAACATCGGTAACATTTCGTATGCGTTTCGTGATTTAAGCTCAAACGTTGCAGAGAGAATGACCTGCAACAGAAAGCTTATCAATATGAATAATCTTGTTTACATCGGCGTTAATTCACTTTCGGGTATTACGGCGAATGCACAGATAAGAAAAGCAATTTCCCTTGCGTGCGACAGAAACACCTTTGCCGAAAGCGCATACAACGGCTACGGCACGGCTGCGACATCACCGTTCAATCCGCAATCAAGTCTTGCGCAAAACGTAAAGATTTTTTCAAGCGAGGCGGACACGTCAACGGCTAAGCAAGCAATTGCGCAAAGCGGAATTGACTCAAAAGAGTTAAAACTGAATATACTTGTTAATAAAAACGACAATCGTACTGCCTGTGCCGCTCTGCTTAAAAATCAGCTTGAAGCGGTCGGCTTTACAGTCACAATTGACGAAGTGAGCACAAATGAATATACAAGAAGAGTTAAAGGCGTTGAATTTAATTTATATATCGGCGAGGTTAAACTTTCTGATGATATGAGCCTTTATCCGTTTTTTGACGATAACTCAGGCGGTGTAAGATACGGAATAGACAACAAAAGTTTAACGTGCGACGACCTTTATTGCGCTTATCTTTCAGGCGAGGCTGACCTTGGCAAATTCATACTTGCATTTAATGAGGAAATGCCTTATATTCCGCTTATATACAAAAAAGGAATGATATGCTATACTAAAGCTATGAGTGGCGATATGCAGGGCTATTGGAGCAATTACTTTTCTAATATCGACACTTGGTATTTTGAATAATATTTACGGAGGTAATACTTATGATAAAGCTTGAAAATCCTAACGGATATATTGAAGTTACGAACAACTATTTTGCAAACCTTGTCGGCAGGGCAGCGCAAAGTTGCTTTGGCGTTACAGGTATGGTTAATTCCAACGCATATCAAAGCTTAAAATCCGTTTTAAAAAACAAATCGGCTAAAGACAATTTAGACCAGGGCGTAACAGTCAGAAGCGTAAACGACGATTTAATTATTGAGCTTCACATTTCTGTTTCCTACGGTGTAAACATAAGCGCAATTGTTGAAAGCATAGTAAACAAAGTTCGCTATACCGTTGAAGAAGCTACCGATTTAAAGGTGTCAAAGGTTAATGTATATATTGACGCACTCAACTAAGCTATAGGAGATTTAATTATTTATGATTACCGGTTTATTATTCAGAGATTCTATTATCTCTGCCGCAAATAACATTTCAAACAGCAGACAGGCAGTTGATGCGCTTAATGTTTTCCCTGTTCCTGACGGCGATACAGGCACTAATATGAGTATGACAATTACTGCCGCAGCCAAGGAAATGGCTGCACTTGACGATAACTGCACCGTTGAGGAGGCTTCGGCAAAATGTGCTTCGGCTCTTTTAAGAGGCGCAAGAGGCAACTCCGGCGTTATACTTTCACTTATTTTCAGGGGCTTTTCAAAAGGCTTCAGAGGTTTGACATCAGCAGGTGCAAAGGATCTCGCCAATGCATTTAAAGACGGTGTTGACGCCGCATATAAGGCTGTAATGAAACCGACGGAAGGTACAATTTTGACCGTTATCCGCAAGGCAAGCGAAGCTGCGCAGAAAGCGGCTGAAACTCAGGACGACCCGTTTGAAGTAGGTCTTGCCGCACTCACCGCCGCTAAAGAAGCTCTTGCAAAAACTCCGGAGCTTTTGCCTGTTCTTAAAAAAGCAGGTGTTGTTGACGCAGGCGGTCAGGGACTTGTACTCATTTTTGAGGGAATAGAAAGTGTTTGGAGAAACGGCGTTATCGTTCAGCCGCTTGACGGTTCGGGTGTAAATCCTGTTTCAATGCCATCAAAGGCAACCGTTGCAGCCGCAAGCGATGATATTGAATTTGGCTATTGCTCTGAATTTCTTATTGAAAAAACCAGCGATGCAAAGGAAAAGGACCCGCTTAAGCTCAGGCTTATCTTGAATCAATAGGCGACTGCGTTGTAGTTGTTGACGACAGCAGCATTATCAAAGTTCACGTTCATTCAAACTGCCCTGGTAATGTTATTCAGGCAGGTCTTAAATACGGTCAGCTTATTAATATTAAAATTGATAATATGAGATATCAGCACGCCAATGCAGACGTTGGTGTTAAAGACGGCGAAAAAGTTGTTGAGCCTGAAATTACAAAGCCTGAAAACGAATACGGCTTCGTTGCTGTTTGCGCCGGCGAAGGGCTTGAAGAACTTTTCGGTGATATCGGTGCAGATACAATCGTAAGCGGCGGTCAGACTATGAATCCGTCTACAGACGATATTTTAAATGCAATTATGAAAACTCCGGCAAAGGTTGTTTTCGTTCTTCCTAACAACAAAAATATCATTATGGCGGCTGAGCAGGCGGCTCCTCTTGCAAAGGACAGAGATGTAAGGGTTTTACCTACAAAGACCATTCCGCAGGGCATTTCCGCTATGCTTATGTTTGACGAAACCGCAAGTGCAGACGAAAACCAAATGAATATGCTTTCTGCCGCAGAAAATGTTGAAACCGCACAGGTTACATTTGCCGCAAGGGACAGCGAGGTTGACGGCAAGCCGATTAAGCAGGGCGAAATTATGGGCCTTTGCAACGGAAAGATTAAATATATCGGCGATGATATTACAGACATTGCCGTTAAAGCTGCTCACAAGCTGTTCAAAAAAGGCGAACATTCGCTCATCACAATTATTTACGGTGAAGACGCAAGTGAAGATGACGCAGAAGCTGTTGAAAAAGCACTTTATGAAAAATACGGCAGTGACGTTGAAATCAGCATTGTAAACGGCGGTCAGCCTATATATTATTTTATCATCTCGGTGGAGTAAGATATGCTGAATTTAGATAGCAATATACAATTTATTAAGGGTGTCGGCGAAAAAAGAGCCAAGCTGTTTAACAGTCTTGGCATCTTTGACGTTGACAGCCTTATTCATTTTTACCCAAGAAAATATGAAGATTGGACTGTCGGCAAAACCCTAAATGACGTAAACGACGGGGATACAATCTGCATTAAAGCAACGCTTATTACTCCCGTTAAGGAGGCTGTGATTAGGCGTGGCTTAACCCTTTACAAGTGCAAATTTTCAGACGGCGAAAATGTTATTGCCGTAACAATTTTTAATAATAAATACCTTGCAAAATCGCTAAAGGTTTATGAGGATTACTTTTTATACGGTAAAATAGACAAAAGCTTTCTAACGGCTTCCATGAGCTCGCCTAAAATCGAAAAGGCAGACGGTGCGCTTGCAATTCAGCCTGTTTATCCTGCCAAGGAAAAGCTGACCTCTCGTGCAATTTCAAAGGTTATGAAAACCGCACTTGACGAAATTCATCAAATTGACGAAACATTGAGCGATGAAATCATGCAAAAATACGGCTTGATTTCACTTGATAAAGCAATAAGAGATATTCATTTTCCAAGCAGCGCCGACGATTATCTGCCTGCAAGAAAAAGACTTATATTTGAAGAACTTTTAACTCTCCAGCTTGGCTTATTAAAGCTTAAGAGCAACAAAAAATGCGAAACTTCTCTAAGAATTACAAAAGATTACAGCAAGGAATTTGAAACCTTTTTACCGTTCACTCTCACCAATGCGCAAAAGCGTACAATCGGCGAATGTGTGGCTGATATGGAAAGCAAATTTCCCTGCAACCGCCTTGTTCAGGGTGATGTCGGCTCCGGCAAAACCGCCGTTGCGGCAAGCCTTATTTATACCGTTATCAAAAACGGATATCAAGCGGCTATGATGGCGCCGACCGAAATACTTGCAACTCAGCATTTTGAAAACCTTACAAAAATGTTTTCAAAATCGGATTTAAAAATCGCTCTTTTAACAGGCTCAACACCCGCAAAGCAGAAAAGAGAGATAAAAAAGGCGCTGTTTAATAACGAAATTGATTTGCTTATCGGCACGCACGCTTTAATTCAAAATGACGTTGAATTCAGAAAACTTGCGCTTGTTATAACCGACGAACAGCACCGCTTCGGTGTAAATCAGCGTGCAACACTTGCGCAAAAAGGGCAAAACGTGCACACAATCGTTATGAGCGCCACCCCTATTCCGAGAACGCTTGGGCTTATCCTCTACGGCGACCTTGATATCAGCGTACTTGACGAGCTTCCGCCGGGCAGGCAGACTGTTCGCACGGACGTGGTTGATTCAAGATACCACAAAAGGCTGTATAAATTTATTAAAGATGCTGTTGCCCGTGGTGAGCAATGCTACATAGTTTGCCCTGCGGTTGAGGAAAACGAAACCAATATAAAAAGCGCAGAAGAGTTTGCCGAGGAGCTTGCAAACGGTGAATTTAAGGGCTATAATCTCGGAATACTTCACGGCAAAATGAAGGCTAAGGACAAGGAAGCGATTATGAAATCTTTTGCCGACGGCAAGGTGAGCATACTTGTTGCAACCACCGTTGTTGAGGTCGGCGTTGACGTGCCTAATGCAACAATTATGGTGATTGAAAATGCCGAACGCTTCGGTCTTTCAACACTTCATCAGCTTAGAGGTCGAGTCGGCAGAGGCAATAAGCAAAGCTACTGCGTGCTTGTGTCCGACGCTAAGGGCGAAACCTCACGTGAAAGGCTTATGACGATGAAGCAATTTAGCGACGGCTTTAAGATTGCGGATACCGACCTTAAGCTTCGTGGCCCCGGCGACTTCTTCGGCTCTCGTCAGCACGGCTTGCCGGAGCTTAAAATTGCCGATATGGTGGAGGATATGGACACACTTAAAAAAGCGCAGGAATGTGCGCAGGATATTTTGAAATCCGACTTTTCACTCTCCAACTCCCCCGCCCTAAAAAAGCAAATGAACAAAATGTTTGAAAAGATAGTAAATTAAAAAAGTAGGAACATTTATTGTTCCTACTTTTTCCTTTTATACGGCTTTACTTCATCTGTCAGTCCCGCAAGATAATCCATACTTGTATCAAGCGCAAGCGCTATTTTTTTGCATTGTTCAAAGGTATAATACCTTTTTCCGTTTTCAATTTTTGAATAGTCGCTTTGGTCAATTCCTGTCAGCATTTGCATTTTGATTTGCGTATATCCACGCATTTTTCTTAATTCTTTAAGTCTTGACATATTATCCACCTCTTAAATATTATGTCATATTGACCTATTGACATTAGGGTGTTATTGACCTATAATTGAATTAACAAAATATAAGGAGATATATTATGAAAAAGAAATTTCTATGCACAATAATTATTGCCACACTTGCAATAATTACAGCAATTTCATTACCAATTTTAACAAATGGGCAACAAAATACACCTATCGCAATATCAAGCGAAAAGGACTTTTCGAAATTAACACAAAATCCTTATGGTGAATTTTATTTAACAAATGACATAACATTTTCCAATAGATATACCATTGAACACAACGATTCTTTTAGCGGTATTATTGACGGCAGAGGTCATACTGTTTTTAACGCAGAAGGTGAATTCTTAATTGCAGAAATAAATGACGGAGAAATTAAAAATTTGCAAATTGAAAACTGTGAATTTTCAAAAGCAGGAATTGCCTATCGCAATTACGGAACCATTTCAAACTGCCGTATAATAAGCACAACAATGTCATCTGGTATTTGTTATTCAAATAGAGGATTAATAGTAAATTGCTATACTGAGGATACAGATGGACCCATGTGCATAATGAATAGCGACAATGGCATAATCAAAGGTTGCATTAATCTCTCTGATGTAAGTACCGGATATAGTGGTCTTTCGGAATCTTCAATGGGAGGTATTGCCGCTAAAAATGTAAGCGTTATTGAAAATTGTATAAACAAAGGTAACATTCGTGGAAGTGATTATATCGGTGGCATTTGCGGACTTGGCGAACAAAAATATGATAGTATATCCAATTGTGCAAATTATGGCTCAATTTCAAGTTCTAACCATGCATATGGAATCGGTCAGGCAAAAGAAGTAAGTAATTGTATAAACTTCGGCAAAGTAAAAGGAAATGGCTCAAATGCACGAGGCATCGGAGGTTATGCATATAATTGTGTTAATATAGGTGAGGTCAACAATGGTTTGGGCTACGCAATAGATTATCTTGGCGTTAAATCACAATCATATGCACTTTCAACAAGCGGAACAAATGACTATTACAATAAAACAATATTAATAAGCAAAAATAATTTCAATAATCAATCAAGTTTCAACAAACTTGATTTTGATTCTGTTTGGAAAATAGATGAAAATGGAATAAATTTGCAAAATCTTGAAACAAAGCCCATCGGCATTTCAATATATGCATTACCTGATAAAACGTCCTATTATTTAGGTGAAGATTTTGACCAAACAGGATTAAAAATAATAAAATTCAATTCTTTTGGTAATTGGGAACTTACAAACAACTATAGTATTTCCGATTTTAAAGGAACTGTAGGGAAAAATACAATCACAGTAACATGCGGTGATTATGCCGAAAAATTCAATGTTTCTGTTAATGAAGACATAACAAATTCAACAGTTACATTTAATACAGGCAATATTCAATATGCAAACGGATACGAAATTTGTCCTGATATAACCGTTATTTCGCCGAGTGGAAGAAATCTTGTAAATGGACGGGATTATACTGTTACATATAAAAACAATATCTCACCCGGCACAGCATCATTATATGTTGAAGGTATCGGCTACAATACCGGAAATATTAGCAAAACATTTGTTATTAAACAAAAACTTACTCAAAATAGCGTCATTTTAAATCAAAGCTCATATATCGAAAACGGCTCACAAATCATTCCCGATTTTTCTGTTTATAATTGCGTGGGCACCAAATTAACACAAGGCGTAGATTATAATGTAACATTCACAAACAACGTTGCACCTGGACAAGCGACATTAACAATTACAGGTATAGGATATTATGAAAACACGCTTTCAAAATCATATACAATTTATGGAAATATAGCTAACTATGGATTAACACTTTCAGGATATGAATTTATTACTAATTCAAATTCCATTTGTCCTACCATAATCATAGTTGATTCTTATGGTAAAATTTTAATTCAAAATGTTGACTATTCAGTAACATATAATTCAAACATTTATCCCGGCATTGCTACAGTATCAATTAACGGCATAGGAAATTACATAGGTACACTTAGCGCAAATTATCGCATTAAACCCTCGCAGGTTTTAGGCGTTTATGCAAAGGGACGCAGTAATAATTCTATAAAGCTGTCTTGGGCTAATCAAATTGGAGTTGACGGATACATCATTCAAAAATATGACAGCAAAAAGAAAAAATGGACAACATATAAAAAGGTAAAAAGCAATAGTATTAAAATCAGTAAGCTTTCATCATCAACCACTTATAAATTTAGAATAAGAAGTTATAAAGGTGGAGATTATGGCACATACAGTAAAACATTAAAAGTAAAAACGTTAAAAGCAAAAAAATCATCTGCTAAAACAACAAACAATAAATCTTCAAAGCCATCCTCAACTTCAAAATATTCGCCCAAAAAAGTAAAAAATGTTAAGGCAATCATTTATACACATCATTCAACAAATCAATTCAAAGTAACTTGGAATAAATCAAGCAAGGTATCAGGTTATCAAATTGAATATTACGGAGAAAACGGTTGGAAACGCCTTGCAAACATAAACAGTTCAAAAAAGAACGGATATGTTTCAAACTGGGCAAATTGGTCACTTTATATGCCAAAAGCAAAGGTTAGAATCAGAGCATTTAAAACAGTAAACAGAAAAAAGTATTACAGCTCGTGGAGCAATGCAAAAATGAGTTTTATAAGCAAATAATTTCGAAAGGGTAAAATATGATTTGCAAAAATTGTAAGGCAAAAATTCCTGAAGAAAGTAAATATTGTGAAAAATGCGGATTAAAAATTGAGCGGGACGAAATTCAAGTTCCTCATGAACTCATCGAATCAACCGCTTCGCAAAAATATAATAAAACTAATTCCTTTTAATAATTTAGTATTTATTATAATAATACTAACAATTGTTATAACTGCTTTAATCTGCAAAGATAGAGAAGTAAAAGCCACAACCACTGCACAAACAACAGCCATAACAACACAGGATACAACTGTTGAAACTTCTAACGATGAAGAAAACGACGGTGATGACAACTATGCTTACGAAGATGATTATTTGTTTCCTGCCGTAGATGAATATATCAGTATGATAAACAATTCCGATATAGTCAGATCAGGTGCAACGTATAAAATAAGCTATTTTCCCGATAATTCAAACAGTTTTAATGCATACTTAAAAACCGGAAATGTCAACATTCAAACTGTTACCGCCGAATCGCCTAAATCCGAAGATGACGACAATTTCGGCAGAATAACCGATGTAATGGTAACAACTAAAGATTTTGCTCAAACCTCTGATCTCGATGAAAAATATGCTGTGCTGTTATGCGCTGCAATGACGCCAATAATGCCAATATTAGCACCAAACGAACCTATAACATACTCTCAAACAATTGTTGATAATCGCACACGTGATTTTTGGATATCGTCATCTTTACACTGTTATAGCGGTACCGAAAACGGCATATCTTGGATTGTTATATTTAAAAAAACAGATGGAAGCATCTTATCTGCTTGCGGAGAAACAGCTGTAGATTATATATTAAAATCATTATAATAAACATAGTCTATAAAATATGTAGACTTCCTTTTATACAACTTTACGGCGGGAGTTGAGGTCAAGCACGCTTACAAAGCACCCTGCAACGAGCAAAACGGACAGCGTTACATTCACGCTTGAAAGCTTGACGGGAGTTGAAGCATTGGCAAACACAGACAAATCAACAGGAAAAAAGTACAAAAGTAATTTCATAATAAAATAGGACAAAACACTTGAAATGAGCCTGAAAAGCAGAAATTCAAAATAGCTCATTTTAAATTTTCTCAGCACGCCTGAAATTTGAAGATGAATACAAATTCCGCCGAAGGAGAGAAATGCGGCAGTAAGCGGCAGAGAAAAATCACCGTTACAAACGCCGTTTGTTATCTCAATAATCGGCAAAAGCGGTTTGGGAATTTTGACTGTACTGCTGAGAGCTGAAAACAAAACGATATATGCCGTTATCACTATTACGCTTTGTGCCGCCTTGGGTGTGGCAAGGGTGAGTGCGTCGCCAAGAGAGGTGAAAGAAAAAAGAGGGTATTCGCTTTTTTCAAGCCTTTTTTCCTTAAATGAAAGAACGAAACCGATTAAAATTGACGACAAAGCGTTTGACAAAAAGAGCATTACGCCGACTCTTGTACTGTTAAAGGTGACTGTGCCGACAGCGGTGATTATAAAGCCGCAGCCGCCGCAAAAATTTAAAGCACATTAAGCGTTTTGCTTGATTCGAATCTATCTCCCCTGCCTCAAAAAGCTCCTCACTCAACAGTGCGCCTGTGGGATATCCGCCGACAAGACCGAAAAGAATTGCCGAAAAAGCCGCCTTTGGCAGATTAAAAAATACTCTTGAAAAATTTCCGCAAAGTTTTATCAAAATATTATTTGCGCTCGATTTCATAAAGGTTAAAAATATTATCAAAAGCGGCAAAAGCGACGGCACAACTGTATTCATTGCAAGAGTTAAGCCGTCATAAGCCCCTTGCGTGTATCTTTTGAAAAAATGATAAACAAAGCGGCAAGAAAAATCAAGCAAAGCGTTTGAAAAAAGGAATATGTAACATTTTTTATCTTCATTTATACCACCACTAATACTATGGCTAAAATTTACATTTTATACAATATAATATATATTGATTAAATAAGTAAATTATAGTATAATAATTAAACTATCTTAGATTGGAGATAAAATATGGACAACAAAATTCCAAATATGGATTATGATGCCGATGAGGTTATCAACGAATTTAAGGAAAAAATCAAATGGCCGAAAAGCGACGAGGTAACGGCAGTAGTTAAGCCGACAAAAATTCCGCTTCGCTTGCTCATTTCTTTCCTTATCACGGCAGTAGTGGGCGGCATTGCTTACTATATGATGCTCCCGGCATTAAACTTTAAAGACACGCAGATGTATCTTTTCTTAATTCTTCTTGTAGTTGTATTTATGCTTTCATTTGCACTTGTTTGCAGAGCTAACAAGAAAATCGAAAGAAAAGAATATGTTAAGAAAAAATCGTTAGTACCCGTAATAATTGTGGGTGTGCTCGTGGTTGTTATGGCTGTCGGATATCTTACAGGTGTAACCCTTTTCCGTGCAAAATCGTACAGCAACCTTCTTACAATCAGCGACGGCAACTTTGAAAATGACTTTGAAGATATCAGCTATGACAAAGTGCCCCGTCTTGACTCTAACCGTGCAATTGCGCTTGCCGACCAGCAGTTAGGCTCTCTTGAAGAATACAAGAGCCAGTATGTTGTAAGCGACAATTCAACACAGATTAACTACAAAAACACTCCTTGCAGAGTTGCATATCTTCAATATGCCGACTTCTTCAAATGGATGAACAATACTAAAAACGGTACTCCGGCTTATATGCTCGTTGACCTTGTAAGCCAAAAGGTTACGGCAGTAAACTGTGTTGACAAATTCGGCGAGGGCATTAAGTATTCACCTGCCGAGCTTTTCAACGAAAAGCTTATTCGTCACCTTCGTTTCCAATATCCTACAGAGCTTCTTGATACGCCAAACTTTGAAATTGACGATAATATGCACCCATATTGGATTACAGCCGTGCTTGACAAAACAATCGGTCTTTACGGCGGTACAGACGTTAAGGGTGCAATCATTACAGATGCGCTTACAGGCAAAAGCAAATATTACGATATTGAAACAGTAAAGAATGACAAGAGCCTTAATTGGATTGACGTGGTTTACAGTGAGGCGCTCGTTCTTGAGCAGTACAACTATCACGGCAAGCTTCAAAACGGCTTCTGGAACTCAATAATTTTCCAAAACGACGTAAACATTGCTTCAACAGGCAGCGGTAACATTGCTATGGACGATGACGTTTGGGTATTCACGGGTGTAACCTCTGCCGAAACAGACGCTTCAAACTTCGGCTTTATCCTTATCAATCAGCGTACCAAGGAAGCAAGATATTACAAGAGCCCGGGTGCAACGGAAATTTCGGCTCAAGAGTCGGCAACCGACGCAGTACAGAACTACGGCTATCAGGCAACGTTCCCTATTCTTTTGGGAATTGACGGCAATCCGACCTACTTTATGTCACTTTACGGTGACAGCAACACGGTTAAGGGATATGCATTCGTAAGCCTTAAGGATAAAACCGTTGTCGGAACAGGGCTTCTTGATACTGCAAAGAGTGATGCCAAAGCGCTTAAACAATGCTATTGAAAACTACATTGACGCACTTAAAGAAAAGGGCATTGCAGACAATGTTGACAAATCAAACATA
>ENA-OQIO01001094-OQIO01001094.1-human-gut-metagenome-genome-assembly--contig:-NODE-1094-length-13733-cov-2.477142_pt1 | contig 13733 bp, 13 predicted proteins | sample MGYA00242573_ERZ504737 | MGnify/ENA primary metagenome ERZ504737 (study PRJEB26092, sample SAMD00036203) | human gut metagenome | host: Homo sapiens | study: EMG produced TPA metagenomics assembly of... | reverse complement strand
TGCGACTAAGAACGCTCAGCAAAGGCTTCGCGCCTAAGTCTCCGTAAATGCTGGATTTCGTATTTGCTAAAAGCACCAGCAAAAGGCTGCATCCCCCATACCTCCGGAATCCGTTTCTGGTGGTTGGCTGAAATATTAAAATGAAAAGATGTAACTATTCAGTAGCCACTGTCCCGCGAGGTGTTTTGACATGAATATGTCAAATCCCGAGACATACAAGCCAAAATGCCATCACCGAAGGTGATTTTTTATGCATTTTGCTCGTAACTGTGAAGGTACTGAACAGTTACAAATAATAAAAGAATGGACTCCGAAAAGTAAGATATAGGAAAAATATATAAAAAGAAAAGAATAATTAGCAAAATTAGACAAAATACAAAGAATAGATAAAAAAGAAGGTAAGTTGTCTGGACGATTTTGTACATGTGTCATATTATATTTATAAGTTCAAAAATGGAGAAACCGGAGAAGGACATTAACATTGTATAATATGTTCCATATATCATTTCTCTGCTGGTTCTTGTATTTGTATCTAAGAACTCCAGAGCACCGAAAGCGGAAGGTATTCCGTATGATAAGGGACAGAGATAAAGAAAGGTGGAAATATCGTGAAAAATTATTCAGAAGACCCAAGCAGACAGTATCATATCCAGGTGGCGAAAGGAGAAGTGGGACGTTACGTGCTGATGCCCGGTGATCCGAAACGTTGTGCGAAAATCGCAAAATATTTTGACGATCCGGTGCTGATTGCAGATAACAGAGAGTATGTTACTTATACCGGAACACTGGACGGAGTAAAGGTAAGTGTTACTTCCACAGGTATCGGTGGACCCTCCGCATCCATCGCCATGGAAGAACTGTATCGCTGCGGAGCAGACACATTTTTAAGAATCGGAACCTGCGGAGGTATGCAGACAGAAGTAAAGAGTGGTGATGTGGTTATTGCAACAGGAGCCATTCGTATGGAAGGAACATCCAAAGAATATGCGCCGATCGAATATCCGGCAGTAGCAGATCTGGATGTAACCAACGCACTGGTTGCAGCTGCAAAAGCAAAAGATTATACCTACCATACCGGTGTGGTACAGTGTAAGGACGCGTTTTACGGACAGCATGAACCGGAAAAAATGCCGGTAGGATATGAGCTGATCAACAAATGGAACGCATGGAAAATGATGGGTTGTCTTGCCTCTGAGATGGAATCCGCAGCACTTTTCATCGTTGCAGGAAAATTAAGAGTAAGAGCCGGTTCCTGCTTCCTGGTAGTTGCCAATCAGGAGAGAGAGAGCCTGGGCCTGGAGAATCCGGTGGTACATGATACCGATATGGCAATTCAGGTGGCAGTGGAAGCCATCCGTAATCTGATCAAAGCAGACCAGGCAGAAAAATAATGATATAAGAAATGGAGATAAAAAATGGATATCAAAGAAATATTAAAACACGTAGACCATACACTGCTTCTTCAGGGATCCACCTGGGAAGAAATCAAACAGATCTGTGACGATGCCATGAAATATGAGACTGCATCTGTATGTATTGCTCCAAGCTATGTAAAAGAGGCAGCCGAATACATGAACGGAAGAATCCCGGTATGTACCGTTATCGGTTTTCCGAATGGTTACATGACAACTGCAGCAAAAGAATTCGAGACCAAAGATGCCCTGGCAAACGGCGCTTCTGAGATTGATATGGTTATCAATATCGGATGGTTAAAAGACAAAAAATATGACTTGATTGAAAATGAAATCAAAATCTTAAAGGCAGCATGTGGAGATAAAATCCTGAAAGTAATCATCGAAACCTGTTTTCTTACGGATGAAGAAAAAATCAAAATGTGCGAGATCGTTACCAGCGCAGGAGCAGATTATATCAAAACATCCACCGGTTTTGGAGGAGCAGGTGCTACTTTTGCAGATATTGAACTGTTTGCCAAACACATCGGACCGAATGTAAAGATGAAAGCAGCAGGTGGAATTTCTTCTATCGACGATGCAGAAAAATTCCTGGCACTGGGTGCAGACCGTCTGGGAACCAGCCGAATTGTTAAAATTGTGAAAAATGAGGAAGCAACTGGTTATTAAAAGAACGAGAGGGTATAATATGGAAAAAGCAATGATTGAAAAGTTGATCGACACAGCAATCAAACAGTTGGATTTTTCCTATACTCCCTATTCCGGCTTTAAGGTGGGCGCAGCACTGCTGACAAAGAAGGGAGAAATATACACAGGCTGCAATATTGAAAATGCATCCTACACGCCTACAAACTGTGCAGAGCGGACAGCTATTTTCAAAGCAGTCAGTGAAGGAGTCAGGGATTTTCAGGCCATCTGTATTGTAGGCGGTAAGGATGGAGTACTGACAGAATATGCGGCCCCCTGTGGTGTGTGCCGTCAGGTTATGATGGAATTTTGTGATCCGGAAACCTTTCAGATCATTCTGGCAGTAGATAAAGAAAAATATGATATTTTTACACTAAATGAACTGCTTCCGCTGGGATTTGGGCCATCCAATCTTTTATAGAGCGGCAGTAGTGAACATGGAATGGAGTGGTGAGAAGTTATGACACAGGAAGAACTGTTAAGATTGCCGAAGGTGGAACTGCATTGTCACCTGGATGGATCTCTCAGTCAGGAATTTATCGAAAAAAAGGCTGGGAAGATCTGTAAAAAAAGAAGAATTGAGCGTATCGGATGACTGTACAAGCCTTGCAGAATATCTGGAAAAGTTTGATATGCCATGCCAGTGTCTTAAAGATGAAGAAGGTCTGGAAGAGGCCGGCTATGATGTATTGAAAAACATGAGCAGAGAACATGTATGCTATGCAGAGATCCGCTTTGCACCACTTTTTTCTGAAACAGAATCCATGAGCTGCAAAAAGGCAATGGAAGCACTGATCAAAGGGCTGGAGAGAGGAAAACAGGACTTCGCTATTGAGTACGGAGTAATCGCCTGTGCCATGCGTCATATCGGCGAGGAAGAAAACTGGCGGATGATCTGGGCTGCAAGAGAACTTCTTGGATCCGGTGTCTGCGGAGCAGACCTGGCTGGGGCAGAGGCTTCTTATCCCATGTCACAGTTCATGAATCTGTTTGAAAATGCAAGAAAGATTGGTATGCCCTTTACGATTCATGCCGGCGAGTGCGGAAGTGTGGATAATATCACAGATGCAGTGAATGTTGGTGCAAAGAGAATCGGACATGGGATTGCCATGAGAGGTCATGAGGATGTGATCCGGGAACTGGCAGAAAAAAAGATCGGAATTGAGATGTGTCCAATCAGCAATCTGCAGACTAAGGCGGTATCCGGTCCGGAATTCTATCCGATCAGGGAATTCCTGGATCATGGTGTACGGGTTACTGTGAATACAGATAACCGGACCGTTAGCAACACGACCATGACAAAGGAACTGGAATTTATTCAAAAAACATACGGAGTCCGGGATGAGGAGGTCCTGCTTCTGATGAGGAATGCAGTAGATGCGGCTTTTGCGAGTGATACTGTCAAAGAAAAGCTGTACCGGAAGTTGGCAGAAAAATAATAATAGAAAGAGGTAGACGAAAGATGAAAAAGTACAACAGAATTTTTGTGATTGTCCTGGATTCTTTGGGTATCGGAGCTATGCCGGATTCTGAAAAGTTCGGAGATGTAGGGGTAGATACTTTTGGACATATCCTGGATCAGATGGGAACCCTGGAGATCCCCAACCTGAAGAAGCTGGGAATGCTGAATCTCCACTGTGGAGGAAACATGGAAAAAGCTGCAGAACCTATGGGACGTTATGCCCGTCTCGGAGAGGCAAGCAATGGAAAAGATACCATGACCGGACACTGGGAGATGATGGGAATCAAGACAGAAAAACCATTTATCACCTTTACGGAACATGGGTTTCCGCCGGAACTCATCGCAGAACTGGAAAAGCGCTGCGGTAAGAGAGTTATCGGCAATAAGAGCGCCAGCGGAACAGAGATCATCGAAGAGCTGGGCGAGGAAGAAATCAATACCGGTGCAATGATCGTGTACACTTCTGCAGATTCAGTACTTCAGATCTGTGGAAATGAAGAAACCTTTGACCTGCAAAATCTCTATCGTTGTTGCGAGATCGCAAGAGAGATCACATTGAAAGACGAATGGAGAGTGGGACGGGTTATTGCAAGACCATATGTAGGAAAGAAAAAAGGTGAGTTTAAACGAACCAGCAATCGACATGATTATGCACTGAAACCAACAGGTCCTACAGTATTAAATGCTATGAAGGACAAAGGTCTGGATGTGATCGGTGTAGGTAAGATCAATGATATCTTCTGCGGAGAAGGAATCACAGAAACCTATCATTCTACCAGTCAGTCAACGGAATGGAACAGACCATCGAAATCAGTAAGAAGGATTTTCATGGCTTGTGCTTTGTCAATCTGGTTGACTTTGATGCACTCTGGGGCCACAGAAGAAATACAGAAGGTTATGGCCATGAGATTGAAAAATTTGACAAAAATCTCGGAGTACTGCTGGAACAGCTGAAAGAAGATGATCTTCTGATCCTTACAGCGGATCACGGAAATGATCCCACCTATACCGGATCAGACCATACGAGAGAATATGTTCCTTTTATTGCCTATTCGGAACAGATGGAAAACGGAGGAGAACTGGAAGGCGAGAACACATTTGCTGTCATTGGTGCTTCTATCGCAGAAAACTTTGATGTGGATATGCCGGAAGGAACGATCGGACATTCCATTCTGGAAAAATTAGCGGCGTCCAAACGAATCAAGTAAATCACCTGCTTCAATTACGAAGAGTAATAAGCAGTAATTGCAGGATTTATTCCAGGGAAGCAGAATTGCAAATAAAACAGGATCCGGAAATAAAAAGAACAGTTTGCTATGAAAATAATTCCATCAAAGCAAACTGTTCTTTTACGCGAGCAACGAGCCAAAGTCTATTGCTTTTCAGAAATGCGTGCCGTGGATTTTCTTTCAATCAGCTGCGCATGCAAAAGGAATGTGCTGATGGAAACATGATTGAGAAGGCTGGATAATGCAAAAAATCCACTTTTACCCAGTTCTGTTCGATCCTGACGGATGGTGGTTAGGGGCGGTGAGGTATAAGCAGCTATTGGCAGATCATCAAAGCCCACGATACTGACATCTTCAGAACCCGATATCCGAGCTGTTGACACTGAACCAGAGCAGCACTGGCAATGGTGTCCTGGCTGCAGATAATGGCAGTCATTCCACTTTTTAAAAAGTTTGGAAGATGTTTTTCCATACATTCGGAAAGAAAACAGGAACAACCGGCATTGTCATAAGAAACTTTCAGTCCGTGTTTGCGCATAGAACGGAAGAAAGCAGAGTATCGGATCTGGATAATCTGAGAACCAAGAGAATTGCTGAGATATGCAATTTTTCGATGCCCTTGTCTGACAAGATGGGATACCGCCAGTTCCATACCCTCGTCATTATCAATACCCACATAGGCAGTGAAAGGGTTGCCTGTAATATAGTTATCATAAAGTACAGTTGGAGTACAACTGTTTTCAAAATCCTTAAGCCATGGATCGGCAAGAGAAAAACCAATCACAAAAGACCCCACATAATCATGTTCCAGCATATAAACATCATAAGGCTGGTTGCGTTGTATCTGGATATCAACAGGTTCAATCACAACATCAAATCCCTGTGGCTCCGCCAGCTGCCGGAATCCCATAATGATATCATATGCAAAATGATAAGGTTCTTCATACTGTATATTGTCTTTTTCTATTAAGACACATATTTTTCTGACAGAATTTCGATAACGCCGTAACTTTGTATAACCAAGTGCTACGGCAGTTTCTAACACTTGTTTTCGCAAATTTTCGCTGATGTCAGGGGCATTATTCAGAGCCTTTGATACAGCACTTTTGGAAATCCCCATTTTATCAGCAATATCCTGGATCGTGGTCATGATGAAATGTCCTTCCGTGTAAAAAATGATACAGGGGTCAAAATACCGTTTGCCCACAACATCATTATATAGAATATGATTGTAAAAATCAATGGAACAATGAAAAGAATTTAGTAAAGTTTTGCTATAAAATATGATTGTTAATAATTAATAGAAATACAAGAAAATGATTGTATAGAATACACAAAATAGTATGGAAATAATAAAAAAGATTGACGTTGAAAGGAAAAAGAATTATAGTAAAGGCATCGAAACAATTCGAAACAAATGTCTATAAATTTAGTTTCTTATATAATATAATTTGGAGGAAAATCAGATGGAATTTGCCAGCGTATATCATAAGACATCGGAACAGATGAGTTATGCATTGGACGAGAACCAACTTGTAGTAAATATCAAGACCGGATATGATGTAAAGAAAATTTTTATTCATTACGGCGATCCCTTCGATGCAGGAATCTGGGAGGAAATGAGAAGTGGACAGGAAAAAGGGAAGAGATTGTATACAAAAAACGTCTGTCCCACCAAATCTGGTGGACAACAACACTTTTGCCTGTGTATAAGCGATGCAAATATTATTTTGAACTTCATACAGAAAAAGAAGTCTGGTATTACTTCGAAGATGGTTTTTTGACGGAAGATCAGCTTAAGATGGACGGTCGTATGTTGCAGTGTTTTATTGTACCGTGGATGAATCCGGCAGATATAAACCGTACACCTTCATGGGTGAACGATACGATCTGGTATCAGATCTTTCCGGATCGATTCTGTAATGGAACTCCGGAAAAAACGGAGGAAGACATTCTGCCGTGGCGAAATCAGGCAGGGTGACCAATGAGGAAAAATTCGGGGGGAATCTGGAGGGGATTCGTCAGAAATTATCCTATCTGGAAAAACTTGGAATTACCGGTATTTATTTGAATCCTATCATGGAAGCCGAGTCAAACCACAAATATGATACAACAGATTATACGAAAATTGATCCGTCTTTTGGCGATGGAGATACCATGAAAGTACTCTGTAAAGAGGCACACGAAAAAGGGATTCGAATCATGGTGGATGCCGTATTCAACCACTGTGGAAGAAAATTTGCTCCATGGATGGATGTACTGAAAAATGGGAAGAATTCCCGCTATGCGGATTGGTTCATGGTTGAAAACTGGGAGCAGATCGGAAAGAGAGCGGATACCAGAGACAGACGTTTTTATTCTTTCGCATTTTCCGATGGGATGCCAAAGCTGAATACTAATAATGAAGAAGTGATTCAATATTTCTGCAAGATCTGCGAAGACTGGATTCGGGATTATGCTATAGACGGAATCCGGTTTGATGTGGGTAATGAAGTATCCCATCGATTTTTAAAACGGATAAGGGAGCATCTGAAAAAGATAAAACCAGATATCTATTTGCTTGGAGAAATATGGCATGATGCAAGTCAGTGGCTGCTGGGTGATGAATATGATTCTGTAATGAACTATCCCCTGTTAAGTGGAATCCATGATTTTTTCCTGGACCAGACCATGAAAAAAGAAGAATTTGAATACATGGTAAATCGTTGTTATACGATGTATATGCAGCAAAATAACAATGTATTGTTCAATCTTCTGGATTCTCATGATACAGAGCGTCTGATAAACCGGCTTCATAATCTGGATATTTTTTACCAGCAGCTGGCAATTCTTTTTACACTTCCCGGAAGTCCATGTATTTATTACGGGACGGAGATTGCTATGGAGGCGCCCATGATCCGGATTGCAGAAGGTGCATGCCGTGGAGCGAAATCGAGAGTGATGAGAACCAGGAAAGGATTGGGACGATCAATCGTTTGATCATGCTTAGACGGAATGAGAAAACCTGCAGAAGCCCACATTTTCATTTCCCAAATACCTATGAAAACGGACGATGTGTGGAATATGTAAAAATCGATGAAGAAGGAAATAAAATAGAAGTATTATTAAATGCGTCTAATGAAAATGTAAGAGTAAAAGGAGAAGGCGAAATCCTTTTTGCACGGAAATTTGATGGTGACATACTTGGAGCAAACGGAACCCTGATTCGTAAGATCGGAGTAACTATTCAGTAGAAAATATCCTGTCAGGCACCAAGGTCTAGAGCAAGCACGGACTTGACTCATTGCTCACGTAAATGAAAAGGCGGCAGATTTTGTGATTGTACAAAATCCGTCGCCTTTTTGTCTGTGAAAATCAAAATATAAGGTTCCATGAGGAAAAACAGTAATTAATATTTTTTATGTTCTTCCTCGGACATAGCCTGATAATCATAAATTGGATGAAATTCCTTACTGCAATCAAGAGATTCATACTGCATAAAAATCCGATCCATAATATTCGGGATCGCGGATTCCAGAGGCTGGAACAGAAGAATCAGGTATTGCATGGAACTGTAACGAGTGCAGATATCGATTTTTCGAATGCTCTTACGAATGATTTCTTCCATTTGTAATAAAGCTTGTTCAGCTTTTTCGATGCTTGGCGAGGTTTCACCGGTGGATTCCATGGTGAGCATGATCAGGTAACATCTGCAATGGTTTCGGATGACCAGTTGATGGATATAGGAATACTGTCTTGCAAAATCACGGTAATCCAGATTCAAAGCACCCATATAGCTGCCACTGTCCTGAAGAGATTTTGCAATCTGAGTCAGATTATTGCCGGCTTCGGACACACTGGTGGACAGATGGTCGATCTGAGGCTGATAGAAGGAAAACTGATTTTTTCCATTTTGCTTGGCATAATATAAAGCATTGTCGGCTTTTGAACTGCAGTCAGGGAATGGTTCATTGCCGGAACACATATACAGGCCTGCAGACAGGGAGGCGTATTGAATCTCCGCATCATCTTTGGTGAGCGCATGGAATTGTTGGAACAGTTGTGTTATATGTTCCGAAGCTTCCTCATGGGTGATGTCAGGAAAGAAAAGCAAGAATTCATCACCACCAAGGCGACAGGCATATCCATTTGATGCAAAGCGTGCCAGAAGTTTGCCCAGAGTCATCAGAGCGCGGTCACCAGCCTTGTGTCCATGCACATCATTAATTTTCTTCAGGTTATCCATATCCACAAACGCAAGACATCCACTGTGATCCTGAACGGCACAGGCGATTTGTTTTTCGCCAAGAGTACGCAATGGAAGACCGGTAAGGAAATCGTAGCTAGTGATATCTTCCTGACTTTTGATGGTAGTAAACACATCGGATATAAACTTATTGATCGTGTGATTGGAATCCATATACAGAGAGTTTTCCATTTCTTTGTATTTGCCTGTAACATCCTCCAGATGTCCTTCGTCCATTAAATCCAGAAGAATGGCAGAGATTCGGGGATCAAACTGTTTGCCGGCACTTTCCGAAAATTCTTTTCGAATCTGATCCTCAGACAGAGCATTTCGATAGATCCTTCTGGAATGCATGGCATCAAAACTGTCTGCCACGGCGACGATTCGTGCATAGAGAGGAATAGCTACTCCGGAAAGACCTTCCGGATAGCCGGTTCCATCATAGCGTTCGTGATGACTTTTTGTTACTTCAACCAGGTGAGGAACCAGTGTAATATCTTTTAAAATATGGGCACCTATGAGGGTATGCTGTTTGATGAGGCATATTCCTCTTCGCTGAGTCTTCCCGGTTTGCTTAAAATCTGATCCGGGATGCCGATGGCGCCGATGTCGTGCAGGTAGGCACAATCCTTCAGATTTTCTATTTCTTCAGAAGACAAACCAAGTCGTTTACCGATCAATGCTGCATATTCGGCGACACGGATGGAATGTCCGCAGTTATTTCGATCCTTTCCTTCAATGGTTGCAGCCAGGGTGCGCATCATTTGCAGGGTCATTTCCTCTGTCTGCTTTTGCTTTCTTTCCAGTTCCTGTTGCTGACGCATATCTTCCATATGCTGGATTCCACGAACGTACGGAATACATTTACAAATAACAGAATGATCATGCCGATACCGGTAAAGATACCGGACACCGAGGTGACGAAATATACGGAGGCAGATTCAATAGTCACACAAACCATGATGAGCAGCAATCCCACCAGCAGTAACCGATCCGTGTGGTATTTGCTCTTATGCAGATACTGGAAGAGATGGACAAATACCATGACAAAGACGGCAGTGAGGATAATCTGGCCCAATGGCGGCATCTCAATGTAGTCTTTCATACCTGTGCTGTACAAAACAGAACTGATTGCAAAATTAGCCAGAACAATTCCGCCAGCGATCAGATACAGACGTCTGTGCCGGCCATTTTGTATGCTGTCTGCATAAAGCAAAAGAGGAATCGGACACAGAATGATCATGACAAAACATAAGGAGGCAAGCGCCGAAGCATTAGGAACGAGAATCTGCCTTAATTTGGATTCTCCCAGCAGCCAGACAGCACCCATGGTCATGCACCAGCCAAGGTATTCCATATCAAAGTCAATATGATAGAGAAAACCAAGGATCATGCTGAATAAAATAATAGTCATTCCGGAAAAAAGAACAAAGAAACCGATAAAAGTAGAAGGTCCATATTGATGGAAGATAATCTGCCAGATGGCTGACTGATCTCCACAATAGATGGAATTAACTACCCTGGAATAGTTAGATGTATAAGTCGTCAGTTCCAGACGAAGTTCTTTTCCTGCATCCTTATAGGAAGTAGGGCAAAAAACAAATCTGCTGGCGGAATTCTTCCCAACCAATCGGGTTTCTTTGGTGGAGTATTCGGCTCTGAGTTCTCCTCCTATATAAAACTTTACATCCTGGAGAGAAGAACGAATAGCAAATGCTGTCTCATCATAATTATCCGGCAGTGTTGTGGTGAGAACCATAGTCTCTCCCGCCGGAACCCGGTACTTTCCCGGCACTTTAATTTCTTCGGAAGTTCCATCTGCCTTTTCCCATACAAAGGTACCGGAATAAAGTGCGGCTGTTGAAGTGCGGTTTGCACTCTGCTCATCTGGACCAAACAATTCCATGAATAAAAACCAGCCGAAGATCGCGGCCATTAGGATATAGAAAAAGTATCTCAATTTATGTAAATATGATGCTTGCGTGTTCAAGGAAAAACTCCTTTCGTGCTTAAAAATATTACCGTTAACAATATACCATTTTTTTCACGGATAGTCATTAGATTTATCATTTTAAATTGTGAATTGTTTATGACACGGATTCAGGACTTCGCTACAGGAATGTATGTGGAAACAAAAGAAATGGATGATAATACGGTTATAAAACGAAGATTAAGGATAAAACAGCAATATTAATAATTGGAAATCGGTGGTATAATACATATGTGATTTGGTAACAGTTCAGTATATTCACAGTTACCAAGTGTTCAAGAATAATGCGTCAGATATAAGAATTCCAGGTAGCTGATGCGAAATTATAAAGGAGATAAATAAAGAGTGATCAATCAGGCAGCAAAACGTATATTAAAAGCCTTATCTTTTGATGGTGTAGAAGTGGATGCATTTCGCCATATGGCAGACCTGAAGCGTCTGGATCCGATGAAGATATTTTACAAGAAGATAGACGAAAAAATATATAATGGAAGTCATGCAGTACCGGTTCGTATCTTTTTCCCTAATGAAAAGAGCTTTCAGGAAAGTAATGACAAAACCAGCGACAGCAGAGATAAGAAGCTGCTTTTGTTTGTCCACGGTGGCGGCTGGGTAACGGAGAGTATCGATAATTATGAAAGAATCTGCGCACGGCTTGCAGATGCAACAGGACAGTATGTGGCAGCGGTAGAATACAGACTGGCGCCGGAGGATAAATTTCCATCCGTCTGGAGGACTGTTATGTGGTTGCGAAAGCACTGTATACAGGGAAATTTGTGCTAAATGTAAAACCGGAAAATATTACTCTGATCGGCGACAGTGCAGGAGGAAATCTTTGCGCAGCACTGTCTTTGATGGCAAGAGACCGGGGAGAATTCATGCCGAAAAGACAGATTCTGATCTATCCGGCCACTTATAATGATTATACGGAAAAATCTCCATTTCCCTCCGTTAAGGAAAATGGAACAGATTATCTTCTGACAGCAGGAAAAATGCAGGATTATATTGACCTGTATGCGAAAAATGAAGAGGATAAACAAAATCCGTATTTTGCCCCTTATCTGGCAAAAGATGTGAGTCATCAGCCGGATACCCTGATACTTACTTCTGAGTTTGATCCTCTTCGGGATGAAGGAGAGGCATACGGAAAACGTTTGAAGGAAGCAGGAAATCATGTACAGATCCATCGTATCAAAGGTGCACTACATGGCTATTTTGCACTGGGAATCAAGCATCTGTATGTGCAGGAAAGTTTCACTTATATCAATGCGTTTTTGAAGGGAGAAGCATTGTGAATCAGAAAAAAGCACGCTGGAGAAGGCTGGACAATGCGGCAAAGCTGTATTCCGCAGCCAGTAACAAAAGGGATACCAGAGTATTCCGGTTTTATTGCGAATTAAAAGAAGAAGTCCGGAAGGAACTTTTGCAGGAGGCACTGGATCAGACTGTGGAGACATTTCCCATGTTTCTTATGGTACTGAGAAAAGGATTATTCTGGCATTATCTGGAGCCATGTAACCTGCATCCGGTCGTAAAGGAAGAGTATAAAGAGCCTTGCAGCAGGCTTTATGTAAAAGATAAGAAGACACTTCTTTTTGAGGTGACTTATTATAAAAAACGAATTAATTTTGAAGTGTTTCATGTGCTGACAGATGGTACCGGTGCAACGGAGTTTCTGAAGGAACTGGTGAGTAATTATCTGTATCTGGCACATCAGAAAGAGGGGCTTGAGCCGGTTTCCATGTTGCCGGAAGATATGACTGTCCAGGACCAGGAATCAGACAGTTTTCTGAAGTATTATTCCAAAGATCAGAAACGGCCGAAGGAAAAGAAAACACGTGCCTTCCAGATCCGAAGAAAAAAGAAGGATGGGAACCATCTCCATGTTCATGAAAGTGTGGTTTCTGTAAAGGAAGTGTTAAAGCGAAGCAGAGAACTGGGGGTATCCATGACGGTCTTTCTGACAGCTGTCTTTCTCAAGGCAATCCATGAAGAAATGTCAAAGATGCAGGAGAAAAAACCGATAGTTTTGATGGTGCCAGTAAATCTGCGAAAGTTTTTTCCGTCCACATCCATGTTGAATTTCTTCAACTGGATAGAACCGGGATATGATTTTTCAAAGTGGGACAGAAGCTTTGAGGAGGTGCTTGGATATACCAAAGATTTTTTCGAAGAACAACTGACAAAGGAAAAAAATGTCTGCTCATATCAACGATCTGCTTGCACTGGAGTTGCATCCGATCCTGAGACTTGCTCCATTGGAACTGAAAAATCTCTGTATCCACGCAGGCGCAAAATTTTCTGAGAAAAATACAACGGCAATATTTTCTAACATGAGTGCCGTCCGTATGCCGGATAGTTATGTGTCTTATATTGAACGCTTTGGTGTGTTTACCAATACGCCGAAGCTGGAGCTGTGCCTGTGCTCGTTTGAAGATAAGTTATCCTTCGCTTTTACATCCAGATACGATACCGTGAATATCGAGCGGAATTTCTATCGTCTGCTAAAAGAGCAGGGAATAACAGCAGAAAAAGTCGAACCGGAATTTCCAATGCCCCAGATGCCAAGTGAACAGGAGATGAAAGTCTATAAAGTCTATAGTTTTCTGTGTCTGGTACTTGCCGCAGCTATGGTAGTTACGGATCTGAACTTCATCCCGCATCCGTTGGACCTGGTTTACTGCCGGTGGTGTGGCAACATGTGGATTGCCTCTTCGATTGGATCTTC
>ENA-OQIO01001093-OQIO01001093.1-human-gut-metagenome-genome-assembly--contig:-NODE-1093-length-13742-cov-3.858832_pt1 | contig 13742 bp, 13 predicted proteins | sample MGYA00242573_ERZ504737 | MGnify/ENA primary metagenome ERZ504737 (study PRJEB26092, sample SAMD00036203) | human gut metagenome | host: Homo sapiens | study: EMG produced TPA metagenomics assembly of... | reverse complement strand
CTTTCGGCAATGGGCTTTGCTTCCTTTTTAGGTTTTGCATTTTCAAGTTTTTTTGCCTTTGTGCCGTTTTCCTTAGCCTTTGATTTTGAAGTTTTTTTGGCAACCTTTTCAAGATAAATGCCCGAAAGACCCGAAAGTTTTAAGCCGATGCTTTGCTCAAAGCCGTGCATAGCTTTTTTCTTGGTCTTGTATGCGGGGTGCTTTGCAATTGTTGAGCCGCCGAATTGCTCAAGCGAGGTGTCAAGCACAACTTTGTAGCTGCCTTCGTTTGGAACGCCGATTCTGTATTCGTCAAAGCTGTTAGGTGTGAAATTAAATATTGCAATAATTTCATTGCCTTTTTTGTCAATTCTTCTAAAGGCGATTACACTGTTTGCATTGTCCTCACTGGAAATCCATTGGAAGCCGTCCCAACTGTAATCAATTTGCCAAAGTGCAGGCGTGTCTTTATAAAGTTTATTAAGCGTTTTGGAAAATCCAAGCATCTTCCTGTGCATTTCATAGTCAAGAAGGAGCCAATCAAGCCCTTGCTTATAGTTCCATTCAATAAATTGACCGAATTCACTGCCCATAAACAAAAGCTTTTTGCCGGGGTGAGCAAACATATATGCAAGAAACAGCCTTAATCCGTCGAATTTCATTTCATATTCACCGGGCATTTTGTTTATAAGGCTGCATTTTCCGTGTACTACTTCGTCGTGGCTGATAGGCAAAATGAAGTTTTCGCTGAATGCATAATAAAAGCTGAATGTAATGCAGTTGTGGTTGCCTTTTCTGAAAAGCGGGTCGAGCGAAATGTATCTGAGCATATCGTTCATCCAGCCCATATTCCACTTGAAATTAAAGCCTAAGCCGCCGATATTTGTAGGCATTGTAATCATAGGCCAAGCGGTCGATTCCTCGGCAATCATCATAACCTCAGGATGCTCTTTGAACATTGCGCAGTTAAGCTCCTTGAAAAATTCAACCGCTTCAAGATTTTCTCTTCCGCCGTTTTTATTCGGAATCCATTCGCCGTCCTCACGTCCGTAATCGAGATAAAGCATTGATGCAACTGCGTCAACCCTAAGCCCATCAAAATGGAAATTGTCAACCCAATACATTGCAGAGGAAATAAGGAAAGATTTAACCTCATTTTTGCCGTAGTCAAATACTCTTGTGCCCCATTCCTTATGCTCGCCTTTTCTCATATCGGAGTATTCGTATGTGCATTCTCCGTCAAATTCATAAAGACCGTAAGCGTCTTTAGGGAAGTGAGCCGGTACCCAGTCAAGTATTACTCCGATTCCGGCTTTGTGGCAAGCGTCAACAAAATACATAAGGTCGTCAGGTGTTCCGTAGCGTGAAGTCGGAGCAAAGTATCCTGTAACCTGATATCCCCATGAGCCGTCAAAAGGATATTCCATAATCGGCATCATTTCAATATGAGTGTATCCCATATCTTTTACGTAAGGCACAAGTTCCTCTGCCATTTGCCTGTATGATAAGAAATCGCCGTTTTCGTGCCTTTTCCAGCTGCCAAAATGAATTTCGTAAATATTAACGGGCTTTTCAAGAATGTTGATCGAATTTGCCTTTTTCCAAGTCGAATCATTCCAGCGGTATTTGCCTGTTTCGTAAACCTTTGATGCTGTGCCCGGTCTTGTTTCTGCGTGGAAAGCATAAGGGTCGGCTTTCATAATAACGTTGCCGTCTTTCGTCGTAATGGCATATTTATAGCAATCGTAAATTTTAACATTGTCGATTTTAGCTTCAAAAATACCGTCGCTGATTTTTTTCATAACACCGGCGCTTTCGTTCCAATCGTTAAAATCACCGACTGTTGACACGCTTTGAGCATGAGGTGCCCAAACACGAAATGCAAATGTATCTCCCTTAATTCTATGACAGCCGAAAAATTCATATGCCTTATAATTTTTTCCGCTGTGAAAGATATACAAAGGGAATTCATAATCTTTGTCTAATTTTGCCAAAATTTCATCTCCTTTATTTTATTGAAAAGCGTCAAAAACAATATTTTGGCGCTATTATAATTTTTATATAAACATATCATATCACCTTTACAACAAATAATCAAGCGGTTTTTGGTTACTTTGTTACAAAAAAAAGTTAAAATTTTTTAAAATCTGTGTAAAATGTTAGAAATGTATAATAATCCAAGAAATAATATTCAGCCAATTTTAACAATAAATACCGCCTGTGCATATCTCTATTTTGTATAATAAAAGTTAGTTTTTTCTATTGTATAATAAGTATTATATATGGTATAATGCTTTTGTCAGATATTTGTTAGCAGAGGTGGAGAGTATGCGTGAAATTTTGGTTGCGTATCCGTCAAAGGATACTGCGCTTAAATTGCGCTCTCTTCTTGAAGGCGAGGCTACGACGTGCCGTATGTTTGCGCAACGGGAGCAAGCGTGTTGAGTATCGCTCAGGATATGAGCGAAGGCGTTATAGTTTGCGCCGAAGGTCTAAGGGATATGACGGCAGGTAATATTGCCGAGCATCTTCCACCGGGGTTTGATATTGTTGCGTTTACACGTGGGGATACGGACAGCTTTATGAGTAACCTTATTTATCTTCCTCTGCCGGTTGACAGGCAGGAGTTTTTAAATACGGTCGGCGTACTTGTAAACAGCGTTTCAAGCTTTACCAAGCGAAGCGTCAGCGACGAGGACGTTATATCAAAGGCTAAGCTTATTCTCAAAGAAACCAACGGTTTTTCCGAACTTCAGGCGCATAAATATCTCCAGCGTGAAAGTATGAAAATGGGCAAGAAAATTGCAGTGCTTGCTCAGGAAATAATTAACGATTTTATGTAGTACATATTTTATTGCAAGCTTTATTGCGATTAATTTTGAAACGGACTGATTTTATGAAATTTACTAAGATGCACGGTTGCGGCAATGATTATATATACATTGATTGCACTGAAGAATTTGTCGAAAATGAGGAAAAGGCGGCAATTATTTTATCTGACCGTCATTTCGGTATCGGCGGCGACGGAATAATTCTTATCAAAAAAGGCACAAAGGCTGATTTTGAAATGGTTATGTATAACGCAGACGGCTCAAGAGGTGCAATGTGCGGCAACGGAATAAGATGCGTTGCAAAATATTGCTACGACCATAAGCTTACCGATAAAACCACGTTTACTATTGAGTCAATGGGCGCAGTTAAATATATTGACGTTAATGTTGAAAACGGCGAGGTTAAAAGCGCAAAGGTTGATATGGGTAAGCCGTCGCTTAAAGCAAGCGACATTCCTGTTAATGTAAGCAGCGGTAAAGCGATTGACGAGCCGATTAAAATTCTTGACAGGGAGTTTAAAATGACCTGTGTTTCTATGGGCAATCCTCATGCCGTTATGTTTATTGACGAGCATCCAAAGGATTTTGACCTTGAAAAATACGGCAAAGCCTGCGAGGGAAATACGAATGTTTTTCCTGACAGAGTTAATGCCGAATTCGCAAAAATAATTGACAGGAATAATATAGAAATGCGAGTTTATGAGCGTGGCTCCGGCGAAACGCTTGCTTGCGGAACAGGCTCCTGCGCTACTGCCGTTGCCGCAATCACTTTAGGGCTTTGCGATAATGACGTTACCATACACCTTTTGGGCGGCGACCTTGATATAAGCTGGAGCGGTGATGTAAACGACAGTGTATTTATGACCGGGCCTGCAAAGGAAGTATTTACGGGCGAAGTCGATTTGAATAAATTTGATTAAATATTTGTATTAAATGGAGGTTTAAAATAATATGAAGATTAATGAGAACTTTTTGAAGATTGAGTCAAGCTATCTTTTCTCAACTGTTGCCAAGAAGCAGAGAGAGTATCAAGCTGCTCACCCTGAGGCAGACGTTATTCGTCTTTCAATCGGTGATGTAACAAAGCCGCTTGCTCCTGCTGTTATTAAAGCTATGCACAAGGCAGTTGACGAAATGGCAGACGAGGCTACATTCAGGGGCTATCCGCCTGAGTACGGTTATGATTTTATTCTTGACGCTATTCAAAAGCATGATTATACAGGCAGAGGAATTGACATTGCCAAGGACGAAATTTTCCTTTCAGACGGCGCTAAGAGCGACTGCGGAAATATCGGGGATATCTTTGCTGTTGACAATAAGGTTGCTATTTGCGACCCTGTTTATCCTGTGTATGTTGATACAAACGTTATGGCAGGCAGAAGCGGAGATAAAGACGAAAACGGACTTTGGTCAAATATTATCTATATGCCATGCACCGCTGAAAATAATTTTACACCTGACCTTCCTAAGGAAGTTCCCGATGTAATTTATCTTTGCTTCCCTAATAACCCTACGGGTATGGTTGCTACTAAGGAGCAGCTTAAGAAGTGGGTTGATTATGCAAACGAGCATCATTCTCTTATCCTTTTTGACTCTGCTTATGAGGCATTTGTTGTTGAGGAGGGTATTCCAAAGTCAATTTATGAAATTGAAGGCGCAAAGACCTGTGCTATCGAGCTTCGCTCATTCTCTAAGACAGCAGGCTTTACAGGTATGCGTTGCGGATATACGGTAGTTCCTAAGGAGCTTGTATTTAACGGCACGAGCTTAATCCGCTTTGGGCAAGACGTCAGGCTACTAAGTTCAATGGTGTATCATATATCACTCAAAGAGCTGCAGAGGCTATTTATACAGAAGAAGGACAGAAAGAAATTAAAGAAACACTTGCTTATTATCAAAAGAATGCAAGAGTTATTTATGACGGACTTTGCGATGCAGGCTTTGAGTGTTACGGCGGTGTAAATTCACCTTATGTTTGGCTCAGAGTTCCTGAAGGTTACACCTCTTGGGAGTTCTTTGACGAACTTCTTGAAAAATGCCAGGTAGTAGGCACACCGGGTTCAGGCTTCGGCCCTGCAGGTGAAGGCTACTTCCGTTTAACCTCATTCGGCAATGATGAAAAGACGGTTGAGGCTATCGAAAGAATTAAGAAGGCTTACAAGAAATAATTTGATTTTTTAATCATTTATATACCCTACGGGCAGGGGAAACGGTTCCTTGCCTCGGGATTTTTAAAATAAAGGAGATATTTAAATATGGAAAAGACTGAACAGCTTTATGAAGGCAAGGCAAAAAAAGGTTTGGGCAACAGATGACCCTGAAATCGTAATCGTTGATTATAAGGATGATGCAACAGCATTCAACGGCCTTAAAAAAGGCACTATCGTAGGTAAGGGTGTTGTAAACAATAAGATGTCTAACTATCTTATGCAGCTTCTTGAAAAGCACGGTGTTCCGACCCATTTTGTTAAGGAACTTTCAGACAGGGAAACAGCAGTAAAGAAGGTTAAAATTGTTCCGCTTGAGGTTATTATCCGTAACCGTGCAGCAGGCTCAATCTGCAAAAGACTCGGTCTTGAAGAGGGTATGGATTTTGTTCGCCCTTCAATCGAATTTTCATATAAAGACGACGACCTCGGCGACCCGCTTATCAACAGCTATCACGCTATTTCCTGCGGCTTTGCAACTCAGGAGGATGTTGACACAATTAAAAAGTATGCCTTCAAGGTAAACGAAGTATTAAAAGAATATTTCCTTTCAATCGGCGTTGAGCTTATCGACTTTAAGCTTGAATTTGGTAAAACATCAGACGGCACTATTGTTCTTGCTGACGAAATCAGCCCGACACTTGCCGTTTTTGGGACAGCAAAACTCACGAAAAGCTTGATAAGGACCGTTTCCGTCGTGACCTCGGCGGTGTAGAGGACGCTTATGCAGAAATGATGAAGAGAGTAGGACTTGACTAATGCCAAACGATACATATAATTCACCCTTTAATGCACGTTACGCATCAAAGGAAATGCAATATATCTATTCACCCGATTTTAAGTTCAAAACTTGGAGAAAGCTTTGGATTGCACTTGCAGAGGCTGAAAAGGAACTTGGGCTTGATATCACTCAGGAGCAAATTGACGAGCTTAAGGCAAATGCCGATAATATCAATTATGATGTCGCAAGAGAGTATGAAAAAAAGTTTCGCCACGATGTAATGAGCCATGTTCACGCTTACGGTGAGCAGTGCCCAAAGGCTAAGCCTATCATTCATCTCGGTGCAACAAGTTGCTATGTTGGCGATAATACAGATGTAATCACGATGCGTGAGGCACTTTTGCTTATCAAGAAAAAGCTTGTTAACGCAATTGCGTCTGTTTCTAAATTCGCTGATGAATATAAGGATATGCCTTGCCTCGGCTTTACTCATTTCCAGCCGGCACAGCCAACTACCGTCGGCAAAAGAGCCACCCTTTGGCTTATGGATTTGGTAATGGATTATGAGGAAATTTGCCATGTTATTGACAGCCTTATGCTTTTAGGCTCTAAGGGCACAACGGGTACTCAAGCGTCATTCCTTGAACTTTTTGACGGCGACCATAATAAATGTAAGGAGCTTGACCGTAAAATTGCGGAAAAGATGAATTTTAAATCCTGCTTCCCTGTAAGCGGTCAAACCTATGCAAGAAAGCTTGATACAATAGTTTGCAACTGCCTTGGACTTATTGCTCAGTCATGCTGTAAGTTTTCAAACGATTTGAGACTTCTCCAAAACCTTAAGGAAATTGAGGAGCCGTTTGAAAAAAATCAAATAGGTTCATCTGCAATGGCTTATAAGCGCAATCCTATGAGAAGCGAAAGAATTGCATCTCTTTCACGTTACGTTATGATTGATACGCTCAATCCTGCATGGACTGCATCTGCGCAATGGTTTGAAAGAACACTTGACGATTCGGCTAATAAGCGTGTTTCAATTGCAGAGGCATTTCTTGCAACAGACGGTATTCTTGATTTGTATATCAATGTAACCTCAGGACTTGTTGTATATCCTAAGGTAATAGAGTCAAGACTTATGAGTGAGCTTCCGTTTATGGCAACTGAAAACATTATGATGGACGCAGTTAAAAAAGGCGGCGACAGGCAGGAATTGCACGAGAAAATTCGTCAGCATTCAATGGCGGCAGGCGCTGTTGTTAAGGTTGAGGGCGGAAAAAATGACCTTGTTGACCGCATTGCGGCTGACCCTGCGTTTATGACAACAAAGGAGGAAATCTTGCTATTCTCAAGCCTGCCAATTTTGTGGGCAGAGCGCCTGAGCAGACGGCTGATTTCTTAAGCGAGGTTATTAAGCCTATCCTTGATAAGGAAAAAGACCTTATCGGAATTGACGTTGAAATTAATGTATAATATAGTATTAATATAGTAAATTAGTTAAGTGAAAATAATCTTTTGCTCGGTAATTTTTGGTAAAATGCAAAAAATATGCCTGAATTTTGATTGTTTTCACTTAATTTTTACTAATTTTCAAGAAAAATCATCATCTAATTTATACAATTATACAAAAAATTAAAAGAATTGCCAAGTGTATTGACAAATAGTATTGTAGTGATATACTAATTGTAATAATTTAGAAAGGGTAGTTTGTATGGACGAATTTCAAAAGGAAGAAGAGTTCCTTTTTGAAGAAAATGAAGAAAATATCGTAATCAAATATAAGCTTCTGCGCAGTCTGATTATTAAACATTATAATCGAGGATGCAAATATCTTGAAATTGCAAAGGTTGTTTGCGCAGCATTTTTCTTGATTTTTACGGCGGTAGGTCTTGCAGTTTGCTCAAACGGAGGCAGTAAGTCATTCTGGCTTGTGTTGTGGATAATCTTAATTTTCGTGCTTGTCAATATCTTTCTGATTACCGATTATTGCAAATATCTTGTAAAATCAAAAGTTATTCCGTATCTTGAGGACGATAATCAAATAGAGTTCGGCGAGTATTCGATTTTTTCTGACGATGAGGAAGAGGACGAGGATTACAAAGAATTTGAAAAAGAGCAGCAGGAGAAAAAACTGATAAAACAGCTCAAAAAGGAACAGAAGAAAAAGATTAAGGAAAATAAACGTAAGAACGGGAGGGCGAAAAAGTGAAAAATATATTTAAGATATATAAGCGAGATTTAAAGAAAATTTTTACTAATTCTATGGCGATTATTCTTGCGGTCGGAATTGCAGTTTTGCCGTCTCTTTACGCTTGGTTTAATATATACGCCAACTGGGACCCTTATGGCCCTGCAAGTACAGGCAATATGAAGGTGGCTGTTGTTATTAATGACGAGGGCTACGAATTTAAAGGAGTGGAAATTAACGTCGGTGACCAAATTAAAAGTAATTTGAAAGCCAACGATATGATAGATTGGCAGTTCGTTTCTAAAGAAAGGGCGGTAAACGGAATTGAGGCGGGCGATTATTATGCCGGTATTGAAATTCCAAAAGGCTTCAGTAAATCGCTTACAAGTATTATGACTAAAAACTTTAAGCAGCCTAAAATCACCTATTATGCAAACGAAAAGAAAAACGCAATTGCCACAAAGATTACCGATAAGGTAGTTCAAACAATTCAAACAGAGGTTAACGAGTCGTTTGTCACAACAGTAATTAACCTTGTAAATAAGCTTTTGGGTACTGTTATTGAGCAGGGAAAAGAAAGGAAGGAACAAAATATATTCCAAAATCTTCAAAATCAGATTGATTCCGCTCAGTCGGCAGTAAAATCGGTTGAAAAAACAATTGACGGGTTTGAGGGCGTTATGGAAGTTGCGCAAGACCTTAACAAATCATTGAGCAAAACCGACCTCAGTGCGATTTTGGGTGACACAAAGACTGTTGTCAGCGACACGGAAGATGCAATTAAGGTTGCGGAAAGCAGTGTTGACGCTGTTACCTCATCTGTCGGTGACGTGCTTAAATCGTCAAGCAAGAAGCTTGCAAATTCGGCAAACAATCTTAAAAAAATAAATGATACAAATTCTGATAAGGCGCAGGCGGAAATCAAGTCTGTTCTTGCAGAGTGTGCGCAGGCAAGAAAGGAACTTCAGGCAATTGTGCCGGCTCTTGAAAAGGTAAATGATAATTTGCCAAAGCCGCTTAGTTCGGTCAAAGCACTTATAAAGGTGCTCAAAACCGCAGATTCAAGGCTCGGCGGTGTTGAAAATGAACTTAATAAAATTCTTAAAGGCGATACTTCTAAGAAAATCGGCGACGTTGCCGATAAGCTTATATCCGTATCAACTACGCTTGATTCAAGCCTTTCAACATACACCAAGGAAATTAAGCCTCAGCTTGACAAAACGGTTGACAGTCTTCTTGATGTGCTTTTTGACGTATCTAATCTTTTGACTACCGTTGAAAATCAGTCACCTCAGCTTAATACGCTTGTTAAATCTCTTAACGGTTCAATTGAGGCAGGCGACGATCTTTTGACTTCGCTCCATTCTCTTATCAGCAATTGTGCAAAGCAACTTGAAAATCTTTCAAAGAAGCTCGACGGTTTGGGCGACAGCGAGATTGTTAATACCCTTATGAATTTGACTGAGGGTAATTCAGACGATCTCGGCTCTTTCATTGCCTGTCCGGTAAAGGTTAATACCGATAAGATTTACGGTATTGATAATTACGGCTCGGCAATGGCGCCGTTTTACAGTACGCTTGCACTTTGGGTCGGCGCAATTATTCTTGTGGCTCTTATTAAACCTAAGGTTGCAAATAAAAAAGAAATCGGCAACATTAAGCCGAGGGAGGAATATTTCGGCAGGTCACTTATATTCCTTACAATATCGCTCGTTCAAGGCTTATTATTTGCTCGGGGACCTCTATTTCTTAAAGATACAATGTTATCACCCGATTAAGTTTATTTTTGCCGGCTTATGCGCTTCATTTGTATTTACGTTCTTTATTTATTCACTTGTTGCCGCTTGGGGCGATATCGGCAAGGCAGTTGCGGTTATTATGCTTGTTGTTCAGCTTGGCGGCTGCGGCGGTACATTCCCGATTGATGTAACACCCGCATTCTTTAGGGCAATCAACCCTTATTTGCCGTACACTTTTGTTATTGACGCACTAAGAGAATGTGTTTGCGGCACCTACGGCAATAATTATTGGATTTGTCTCGGTAAACTCTTTGTTTACTTCTTTATCGGACTTCTTATCGGCACACTCTTCAGATATCTTTTCCGCAAGCCGATGCGCTTCTTTGAGAAGAAAGTCGAAGAAACCGGACTTTTATAAAAATATAAAAGACATTCGCTTTTATTTTTGCGAATGTCTTTTTTGTGGAAATACGGCAGATTTAATATTAAAATATACTTTACTTTATACCTAAACAATGCTATACTTTAACGGTAATGAAAACAGAGAGGTAATACTATGCATCAGGACGTTGAACAGATACTTGTGACCGAGGAAGAACTTAATAAAATTGCACATCGCTTGGCAGCGCAGATTACGAAAGATTATGAAGGCAAGAAGCTTTTGCTCATAGGTGTTCTTAAAGGCTCAATTTACTTTTTTACCGACCTTTCAAGGTATATTGACCTGCCGTGTAATATTGATTTTATTCAGGCATCAAGCTATGGCTCAGGCACTGTTTCAAGCGGCAAAATCAATATTATCAAGGATGTTGCAGATGATTTGACGGGATTTGATGTTTTGCTTGTGGAGGATATTCTTGATACGGGCAACACGCTTAAATATATTCACGATATGCTTTCTAAGCGTAATCCCGAATCTATAGGAGTTGTTACCCTTCTTGATAAACCGGCAAGGCGTATCGCCGATATCAAGGCTGACTATGTAGGTACTGACGTGCCTGACGCTTTCGTTGTAGGCTATGGTCTTGATTATGACCAGTATTATCGTAATTTGCCGTATATCGGTGTGCTTAAAAAGAGCATATACGAAAAATAATCGAATTTCTCAAATTGAATAACAGACGGTTTTCTCCTTTGCGAGAAATTAAAAGGGAATTGGGTTAGACTCCCAAGCAACAGCCATTACCGTATTTGATGAAGAAAAATCATCAGCCATTGGGAAACCGAGAAGGCGATTTTTTAAGCAATGCTATATCATAAGTCGGGAGACCTGCCGCAAACTTAAATTCAGCTTTTGGGCAAGGGAAAGCAATGATTTAAAAGTCCGTACTATTATTGCGCATTTTCCTCTGTCCTAAGCGACGGAGGATTTTTTATGCGCAAATATTTATGCGTTTTAATGTCAATAATTTTATGCCTGACGGTGTTTTGCGCTTGCTCAAACGGCAAAACCGCCAACGTGGCAGGAAGTACAAACATTACTTCATCAACTTCGAGTGAACAGACAACAGACACAGAAGAAGTAACTGTAACGGCAAATGAGGTTCAAACCACACAAAAAAAAGATAAAAAAGCAACCAAAAAAGGCGAAAAGGCTTCGACTGCCGCTAAATCTGTTTCAAAAAAAGATAATAAAAAAACTACCGACGCCTCAAAAAAGTCGAACAGCAAGTCAAAAAGCAATACTAAATCAAAAAGCAATACAAAAGCTAAAAAGAAGTATGCTAAAGAAAAAGAGTCTGCCGCAGACTCTAAGGCGAAAAGCCGAAAACAACTTCGCAAAAAGAGAATGACGATAAGGTTACTCAAACCACCTCTTCTGAGATTAATTGCTCAATCACGATTGAATGTAAGTCAATTCTCAATAATATGGACGACTTAAAAAAAGGTCACGAAAGCTACGTTCCCAAAAACGGAATTATGCTTGATAATTATAAAACCACGCTTAAAAGCAAGAGCACAGTTTATGATTTGCTTAAAAAAGCGTGCAATGATAAAGGCATAACCTATACTGCAGAGTATGGTATGTATAGTGTTTATATTGCGGGAATAAATAATATTGATGAAATGGATTGCGGAAAAAACAGCGGCTGGATGTATAGTGTCAATGGAAGCTTTCCAAACGTAAGCGTAGATTCAAAAAAGCTTAAAGACGGTGATAAGGTTGTATTTACATACACCTGTTCATATAAAAAATAATTTCATATTAGGAGGTTAATAAATATGAAAAAATTAATTTCAGTTACACTTGCAATTTGCGTTGCATTGACTTCTCTTTTCACAGGGATTTATGCAATGGCAGACAGCAAGGTAACAAGCAGTGACGTTAAAACAAAAATTAATGAAAGCGCAATATATCTTATGTCTGTTAAAAAGGCAGGCTTTACTGTTGATAATGTCGCAGTCTCAACTCATTTATACGTGCAGGCGTAAATATGAGCGACTATAAGGCTGAGTTTGCAAAGAACGTTAAGGAAAATCTTGACTCAAACGGCGGCAAGATTCAATCAACTGTAGGATATGACGAGAATAACAACTGGGCTCCTATCAAAGGCGAGTCTGCAGGTGTTTATGCAAACGTTATTTTAGCGCTTGACAGCTTGGGTTACAGTGCAAAGAGCTTTGAGGGTTATAATATTGTATCTGCATTTGAAAATGTTAAACTTGTTAAGGATAACGAAAATCAATATCTTTTCTCTTCAATCTTTACTGTAGCAAATAAATACGGTCTTAAGGATTATCTCAAGAAGGCTCAAAACTTCCTTGTAAATAATTACTATGAGTTTGGTACAGGCTCAACATATTATACCAGCACCGACAGCACATCTCAGTTTGTAATCGCTGTTGCACCGTATGCAGGCTATCAGTCATTTGTAGATGATGCGCTTGCATCAATTGAAAACTTCAAGAAAGACGGCGGATATCTTTATAATTTTGACAACACCTACGGTGAGCCAAAGGTAAATGCCGATTCAACAGCTCTTGCGCTTGCCGCTTATTCTGCCGCAAATAATCTTGACAAGGCACAGAAGATTTACACCGAGCTTTCTGCATTTGAATGTAAAGACACAAAGGGTGCTTACTATTACACTGCTGACGATAAAAGCGAAAACCCAACTGCAACGGCAGATGCACTCACAGGTCTTATGTATTTCTATGATGCACTCAAGGCTAAAGAGGCTTATGATGCAACTACTACCACAACAACCACTATCGCTCCTTCAACAACAAAGCCGACAACTAAGAAGGCTACAACATACGCTAAGGACGGCAGCTATGTAAATAAAAAGCAAAAGAAAGTTTCAATCAAGAAGCTTAAAAAGGCAAGAAAAGGCTTTAAGGCAAGCTGGAAAAAGGTGACAGGCGTATCAGGCTATCAAATCCAAATTTCAACTTCAAAGAAGTTCACAAGAGAAACCTCAACCTATTCTATTAAGGGCAACAAGAAAACTTCTAAGTCATTTAAGGGCTTAAAGGCTAAAAAGACTTACTATGTTCGTGTTCGTACCTATAAGAATGCAAAGGTAAACGGCAAGAGTGTTAAGGTATACTCATCTTGGTCTAAGGTTAAATCTGTTAAGACTAAATAAGTCGGTTGTGAATAAACAGCCATAGCGTCGAAAGAAACTCCGTGTTTGAATAAATTTCTGCGAAATTTATAATAAACACTTCGTTCCTTTCTCCTTTCAAAATCTGCCGTACAGCGGTGCGGCAGATTTTGTATATTAAAAAGGGATTAGATATTTTAATATCTAATCCCTTTGTTTTGTTATATTTTAACTATTTTACTGTAATGCTTTTTGCCTGAATAAATGTGCCTTTGCCGCCGTCTGTTGTAATCTCAACGGTGTCGCCTTTATTTACAAGCATTACTTCCATACAGTCGCCTACGTTAATGTAATAATATTTTCCGTCAACCTTAAGGTAATAAACAGAATTGCCGTCGTTTACGCTTGTTTTGATATCTTCAACCGTGCCTGTAACTGTGCCTTTTGCGGTTTCCCTTGCTTGGCTTGGTTGTTGTTTCGTTTTCGGTATTATTTGCATTATCGTTTGCGTTATTGTTTGCATTGTTATCTG
>ENA-OQIO01001092-OQIO01001092.1-human-gut-metagenome-genome-assembly--contig:-NODE-1092-length-13746-cov-5.184522_pt1 | contig 13746 bp, 17 predicted proteins | sample MGYA00242573_ERZ504737 | MGnify/ENA primary metagenome ERZ504737 (study PRJEB26092, sample SAMD00036203) | human gut metagenome | host: Homo sapiens | study: EMG produced TPA metagenomics assembly of... | reverse complement strand
CAGAAATTTTGCACTGAATGTGGAACAAAATTAATTAATGAAGAATAATAAACAAAACTCCGATGTATTTACATCGGAGTTTTATCATGCAAAATTTATGCAACAGCATAGATTTTAACTTCGGAATTGCCATTCCAAAGTGGCTGTAAACCCACAAAAACATCATTTTTTAGCCGGGGGTTCGAAAACATATTCTTGGACAATTTTATGCTGATAATTCAAGGCTATGTCTGTACTTTCAAGGCTTATTTTTTTGTATGTGTTTATTTACTTAAAACAGTACCGTCTGCAAGGGTTATTGTGTGACCGTTGAAGTTTATTGTACCGTTGTTTTCAAGACTTGTTACAGTACAGTCGCCTGTCAAAGTCCAAGTACTGTCGGAGTCGATTGTAACAACTGCATTATTATCAACAGCAGTGCCGTTTTGTGCGTTGTCAATGATGTTTATTGTACCTGTAAAATCAGATGAATCTGTAAGAGTCATATTAAGAGTGGAAACGGTATCTACTGCAATATCGCCGTTAAGCGTTTGATTTGACGCGGTAAATTCAACTTGTGCGCCGTTTGCGCTGCTTTGCCCCAACCTCTTGCAGCGCTGTTACCTGTAACACGCATTAAATAAGCGTCAGCATCTTTGTTGGTAATATCAACGTTTGACAAATTGATGATTGAGTGAGTATTTGTAATATAGAACATATCTCCGTTATTACCTGTCAGAGAACCGCCTGTCATATCAAATTCAGATGTTCCGACTTCTGCGTCACCTGACATTGATTGATAAATCATAACGTTGTGTACGTTTTCGTCAGAACTGCTGCCTTCCGTAGAACTCATATTGCCCGATACGTCACAATTATTAAGCTTGATTGAGTTTTTACCCTCAATTACAAGTGACTCAGAATTGTTTGCGGTAAGAGTGGCATTTGAAACAGTTACGTCGGCTGTTGAATATACGGCAGGGGAGTTGTAACCGTTTGAAGTATAAGTACCCTTGTCAACAACCACTGTACCGCCGCCTCTGTCCGAACGAATTGCTGCGGCAGAGTTACCGCTTGTGTTTACAGTTAGGTTTGCAGCATTTGTTGTACCGCCGCCTGTTGTCTGAATACCTCCGGAATTATCGGCAGTTGTTGTAATAGTTGAATCGGATACGTTTACAGTTGTGCCTGTGCCGTAACTGAAGATACCGTTACCGTTTTGTGCAGATGAGTTTACTGTTGCATTCTTAATTGTAACATTAGCACCGTTTGTTGCAAGCAATGCGACATTTTGACCGTAGAAATCGCCGTCCTCTGTATTTGACGAAGAACCTGCCGACTTGTCGACTGTTACAGAATCAAGTGTAACTGTTGCACCGTCAATACGAAGTGCGTTTTCGTCATCACCTGTTGAAGAATATGATGTTGATGAATATGTTCCGCCCTCAGTGATTGTTGTAGCAGATGTGCCTTGTGTTACTGTATCCGAACCGCCAAATCCGCCCGGCATATTACTGCTCGGTGGTTGCATACCACCTTGATTAGCACTCGGATTGACGGAATCAACTGCGTTAATTAAAATTACGGCTGTTTCCGCACGGGTAAGTGATGAAAGTGGTCTTAATGTTTCGCCGTCACCTTGATAATTCCTTTACCTACAAGTGCTTTTACTGCATTTTCGGCATAAGCTGAAATTTCAGAACTGTCAGCATATGAAGATAAATCGTCTAAAGCCGATAAAACGTTACCTTTGTATTGCAAATAATTGTATAACAATACCATCATTTGTTCACGTGTTAAATCGGCATTTGCGTCAAAAGTCCAACCGTTGTTGTCGGAGATGATTGATTTTTCTTTAGCCCAATCTACTGCTTCGTCATACCAATTACCGCTTGTCTGTTCGCTGACTGTATTATCGTCTGCTCTGTAAAGCATCATAATAAGCTGAGCACCCGTAACGGAGCTATCAGGTGAAAATTCTGTATCACTCATACCGGAAATAAGTCCTTTTCCGTATGCTTGGGATACTACATTATAATACCAAGCATCGCTTGCAACATCGGTGAACGGAATTGATACATTCATATCACCTTGCGGTTGTTCGCCGTTAGGCATTTGCGGTGGCTGTTCCGTAGTATCGGCAAATGCCGCAGGTATTACCGAAGTAAGCAAAGCCACTGTGATTAATAGAGTTGTAATTTTTTTCTTTAACATTTTGAATTCCTCCTTTATTTCGTTTCCATAATTGAAGTATAAGACAGAAACCTTAAAAAAACATTAAAATTCAAAAATAATTATAAATTTTTTTTATAATCTATTTACATTAAAAAACACAATAAAAATCTGATTATCCGCTAAAACACAGTATCTATCAGCATTTTCAAGGAAACAAACACATCAATTTACTACTTATTTACTACTAACGAATGAGCCTTGATACGCAAGTTTTCTTAGATATGCAAAGATATGGTACAGTACATCAGTATTGAAACAAGAAAAAATAGAATAACTTATAGACTATGGAACGCCTAACATGACGTTCCTTTTCTATTTCCAGCCGTTCTTATTGGACGGCTATTTTATTACCCAAAATGAAAGGAGCATTAGATTTATGAAAAAGATGTTAAAACGATTGTGTACGGGCTTCTTAGCTCTTGCAACTGTCGTTACTGCTTTACCGACGACACCCGTCCATGCAGAAAGCAAGCAATACTGGACGGAGTCAAAGGAGCGTGTCGGTATCGTTGAAAAAGTAATGAATGACGGTTCGATTGGTTCTACTTTTAACGAGGGGCATTTGACCGTTGAGGGCGAGGACGCTTACTGTATCGACATCAACACAGACTTTAAGAATGGCTACAAAACCAGAGCTGACGCAAGCTCACGCATGAGTACCGACCAGATAAGCGACGTTGCCTTATCTATCGAATATGTAAAACAGTACACAGATAGCCACAGCGGAATAAGCAAAAATCACGCTTACCTTTTAAGACAGCTTGTAGTCTGGCAGAGATTGAGCGTACATCTTGGCTGGCAATGCGACAACGTGCGAGCTTCTTATGATGAAATTCCAAAGGCAACGCAGGACGAAGTTTTCGCTGGTGCAAGAGCCTTTGTCAAAGAGAATAAAGGACGCTATGAATGTGGCGGTTATATCTACTCTGGCGAGGGGCAGGAATTAGGACAATTCTGGGCGAAGTTAAATGTCGGAAATGCAAAACTGCAAAAGACTTCCAGTAATGCCACCATTACAGACGGTAACGGGAATTACTCTGTCGCTGGTGCAACCTATGGTGTCTTTGCTGATAAGGACTGTACAAAACAGCTTACTACCCTTACGACTGATGAAAACGGAAATACGGACGTTGTAGAGGTAACGGCTGGCACAGTCTATATCAAGGAATTATCTGCACCGGCAGGATATAAAGTGGATAAAACAGTTTATCCATTAACAATCAAAGCTGGCGAAACAGTAACCTTGAAAGTATCAGATACACCGAAAGTAACAGACACTTTGATTAAGCTTTTCAAGATTGATATGGAAACACAGAAAGACAATCCGCAGGGAAACGCTTCTCTAGCAGGTGCAGAATTTACATGGAAGTATTATGCTGGCTTCTATAACAAAGACAATCTCCCTGCCGAAGCTACTCGTACATGGGTTACAAAGACAATCGCTGAAACAGACGGCGACGGGACAACTCATTACATCACAAAATTAGCGGACGCATACAAGGTATCTGGCGACAGCTTCTATATGCAGGACGGTAAGGCGGTTCTTCCACTTGGGACGCTAACCGTAGAAGAAACAAAAGCTCCAAACGGCTACTTGTTAGAGGGTGCATATATGCAGGCTGGCGATAAGTCCGAACAGATTAAGGGCTTATATGTAACACAGATTACCGAGGACGGCGACTTGCCGTACTTACTGGAAGTAACCAGTTTTCTGTATCAGACAAGGTTATCCGTGGTGGTGTGAAAATTCAGAAACGAGATTTAGAAACGGGCGATACAAAGCCACAAGGAAGTGCTACCTTGAAAGATACTGCTTTTGACATCATTTCCTTAAATGATAATGCGGTATTGGTTGAGGGCAAATTATACAAGAAAAATGAAGTGGTAAAAACAATCCATACCGATATTGAGGGTGTCGCTTCTACTTCTTCTGACCTTTTACCTTATGGAAAATTCCGTATCGTTGAAAGTGAAGCTCCCGACGGTTACTTGACTGACGGTGCAAAACCGATTGATTTTACAATCGCAGAAAATGAAAAAATCGTGGACTTAACCGACGAAGCCCATTCTATCTACAATCAGATTAAGCGTGGAGATATTGAGGGTGTAAAAATCGGTGCAGGTACACACAAGCGTCTTGCTAATGTTCCCTTTAGGATCACAAGCAAGATGACGGGCGAAAATCATGTCGTGGTAACTGATGATAACGGGCAATTCTCCACTTCTGCTGAATGGGCTTCTCATAAGCACAATACAAACGCAGGAAAGACCAGCGAGGACGGTGTGTGGTTTGGAACTTCTGAACCAGATGACAGCAAAGGTGCGTTACCTTATGATACCTATATCATTGAAGAATTACGCTCTGATAGTAACAAAGGTTTTGAACTTATCCCACCTTTTGAAATCGTGGTATCAAGAAATAACCTTGTGATTGATTTAGGAAGCTGACTGATGAATACGAAAAAGAAATCTCTATCCATACCACAGCGACCAGCAAAGACGGCGAAAAGACTATCCTTGCAGGAAAAGAGATTACGATTGTTGATACTGTCAAATTAGACGGACTTACAAAAGGCACAAAGTATCAGTTGAAAGGCTGGCAGATGTTAAAGGAAGAAAACGCCGAGCTTATCATTGACGGGAAACGTGTAGAAAACGATTATACCTTTGTCGCTGATGATGAAGAAATGAAAGTGGAAATTTCCTATACATTCAATGCGTCTGCTTTAGGTGGCAAAAACCTTGTTACCTTTGAAGAATTATATGATTTCAGCAATTCAGACGAACCCGTAAAAGTTGCAGAACACAAAGACATTGAGGACGACGGGCAAACGGTACTTATCACAGAGCGTATCATCAAGATACATACTACCGCTACCGATAAGGACAGCAATAAAGAGCTTAAAGCAGGAAAAGACGTTACAATCATTGATACCGTAACCTTAGAGGGCTTAGAAGTCGGTACACAGTACAAACTTGTGGGCTGGCAGATGTTGAAAGAAGAAAATGCAGAGCTTCTTATCAATGGAAAACGTGTGAAAAGTGATTACACTTTTACTGCTGACAGCGAAACTATGAAAGTGGAAGTTGCCTTTACCTTTGACGCTACTTCTCTTGACGGCAAACAGCTTGTAACTTTTGAAGAATTGTACGATTTAAGCAATCCAGACGAGCCGAAGAAAGTTACCGAGCATAAGGATATTGAGGATAAGGGACAGACGATTACCTTTAAGGAAAAAACCAAAGTCCCAGAAGAACCAAAGAAACCCGAAACACCACAGACACCAGATACACCGCATAAAACAGACAGTCCAAAAACTGGCGATAGCACAAACCTTTACGGACTGCTTGCACTTCTTTTGACTTCTGGTGCTGGACTGGCAGGTATCTTCTTCTGCAAACGCCGTAAAATGAAGAAATCATAAGGCGGTAACGGTATGAGAAAAGAAAAATCACGTTCTCCGCCGATACCGTGTCGGCAGACTTCCGCTTATTCTGGATTGTCTGCTACTTACCTGCAAGAACACGGATAGTCAAGGGTGCGTAAGCATTGATTTTACCCTTTACTATCTGGGGGATTGCTGGTACTTCCCAAACCGCCAGAATAAGAAATCACAATCAAAAAACTTATCAAAAATAGAAAGAAATGAGGTAAAACACTATGGAAATGAAATATGTCGTGCCAGATATGGCACAGTCTTTTGGAACTCTTGAATTTGCAGGCGAAAGTGAGCCAGTCTTTGAAAGAGATAAAAATAACCGCAGGGTCTTAGCCAGACGAAGCTATAACCTTTATTCTGACGTACAAAAAGGCGAAAATGTTGTGGTAGAAATTCCCGTGCAGGCTGGCGAAAAGCATTTCAAGTATGAACAGAAAGTAAAACTTGTCAATCCGAAGTTATATGGCAGAGGTTACGCAATCGGGGATATGGACATACCGATTATGTGTTGCTTGCTGATGATATTGTAGCAGTTGAAGAAAAGTAAAGGAGTGAAGAATTTATGAGATTATCAAACGGGTTTGTTATTGACAAAGAGAAAACATTTGGAGAATTAAAATTTACAGCGGTGCGAGATGTGTTCTTGCAGAATGAGGACGGGACACCGAGTACCCAGCTTAAAAAGCGTATCTATGATTTGAAGTGCAGTCTGCATGGTGGAATTATCCCCGTGTCCGTACCGCCAGAAGTACCGTTAAGGGAATTTCCGTACAATGCGGTTGTGGAGCTTGTCAATCCAGTAGCCGATACGGTATCAAGAAAAACCTATACGGGTGCAGATGTGGACTGGTATGTAAAGGCAGAGGATATTGTATTGAAGAATAAAAGCAACCAGAACGCAGGCAATACACAGAACCATACACCGCAGGGACAACCGAAAAAATAGACTTGCTGAATAGATTTTCGTTGTAGAGGATATACGGAACTGTTATAATATGGGTATGAAGAAAGCGACAAATTAAAATTTTTAGGGAGTGAGAATAGTATATGGACAGTTGGTTTACCGTCGAACAAATAGACCAAGATACATTCGTCATCAGCGAATACAAACACTGGGAAGAAACACATTGTTATCTATTGTGTGGGACAAAAAGAGCCATTCTGATTGATACAGGTTTAGGTGTTTCCAACATCAGAGAGGTTATTGATGGATTGACGAAACTGCCCGTTACAGTAATCACTACTCATGTTCATTGGGATCATATCGGTGGACATAAATATTTTCGGTCTATTGCAGTTCATGAAGCAGAAAAAGAATGGCTATCGGTCAAATTCCCTATACCTTTGCAAGTGGTAAAAAACAATATTATGTGCAATCCATGTGATTTCCCCTCGGATTTTAAGGTAGAGAAATATCAGATTTTTCAAGGGGTTCCGCAAATGATTTTACATGATGAAGATTGTATTGACTTAGGGAACAGAAAGTTGGTAGTTATTCACACGCCCGGTCATTCTCCCGGACATTGTTGTTTCTATGAAGCGGATAGAAAATATCTGTATTCCGGCGATTTGATATATAGCGGTTGCCTTGATGCTTTTTATCCATCAACAAACCCACAAGAATTTTGGAAGTCTGTTAGAAAAATTCAATCTTTAAAGATAAGTCGAATTTTGCCAGGACATCATCATTTATCTATTCCAGTTACTATAATTGACAAGATAGAGACAGCTTTTCACAACTTGTCAAATGAAGGGAAATTAAAACAAGGGAATGGTATATTCAGCTATGAGGGGTTTCAAATCCATATCTGAAATGCAATCTTAGTTTTACAATTTTATATCCCTACACACAAAGCAGTTAGTCTTAGGATTGACTGCTTTTTTCATACCCAGAAAGGAGTGATTGATTTATGCGTATGATTTGGAACAAAGGACACCGTATCAGAGCCAGCGACAAGCACCTTGTTTATCATTTTTCCATAGAGACGCTTCTGTTTGTGTTCGTGGCAGTTCTCCTGCTACTGAATAGCAAACAGCTCATGCGTACCGACTGGGAACATTTCAGCTTATTAGACAATGGCTTTACGCTTTCCCTTTACAACTTCATAACCATACTGATAGCGACTGGTGTTTGTGCATTGGTCGCTTTTCTGTATTACCGCTTCTGTTACGACAGTTTCAAGAAGCTACTGCACCGTCAAAAGCTGGCAAGAATGATACTGGAAAATAAGTGGTATGAAGCCGATACCGTACAAGACAGCGGTTTTTTTACTGACCTGCAAAGCAGATCAAGGGAAAAAATCGTCTGGTTTCCAAAGATTTATTATCAAATGGAAAAAGGACTTCTTCATATCCGCTGTGAAATTACGCTGGGAAAATATCAAGACCAGCTTTTACGGTTGGAGGATAAGTTGGAAAGTGGCTTGTATTGTGAGCTGACCGACAAGACCCTGCATGACGGCTATATCGAATATACCCTGCTTTATGATATGATAGCGAACCGCATTACCATTGATGAAGTACGGGCAGAAAACGGTTGTCTTAGATTGATGAAAAATCTTGTCTGGGAATATGACGCACTCCCTCACGCTCTGATTGCTGGTGGGACTGGTGGCGGTAAAACATATTTTCTGCTGACACTCATTGAAGCCTTACTGCATACAAACGCTGTCCTTTATATCTTAGACCCGAAGAACGCTGACCTTGCAGACTTAGGGACAGTTATGGAAAATGTGTATCACACCAAAGAAGAAATGATTGATTGCGTCAATGCCTTTTATGAGGGCATGGTACAGCGAAGTGAGGAAATGAAGCGACACCCGAACTATAAGACGGGCGAAAACTATGCCTATCTGGGACTGCACCCTGCTTTCTTATCTTTGATGAATATGTAGCATTTTTTGAAATGCTGGGGACGAAAGAAAGTGTGAGCTTACTTAGCCAGTTAAAGAAAATCGTTATGTTAGGACGACAAGCAGGTTATTTCCTTATCGTTGCCTGCCAGCGTCCAGACGCAAAGTATTTCTCGGACGGTATCAGAGATAACTTCAATTTCCGTGTGGGACTTGGGCGTATCAGCGAATTAGGTTACGGTATGCTGTTTGGTTCAGATGTGAAAAAGCAGTTTTTTCAGAAGCGTATCAAGGGGCGTGGATATTGTGATGTGGGAACAAGCGTTATCAGTGAGTTTTACACGCCTTTAGTCCCGAAAGGACATGATTTTTTGCAGACTATCGGCTCTCTTGCACAAGCAAGGCAGGACGGGACGGCGACGTGCGAAGCGAAAGGCGACGGCACGGACTAGCCGTTGCTGGTGTGGCGTTAGCCACGCCAGCAGGTAAAACCCCTCGGTATCTAACAGAGGGGTACGTTTGCAAATAGACAATAGACGAAAAACATAGGAAACATAAGGCTTCTGGCATGATTTCCTAGCAAAATTCAGTTGTGAAGTCGCCTTAAAAAACTTCACACTTGACAGATTGGGGGTATGGTTCTGAATGAAGAACAATGGATAAAAGAATTACGGGAGAAACGAATTGTTTACGGCATCTCACAAGGCAGGCTGGCGGTGGCTTCTGGTATCACAAGAGAATATCTCAATAAGATAGAAAGCGGAAAAATGAAGCCGTCAAAGGAGCTTTTGGAAACTCTGCATAAAGAACTGGCAAGGTTCAATCCAGAAGCACCGCTTACCATGCTGTTTGATTATGTGAAAATTCGTTTTCCCACGCTGGATATACAGCACATCATCAAAGATATATTAAAACTGAATATCAATTATATGCTCCATGAAGATTACGGACATTACAGCTATACGGAGCATTATTCTCTTGTTTGAAAATTTAGAAGCACTTTATATTTGCAGGAATGTGATTACGGTTTATCCCAAAGGCTGGGGACTTGGTATTTTTCCATTCCACCTATAATGCTGGTTCGTATGTAACCCACGTTGGTATTCTCGTTTCGCCGACACAGATGTACCATGCAGGCAACCCGATAGGATATGCAGACCTAAGTAGTAGTTACTGGCAACAGCACTTAATCGGTGCAGGACGAGTAAAACAATAGAAAGGACTTGAAAATATGTTTAAGAAGAATAAGAAACAGACAGAAACTATCAAAGAACCAAAAGAAAAAAAGGTGCGTACTGTTAAGGTAGGCACACATAAGAAAGCCGTGATTGCGTTGTGGGTGGTACTTATTGCAAGCGTGAGCTTTGGGGTGTATAAGAATTTTACTGCTATCGACCAGCACACGACCCACGAAAAAGAAATCATTGAACTTCGCTTGCAGGACACCAACGGGATAGAAAATTTCGTGAAGAATTTTGCGAAGTCCTATTACACATGGAATAACAGTAAAGAAGCGATTGAATCAAGGACGCAGGCAATCAACGGTTATCTGACAAAGGAATTGCAGGACTTGAATGTTGATACCATTAGAACGGATATACCGACCAGCTCCACAGTTACAGATGTGATTGTATGGAGTATCGAACAATCGGGAACGGACACTTTTTCTGCTACCTACGAAGTAGATCAGCAGATAAAAGAGGGAGAAAAGACAAGCAATGTGAAAGCAACCTATACCGTAAAAGTCCATATAGACGCTGACGGGGATATGGTAATCGTTCAGAACCCTACCCTTGCACCAGCAATCGAAAATCAGACTATGAGCCTAAGACACCAGAAGCAGACGCAAGTGTAGACGCTGATACCGTGAATGACGCTACCGCATTTCTGGAAACATTCTTTAAGCTCTACCCGACAGCTACGGAAAAAGAGCTTGCCTATTATGTATCGGGAAATGTGCTTGAACCTATCGGCAGGGACTATCTTTATTCTGAACTGGTAAACCTATCTTTACAAAGGACGGGGACAATGTGAAAGTCAAGGTAGGCGTGAAATTCCTTGATAATCAGACAAAGGCGACGCAGATATCGCAGTATGAACTTGTGCTACATAAGGATAGTAACTGGAAGATTGTAGGATAAATTATATAGCGTGCATTTCCTAAATGAGATTTGCACGCTTCACTTTCTGTACAAACACCATATAACACTTGACAACAGCGTTACTCTGTTATATACTGTTTATACAGAAAGGAGCTGTGAGATGAAAATTATTATAAACCATTCTTCAATGATACCTATTTACGAGCAAATATAGAACAAGTTAAAGCTTTAATTCGGAATGGAAAATTAAAAGAAAATGATAATCTTCCGTCTGTTCGTTCTCTTGCAAAAGAATTAAAAATAAGTGCTCTAACTGTGAAAAAAGCATATGATAGCTTGGAAAACGAGGGGTTTACGGTAACAATTCATGGAAAAGGAACATATGTTACTGCTACAAATACAGAGCTTTTATTAGAGGAACAGAAAAAGGAATTAGAAAGTGATTTAGAACGAGTTATTCAAAAAGGCAGATGTTACGGTATCAGTGATGAAGATATAAAAAAACTATTTGAGTTAATTTTGGAGGGTTAGATATGTTAAAAATTGAGCATTTGAAAAAAAGTTATGAAAACTTTTCGCTTGATTGTTCTCTTGAAGTAAAGAAAGGTCATGTAACTGGTTTGATTGGTCAAAATGGTGCAGGAAAAAGCACAACATTTAAAGCTATTTTAGGGCTAATTTCCTTTGATAGTGGAACTATCAATATTCTTGGAAAGTCATTACAAGATTTTACTGCAAAAGACAAGCAAGATTGGGAGTAGTTCTTTCGGACTCTGGCTTTAGTGGATATTTAACAATCAATGATATTATTCCTATTATTGATAATTTATATCAAAATTTTGATAAATCATTTTTTATAGAACAAGTTAAAAAGTTTCAGCTTCCACGAAATAAAAGAATAAAAGATTTTTCAACTGGTATGAAAGCGAAAGTAAAAGTCTTAGTTGCTGTTTCACACAATGCAAAGTTGTTAATTCTTGATGAACCAACGGCGGGATTAGATGTAATAGCTAGAGATGAATTGTTAGAAATGCTAAGAGATTTTATAGAAAAAGACGAAGAATGCTCTATTTTAATTAGTTCTCACATTTCCAGTGATTTAGAAACTTTATGTGATGACCTTTATATGATACATCAAGGAAAAGTAATTATGCACGAAGATACTGATGTTTTACTAAGCGATTATGCACTACTTAAAGTTGATGAAGAAGAATATTCCAAATTAGATAGACAATATATTTTACGTACAAAAAAAGAAAGCTATGGATATAGTTGTTTAACTAATCAAAAACAATATTATGCTGAAAATTATCCTCAAATGGCGATTGAAAAAGGAAATATAGACGAAGTAATAACAATGATGATTAGAGGTGTTGAATAATGAAAGGTTTATTGATTAAAGATTTTAAATTGCTGAAAGGACAGAAAAACTTCTTTATGACTATTACTGCTATATCTATAATAATGATAATAGTATCTCCGGGGACTTCGTTTCCGATTGGTTTCTTAGGTTTTGTGGGGGCATTATTCTCATTGAGTTCAATTAGCTATGATGAATTTGATAATGGAAATGCTTTTTTATTTTCTTTACCGATAACACGAAAAGATTATGTACTGGAAAAATATATTTTTGGATTGATTTCAGGAATAATGTTTTTGTTGTTGGGAACTGTTATTAGTTTAGTTGTTATTGGTATTACAAAAACAGGCAGTTTTAATGAAATTTTTTTAACAGCAGGTTCTTTATTTCCTACTATTTTATTGATTTTATCAATCATGCTTCCTTTTATCTTGAAATTTGGTGGAGAAAAAGGAAGAATTGCTATCATAGGTGTAATGGGATTTATATTTGTTATAGGACTGCTTCTTATAAAAACTACTGAATATTTAGGAATAGATTTATATGTCTTAATAAATAAATTACCTAAATTTGAACCACTAGTATATATAATATTATTTTTATTGCTTTCAGTTGTTATTTTAGGTATCTCCTATCTTATTAGCTTAACAATACTAAAGAAAAAAAGAGTTTTAGAAAAGAGAGGTGTGCTTATGGACTTGACTATTTTGGTAGTAGGATTGATATTGGGCGTTGGTATTCCTTTAAGAAATAAGGCAATCAAAAAGCGTAGAGAAAATATGAAAGAGAAAGGAAATGAGGAAAAATGAAAAAATATGAATATTTAGAAATTGATTATACTGCGAAAGGTGTTGTGTTCCTTTGCACCGATAAACATAAGGAAGTTATAAATAGCTATGCAGAAAATGGGTATCGCTATGTTGGTTTTATACCTACAGAAATTGACGCAAAAGGTTGTATGCGAAAGATTGATTTAATTTTTGAAAAAGAAGATTAACTCATTTTAGGGAGTTGGTTCGAATGATAGGGTTAAAAAAACGAGATATTAAAAAAGCATTAAAGGCTGGTGCAAAGGCTGGCGGTATGTCATTAGCTGATGTACGGGAAAATATTGAAGCAACGATTGATGAAGCTATGAATAGCACCGACCCAGAGGTGCAGGCAAATTTCAAAAAGTATTTTGGGAATAAACGCCCTACACCAGAAGAATATATTTATATCATTACAAAAAAGACAAAGGTAAAATTATAATAAAAGGGTCGTGGAAATGCTTCACAAAATTGTGATCTGCATTATCACGGCTCTTTTACTCTCTGTTTACTTTCAAAACTGTAAGTGTACAAATATATTGCTTGTGATTGAAGATAATGGTTGTGGAATAAAAGCGTCTGATTTATCCCGTGTATTTGAAAAAGGTTTTACGGGTTCAAATAGAAACAAGGCAAATGCAACGGGTATGGGACTGTATCTATCGAAAAAATTATGCGATAGGTTGGGCTTGAAATTGGATATTGCTTCTACGGAAAAAGAATATACAAGACTGACCATTACATTTCCAAAAGGAACAGTTCATAATTTTTCAGAGTAATTTGAAAACCATGCCAACATTGATACGGTGCTTTAAGGGGGCTTGCATTATGGAAAGCTTTAAGTACAATTCTTTGCAATCAAATTCCACCTAATAGCACACTATTAAAAATTGAATATGTTTTAGCTTTAAAGGCTCGTACAGACTATATGTTTTGTGCGGGCTTTTCATACCCGAAAAAAATTTAAAA
>ENA-OQIO01001091-OQIO01001091.1-human-gut-metagenome-genome-assembly--contig:-NODE-1091-length-13767-cov-2.593548_pt1 | contig 13767 bp, 19 predicted proteins | sample MGYA00242573_ERZ504737 | MGnify/ENA primary metagenome ERZ504737 (study PRJEB26092, sample SAMD00036203) | human gut metagenome | host: Homo sapiens | study: EMG produced TPA metagenomics assembly of... | reverse complement strand
CGTTTGCGGACGAGGATTCGTATAAATTCGAGCGCCTGCTCACGCTGCTGCGCACGGCGGAGGATAAGCAGCTTCTCTCCATGATCGGCGAGATCGACCTGAGCGACGGCACGGCCATCACCTTTACCTATTTGGACCGCTTTACGGTCAAAATGCCCTGGGATGCGGACATTGCCTACAAGCTCGGGAATGTGCGCACGGTGGTGGAGCAGCTTGAAGCCAATCAGACCGGCACGATCAACCTGATGAACGACGGCAGGGCTGACTTCATCCCGGAATAAAGGCGGAAGTTGACGTAAAAAAGTTTCCCCGAAATGGCCGATTGCTATTGACCCCGCGGGAAAACCGTAATACAATGATTAAGATAGCAAATACCTGATATTGTGGCGCTTGCAGCGGCAAGTGCCTTGCCCATACAACAGATTGCAGGAGGAACCGACATGGCATTCGGATTGGAGACCGGTCCTGAAAACGTAGTTAAGATCAAGGTCATCGGCGTTGGCGGCGGCGGCAACAACGTGGTCAACCGCATGGTGCGCACCGGTGCGCGCGGCGTCGACTTTGTCGCGGTGAACACAGATAAGCAGGCGCTCAACGTGTCTGCCGCCACTTATAAAATTCAGATCGGCGAAAAGCTGACGCACGGTCAGGGCGCGGGCTCCGACCCTGAGGTCGGCCGCAAGAGCGCCGAGGAGAGCCGCAACCAGATCGCCAAGCGCTCGAGGACACCGATATGGTCTTCATCACCGCCGGCATGGGCGGCGGCACCGGCACCGGCGCAGCTCCGGTCGTTGCACAGATCGCCCGCGAGATGGGCATCCTGACCGTCGGCGTTGTGACGAAGCCCTTCGGTTTTGAAGCCGCCGCCGCATGACGCAGGCGGAAGCGGGCATCGAAGAGCTCAAGACCAAGGTCGACTCGCTCGTCATCATCCGAACGAGCGCCTCAAGCACGCGACCGACCAGAAGATCACCTTTGCCAACGCATTCGAGATCGCGGACGACGTGCTGCGTCAGGCGGTGCAGAGCATCTCCGACCTGATCCGCGACACGGGCTTCATCAACCTCGATTTTGCCGACGTGACCGCCATTATGAAGGATGCAGGCCTTGCCACATGGGCGTCGGCCGCGCCGCCGGCAAGAACAAGGCCGAGGAGGCCGCGCGCATGGCCATTTCGTCCCCGCTGCTGGAGACCTCCATCAACGGTGCGCACGGAGTGCTCATCAACGTCACGGGTTCGATGGACATCGGCCTCGACGAGGTCGAGCAGGCAGCGTCCCTCGTGCAGGAGGCTGTGCATCCCGACGCGCTCACAATCTTCGGCGCGACGTTCGACGAGACGCTCGACGACGAGATCCGCGTCACCGTCATCGCCACGGGCTTTGACAAGGCGCCCGGCGCGCTGGACTTCAACAAGGATAAGAAGCCTGCCGAGCAGAGCGGCGAGAGCGCCGCTGCCGGTCTTGCGCCGCTCGACTTCGACAAGGAAAAGGCCGAGGAAGAGGCTAAGCACGAAGATGAGCCCGATCCGTTCGACGACATCTTCAAAATTTTCAACCGCGAGCGTTAAATGGAAACAATTCCCAAAATTCCGCAGACTTTGGTCTGCGGAATTTTTTGCCCGCATTTGCAGCGCCATTTCAAAAAGCGATGCCAGCACATCAAATTTTTGCACCTTTTAATTTTGCCCGAAGCGCAGAAAGTAAATGCGCCGGACAGAGAAAAAGAAATGAGAAAGAAAAAATTTCCGGCGTTGGGCGGACGGCTGCGCGCTGCGCGCACAGGGCGCGCCGTCCGCTCGTATTTTTTAAAGGGGTGAGAGAATGGATGGAACGCATCGCACAAAAAAGCGAGCGGCGGCGATCCTGCTTGGATTTTTTGCCGCCGCCGCGATCGCAATGCCGTCTGCGCAGGCGGCGGACCGGACGGTCAGCGAACTGATCCCCGTCGGACAGACCGTCGGCGTCAAGCTCTTTTCCGATGGCGTGCTCGTCGTCGGCTTTTCCGATGGGGAAAGTCCGGCGAAGGACTGCGGACTCAAGGAGGGCGACGTCATCACGGCCATCTGCGGGCAGAGTCTGGACACCATTGAGGAATTCCGTCAGCTTCTGGCAGAAAACGGCGAGGACGCCGCGGCGCTGACCGTCAAGCGCGGCAGCCGCACGATCGAACTGAGCGCAGAGCCGGAGAAGGATGAGGACGGCGAGTACCGCCTCGGCGCCTGGGTGCGCGACAGTATGGCGGGTATCGGCACGATGACCTTCTTTGATCCGCAGAGCGGCACGTTCGGCGCGCTGGGCCACGGGGTCACGGATGTGGACACGGGGCAGCTCCTGCCGCTCGACCACGGCAGCATCATGGACGCCTCGGTCAAGGCGGTGAAAAAAGGCGAGCGCGCCTCGCCCGGCGAGCTCAAGGGCGACTTTGACCTGACGCGCGACAGCGGCACGCTTTACGCCAACACCGAATGCGGCATTTTCGGCAAGCTCTCGGCAGAGGACGCGGCAAAGATCACCGGCGCGGCGCTGCCGATCGCAAAGAAGGATGAGATCAAGACCGGCAAGGCGACGATCCTGGCCACCGTTTCCGGCAATGAAACACGCGAGTATGATATTGAGATCGAAAAAATCTATTCGCCTTCCGGCAGCACGCGAAATCTGCTGCTGCGCGTGACGGACGAGGAGCTTCTTGCGCAGACCGGCGGTGTGGTGCAGGGAATGAGCGGCAGCGCGATTTTGCAGGATGGCAAGATCATTGGCGCGGTCACGCACGTCCTGCTGGATGATCCGTCAAGAGGTTATGGTATTTTTATCGAAAATATGCTCTCTGCGGCGGGGCTTTCGAGTGAATAACCTACCCATATAGTAGAAAGATCGTGTTAAGATAGCGTAAAAACAACTAAATTTTCATGCAAAAAGTTAGAAAAAGATGGTTAAATTCGACATAACTCGCTTGAAAACGCTGTCCAAATATGTTAGCTTAAAGCCATGGCAGAACGAAGACGTCACATTTTGCTGCTGAAGCTGGCCGGCTGGGTCGGCGAAAACTTGTGTGAAAAGGACGGGATGACATGGACAAGAGGATCACGGTCGTATTAGCGGACGCAAACGAGGAGTTCCGCACAGCACTGAAACAGGCATTGGAAGCAACGGGTGAGTTCGACGTAGTGGGATGCGCAGCCGACGGACTGGCTGCGGCGCAGGATATAGCGGAGCGAAAGCCGCAGCTTCTTGTGATGGATCTTTTGCTGCCGGGACTTGACGGCTTTGGCGTGCTCGAGCAGGCGGCGAAGGACAAGGTGCAGATGAAGACAGTTGTCGTCTCGGCTCTTTATCGCGATCAGATCGTGTCGCAGGCGATGAGCCGCGGCGTATCGTTCTTCATGCCCAAGCCCTGCGAGCTGACCTCGCTTTTAGACCAGATGCGCCGCGCGGTCAACGAAGGCGAGGAGAGCGAGGACGAGTCGCAGCGCTTGAGCGCGAGGTCACGGCAGTGATCCACGAGGTCGGCGTGCCCGCGCACATCAAGGGCTATCAGTACGTGCGCGAGGCCATCGTCATCGCCGTGCAGGACATGGATGTCATCAACGCCGTGACAAAGGTGCTCTATCCCGAGGTCGCGCGCCGCTACAGCACCACGCCTCGCGCGTTGAGCGCGCGGTGCGCCATGCGATCGAGTCGCGTGGGACCGCGGTGACCTTGAGACGCTCCAGCGCTATTTTGGCTACACGGTATCCAACACGAAAGGAAAGCCGACCAACAGCGAGTTTATCGCCATGATCGCGGACCGCATCCGTTTACAACGGAAGATTTATAGGGTGTGAAAAGCGAAAGACGTAAAGAGCCACGGAGAGAAACTCCGTGGCTCTTTTAATAAGAGGTTTATGACTTATCACTTGCAGTGAACGCAAATGACAGCTCAGGGTCGGAAAGAATGACGACAGAGAAAGTATCGTCACTGACAAAAGCATATCCAAAAGCCGAGGCGTCAGGATCATCCGAAGCTTTTACATCATAACAATAGTCGGCAAGCTTTTCACCATCATTCACAGCTTTTGTTCTCTCGGGACTGTAAGTTAAGTAGAAGGATAAATCAGAAATGGAGCGTTCTGAGAATGAAATTGTAGCCGCACCACCCTTTTCAACGGTGCAGGTAAAGCCACCGAGATTTTTGCGCGGATGATATCGTCTCCATTTTCCAGAAATACTCCGTTCCAGCTGCCGACGATACGCTTTTCCGCTTTTGCGGCAATGTTGCTTTGCAACAGGCTGCTGTTGGCAAGAGCCACGGCGACAAGCAGAAGTGCGAGCACGGAAACGAGGAGAACGGCCTTCTTTTTCTTCGGCTTTTTGCCGCTGGCGGGGATGGGAGCTTCCTCTGCGGGGGTGATCTCCGCAGGTGCGGAATCTGCTTCAGGCGCGGCCGTTTCAATTTTTTCGCCGCAGTTCATACAGAAGACAGCGTCTTCCGGGATCGGGCTGCCGCATTTGGGACAAAACATAAGATATTCCTCTCTCTCCTAAATATGTGGAAGACTCGACACAGGAGCATTCCTCTGGAAAGAGTATAGCGATTGTCAATTAAACTATACATATAATGATAATTAAATATCATTTTAGGCAACTTATAATGAACGAAAAAGGCGGGAGTTTATTATGATTTGTGACAGAATAAAGCAATTACGGGAGCAGGCGGGCTATTCGCAGGCGCAGCTGGCAAAGCGGCTCGATGTGACGCGCAGCAGCGTCAACGCGTGGGAAATGGGACTTTCCATGCCGACAACACAGTATGTTGTCACGCTGGCAAAGCTCTTTCATGTTTCGGCGGACTATCTGCTGGGGCTTACGGCTTCATCGAGCATTGTGCTGGACGGATACACGCAGGAGGAAATTGAGATGCTTTACAAGTTGATCCGCTATTTTGACGACCAGAAATAGCAGCGCTGATGCAGAGTACAAAACGATCCCCTCCGCGGAACCTTCCGCCGGACGGGGATCGTTGCTTTTTTACTTTTTCTGTTTCTTTTTCATGCGGCGCTCAATGTGCTGCAATCCCCACAGGCACAGCCAGGAGCGGCGCCGAGGAGCAGCGAGCCAAGCGCAAATTGCTTTTCTTCATGTCGATATCCTCATGTGTCGCTTTCGCGTAAAACAACGTCTGCGGTGAAGCGCTTGCCGTCGCGCTCGACTAAGAGCTTGAGCGTTTCGCCTGCTTCATGGCGGCGGCGGACACGCAGAAGGTCGGTGGACTTTGTCAACGCTTCGCCGTCGGCCGCTACGATAAGGTCACCCTTCTGGATGCCGGCCTCGTCGCCGGGGCCGCCGGGCGTGACGTCCATCACGCGCAGAGCGGTCTCGCCGCTATCTAAAATGACGGGCGCGATCTGTACCGAGATACCGATCACCACCTCGCCGTGCACCTCGCCGTAGGCGATCAAGTCATTGATCATATAGGCGGTCGAGGCGATGGGAATGGCAAAGCCGAGGCCCTCCACGCTCGTGGTGGAGGACGAGCCCATCTTCATCGTGTTGATGCCGACGACCTGTCCGTACACGTTGATGAGCGGGCCGCCGGAGTTGCCGTTGTTGAGCGCGGCATTCGTCTGAATGAGCGTCATCGTCACGCCGTCGACGTACACGTCGCGGTTGATGGCGGAGACGATGCCGTCGGTCAGTGTGCCGCGCAGCTCCACGCCGAGCGGGTTGCCAATGGCGTACACCGGATCGCCGACCGTCAGCGCATCAGAGTCGCCGAATTCCGCGGCGGGAAGGCCGCTGGCCGCGATCTTGATGACGGCGAGGTCCTTTTCTTCGTCGAGCCCCAAAAGGCACGCACGGTAATCCTCACCCGTGTCGAGCACGACGTAGCACTCCGAGCCGCCCGCGATGACGTGGGCGTTCGTGAGGATGTAGCCATCCTCGGTGAAGATGACGCCGGTGCCGACCATGGCGCTGCCGTCGCGGTTGCCGGTGAGCACCGTGACGGTGGAGGGATTGACTTTCTGGTAGATCTCCTGGATCGTCAGCGCCTCGCCGTGGCTTTCGTTGTAGCGGAGCTTGACCTGATCGGTGTTGGGCAGGCGCTTGATGGTCGTTTCGCCATGCTCGCTGTTGTCGTAATAATCCTCGTCATGGCGCTGCTCAAAATCATCGTCGTGATAGGAACGGTGATCGTCGAACGCGCCGCCGAGCCACAGCGCCGTGAGCGCCGCTGACGAGGAGAAGGCCGAGCATGCAGAAAAGGAAGATCTTAAGCCCTTTCCGCTTTTTGCGCGGTGATGTATGCTTCTTCGGCTGTCCGGGCAGCGGTGTCGGCTGCACGTAGCGCTCCACGATGGGCGTGACGGGCGCTTCATAGCGCAGCACGACCTCCTGCGGCTCGCCGCTCTGGCTGACCGTCGGGGATAACCCCTGATTCTCGTGATCCATAGCGTGTTTCTCCTGTTGAGACTTACTGCGCGGTCTGCCCGCCGGCGAGCGTCACGCTGAAGGTGAACGTCGTCAGGCCGTTTTCGCTTGTGACGGCGATGTGCTCCTTGTGCTGGTCCAGAATGGTTTTGACCACGTAGAGCCCGAGGCCCACGCCGTCCTTATCCTCGGAGCGGGATTTGTCGCTCTTGTGGAAGCGCTCGAACAGCAGCGGGATCTCCTCGGCGGGGATGGTGTCGCCCTCGTTGCGAACCGAGATCAGCGCCTTGCCGTTGAGCGTCGTCACGCCGAGGTAGAGCGCAGAGCCCTTGCGGGCGAATTTTGCCGCATTTTCGAGCAGGTTGTAGATGACCTGCGTGATGAGGTCGTTGTCGCCGAGCACCATGATGCCGCTGTCAGGAATGTCGGCGTCGACATCGAGCCCGCGGTCGGTGATCTTCTTCTCCATCGAAATGAGCACGCGGCGCATGCTCTCGCACACGTCGAACGGCGCCTTCGTGCGCGTCAGGTCGCGCGACTGGAGCTGCGAGACCTCGAGCATGCGGCGCACGAGGCGGGACAGGCGCCGCGCCTCATCCGAGATGATGCGCAGGTACTCCTTTTCCTGCTCGGGCGGGATCGTGCCGTCTAAGATGCCGTCGGTGTAGCCTGCGATGGTCGTCATCGGGGTCTTTAACTCATGGGAGACGTTCGCGATGAACTCGCGGCGCTGGCGTTCGGTCTCCTGTAAGGAGTCCGCCATGTTGTTGAACGACTCGGCGAGCTCGGAGATCTCCGTCACACCCTCGTAGTTGTGCATGCGCACGTCGAAATTGCCCTCGGCAAAGCGGCGTGTCGCCTCCGCCATCTCGTGGATGGGGCGCGACTGGCGCATGCTGACCCACGCGCTCACGACGAACGAGAGCAGCAGTACCGTCACCGCCGTCATGAAAAACAATCCGATGAACGTGCGCCACATCGTCGTCAGCGCCCGTGCGCCGGTCACCGCCAGCACAAAGCCGACGGTTGCGCCCTCGCTCACGATCGGCACGCCGACGACGAAGTGCGTGTCCTCATAGATGTCGCCGAGTGTGGTGCGCACGGCGTAGGTGTCATCGCTCATCGCGCCCTCGGCCACGTCCTGCGGCACGGTCAGCACGCGGTTGACGAGAGTTGTATCGGTCGTCAGCAGCAGGTTGCCGTCCGAGTTGCAGATGAGAAATTCTGCATCCGTCACGTTCGAAGCGAAGTCTGCCAGCTCACGCAGCCCTGTGAGCGAGCCGTTTTCCATGTAGGACGACACCATGTGCGACACGACCGTCGCCTTGCTCTGCATCTGCTCGCTGCGCTCGTCGATGGCGTAGGAATACGTCAGCGCGAAGAACGCGCTGCCGAGCAGCGCCAGCGTCAGCATGACGACGCTTGCCGTAAGCAGAAAATTCTGCCAGTAGATCGTGCGGCAGCGGGTCTTGACCTTTTTGAGCGTCCAGCGCTTTTTCTGTGTTTTCTCTTTGTTTTCTTCCGGCATACTGAATTACTTCACTTCGAATTTATACCCGACGCCCCAGACGGTCTTGAGCGCCCACTGGTCGCTGACGTTTTCGACCTTTTCGCGGAGCCTCTTGACGTGTACGTCCACCGTGCGCGAATCGCCGAAGTAGTCGAAGCCCCACACCTCGTCAAGGAGCTGATTGCGCGTGTAGACGCGGTTCGGCGTGGCAGCGAGGTGATAGAGAAGCTCCAGCTCTTTGGGCGGCGTGTCGATCTTCTTGCCGTCGACGATGAGCTCGTAGGAGTCGAGGTCGATGATGAGCTTGTCGAACGTGAGGCGCTTGTGCGTGTCCTCGGGGATCTCGCTGCGGCGCAGCACGGCGTTGATGCGCGCAAGCAGCTCCTTCATTTCAAAGGGCTTGACAACATAGTCGTCCGCGCCCATCTCAAGGCCGTGGATGCGGTCGTTGACCTCGCCCTTGGCGGTGAGCATGATGATCGGGCACTTGGACGTCTCGCGGATCTTGGCGCATACGCCCCAGCCGTCGAGCACGGGGAGCATCACGTCGAGCAGCACAAGGTCGGGCTCTTTTTCCTTGAATTCCTCCACGGCCTTGCCGCCGTCGGCGGCGATGCGGACGTCGAAGCCCTCTTTGTCGAGATACATCTTAATGAGGTTGGAAATATTATTGTCGTCCTCCACGACAAGAATATTGCGTGCCATGCTGGTTTCCTCCTTCACACAAGCGTGTGTCTTTCTTCTGTGTTATTGTTTATTATACGCAAAACTGTGCGCGTTTCCTGAACAATTTGTAAAACCGTCACGCGTCCTTTGTGACCGCGAGCTCGTTGAGCGCCGTGATGAGACGTGAGGACGAGCGGAGGCGAGAGAGCAGCGTGCTCCAATCTGCCTGCACGGCGGTGTCAGCGCCGAGATAGGCGATGCACCCGCCGGAGCGGGCCTGACGCGCGATGCTGCTGGCGGCCTGCGCCGCGTGGGGAAGACCGCCGCTGTAATCCAGGTCAAGTCAATGGGGCAGTAGCCCGCGGCGCGCACGGCGCGCAGCGTCTTGTCCGACGCGCCGTAGAGCGCGACGAGCCGCGCTTTTTCGTTGCACGCGGCCCATAGCGCGTTGTTTGCGCGCTCGATCGCGCTGACCGTGCGTGAGCTGCCGCCGGAAGCGTCGATGCGCAGCGCGGCGGCGTTGCCGCTGATGACGACACGGCGCAGCAGATCGCCGAGCGAGGAAAGCTGCTCTTCCGAGAAGAGAAACGTCGCCGTCGCGTTGTCGCTTACGAGCGTGTCGAGCAGGGCGTTTGCGCTCTCTTCGTCCGTCACACGCAGCGCGAGACAGACAAGGTCGCGGTCGCCGTCGGTGTTCTGATCCGGTGTGTTGCCGGGATCGTTCGACTCGCTGTGCGTCTTCATATATTCGTTGTAGCGCTGCTCCATGGACATAGCCGCGGCGTCGATGAACTTCGCGTCGGAAAGCACGACCGTATCACTTTTGACGCGGACCAGGTAACCATAGGTCACGCGCGTGTAGCTATAATCGAGCGAGAAAAACTGCGTCAAAGGTCGAGCGGCAGGAACACAACGTCGCTGCGCACGATGGCTGGACCGCTGTACTGGCGGTCGTTCTGGTCGGCGACGGTGCCGGCGGCGAAGTTGAACGTCAGTGCGCTGCCCTGCCGGTAGACGACGGCGGTGCTCTTGTCGCGGCTGCGGGAGTAGAAAAGGCCCAAGTCCGTGCCGGTGATGACCGTGGAGGGGACATACAGCCGCCCACCCGACCAGAACGGCATCGTCTCATCGCTCAGATCGGGCAAAAGTTGGTCGTTGACGGCGGTGAAATAGACAGTCGTCTCGGCCCTCGTTTCGTTGGGGGTGAGGGAGAAGACCATCAGCAATACAAGCAGCAGACACAAAAAACGCTTGCTCTTCATTTCTCCCGCCTCCTTGCGTATTTTATCTTAATATTATAGCAATTTTTCCGCCGCTTTGCAATATCCGCGATGCCTCAGCCGTCATAATAGCCGACGGTGGTGTTCGAAAAATAGTGCTGCACGATTCCTCGGCGGAAAGGCCCTGCTTGGCGAGGATATTTGCGCCGTACTGGCTCATGCCGACACCGTGGCCGTAGCCTGTGACGTGGAAGGTAAAGGCATTGTCCTTGTATTCCACGGTGAACGACGGCGAGCGCAGCGAGAGAATCGTGCGCAGGTCATTGCCGCGCAGCTTGACGCCGCCGACCGTGACGGAGGCGACATAGTCCGAGTCGTTTCGCACGATATCGCGGATCCATCCCTCGGGGCTGCCGGAGAGGTCGGCGTCTGGCTTGGCGGCGAGGATGAGAGACTTGAATTCCGCTGCCGTGAACGTTGCGACCGAGTAGTAGTTCGGTACGAGCTCTTCCGTCTCGGGGCTATCGACCTTTTGGAGATACGGCAGATCGTTCATCCACACGTCGCCTGCGCCCTGCGTGCTGCCGTCGGCAGACGAGAAGAACACGGCGAGGATGGGCGCGCCGCCATACAAGATGACCTCGCCGTCCGTTTCGCTCACGGCGCGTGCGAGCTTTTCCTCATAGTAGACGGCCATGCTGCCCCAGTTGGCTGCGGCCTGTTCGGCATTTATGTACGCCTTGCAGCAGGTGTGATCGTCGCAGGCGTCGGCGTCAGGGTGGTTCGCGCTGCCGCCGCCGCGGATGCGATAGAGCGTGTAGGTGCGCGCGGCGATGGCCTGTGCCTTGAGCGCCTCCTCCTCAAACGAGGCGGGCATTTCCGCGCGCAGCACGCCGAGAAGGTATGTGCCCATGTCCATCTCCTGGACCTCGCCTGAATTTGGACGCGCAGCTTTTTGCGCTGTCGCGCTCGCCGGGGGCGGCGATCTCACCGCTCGGCAGGGAGATTCCGAGCCGTCCTGTGTGTTCGGCGTGTCGTCAAAGCGGCCTGCCGCCGCCCAGGCGAGGATCCAGATGAGGCCGATCAATAATATCGTGATGCGAAGAAGCTGTTTCAAGGCGTGTTCCTCCCTGCGGCCCACGGCCGCGATGCTTAAGTGACAGTGTTTTTATCAGTGTATGACCGACTTGTCCGCAAAATGATTCATGGACAAACGGGGATGAGTGTGCTATCATCAATAAATAGATGTTTTCCGGCGCTGTGCGCGCCGTATTCCGGAAAAAGAAAGGGTTCGGTTTTGTGAAAATTCTTCATTGGCTTTTGCTGGTGCTTTTTTCTGCGGCAGCGGCGCTGGCACGCCTCCGCCTGCTGGCAGTCGGCTTTGACGCGGACGGACTTCCCGTCCCGATGGACTTAAACACCATGGTGCTGCCTGCGGTGCTCGTCGTCGCAGCGGTCATCGCGGTCATTATGGCGCGGCGCTATCCCGCTCAGCGCGAGCTGTGCGGCAGCATGGACCTCTACTTCGCCTTTGACCGCTCGACGCTTGCGGTCTTGCTGATGGTGCTCGGCAGCTTTGCCCTGATCGGCTCGGCGGTGTGCTCGTTGGTGTTCTCGCTCCGCACGACGCTTACGATGATCCTGTCCGTTTTTCTGGCAGTCGGCGCGGCATGCCTGCTGTACGCTACGACCGCGCTGCGCCGCAAGGCGGAGTTCCCCGGCATCGCGCTGCTTGTGCCGTGTGCGCGATGGTGCTTGCGCTGATCCTCTTCTACCGCGAGCACGCGGCGGATCCGATTCTGCGTCATTACTATGTCGAAACGCTGGCGCTCGCGGCGCTGACGGTGCTGCTGCTCGAATTTGCGGCCTTTGCTTTCCGCGGCGGCGCGCCGCGGCTGCTGATGCCCGCGAGCACGATGAGCGTCATCCTTTGCGCGGCGGCCTTGGCCGCGCGCCCGACGCTTGCCGAGATCCTCTTCTACGCCGGCGGCGCGTGCATCGCGCTCGGTATCGGCGCGGCGGCGGACTTCGATCCGTGACGCCATCCTACATCAGAATATAACGAAAAAGGACGCCTCACGGCGTCCCTTTTCTTATAAGATGGAAGATTGGATGAAAAGAAGCTATTGTCTCTTGCAAGGATTAAGATAAAGGACGCATGTTAACAAAGTTCGAGGGAAAGTGTTACAAAAGTGTTAAATAGAAAGAAAATCCGGAAACCCTTGCAAATCAAGGAAAATCCTTGCGCCACAGTCGTTTGCGGTCTGCACGTTACTGTGCGAGACTGTGCCAAACTGTCTATATCTCGGACACAGTAATGACGCAGTAGCAATTCCTGACCGGCGGTCAAATGACGCACGAAAGCGAAATCACTTTACGAACGCAGCGTGCGGAAAAAATCGGCCAGCACGGCGCGGCATTCGTCTTTCAGAATGCGCCCACGAGCGCGGGGCGGAAGGGAAAGCGCTCCATAAAGAGGTTCAGCACGCCGCCGCAGGCGCCATCGCCTCGTCGCGCGCGCCATAGTAGACGCGCGGGATGCGCGCGTTGACGATCGCGCCCGCGCACATCGGGCAGGGCTCGAGCGTCACGTAGAGCGTGCAGCCGTCGAGCCGCCAGGAGCGCAGACGTTCATTTGCCTGTGCGATGGCTTCCATCTCTGCGTGCGAGGAGGTGCGCTGCAGTTCCTCACGCCGGTTGCGGCCTCGGCCGATGATCTCGCCGTCTTTGACGATGACACAGCCGACGGGCACCTCGCCCTCCTGTGCGGCCTCGCGCGCGAGAGACAGCGCCTCGCGCATATAATCTTCATGCTCCATACTTGGCTCCTTGTTTGAAAAGAGGAATATTTGTCCACACTTTCCATACACTGACATTGCAGAGGTATGGGAGGGCGAAAACATGCGAAAGGTCAATTTGCTGCGCTGTGACGTCGCGCGCGATGCATCCATGCAGGACTTGTTCAGCGAGCTGCGCGACACGCGTGTCGCGCTGTCGCAGGCGTACGCGCGCTTCAACGCGGTCTGCGCGCCGGAGCTCGTCGACGCCTGCGTGTATGAGATCAACGCCGAGCTCTCACGCTATGACTACCTGCTGCGCCAGATCAAGGAGCGCAGCGGCGAAGCCGTGTACAAAACGTGCAGCGAGGGGGTCGCAAAATGGGGATAACGGAAAAAATACTGCTTGTCCTGTTTGCCGTGTTTGCGCTGCTCGCGGTGCTCAGGCTGTTCGCCGCGCCGTTGAAGCTCGCGGGCAAGCTGCTCGTCAACACGCTGCTCGGCTTTGCGCTGCTCGGCATTCTAGCGCGCTCGGCGTGCTCGCCAAGCTTTCGCTGGGGCTGAATCTTTTCAACGCTCTCGTCATCGCCGTCCTCGGCGTGCCGGGCCTCGCACTGCTGATCTTGCTGAGGCTGGTATTTATTTAATGTACATAGGACAAAAGCCTCGCAGAGTTTCGTGCCTGCAGGCACGAAAAAATTTTAATCGTTTTCTGCCGCGACATGCGCGTGGCAGAAAACACTTTGCGCGAAGCGTGTGTCGAATTGGCCTCTTTCAGAGGCAACCGAGGCACAAAGCGCAGTGAAATATTCTCGGAAAAGTGACAACGTCACTTTTCCGAATTTTTTGTATCCCAGCCGTACAGCGGATACCGCTGCATCGCGCCAAAGAGCTTCTGCTTGAGGTCTGGGTAGCGCTCGGAGAGCGACTCGATGAGCTCTTTGACCTCCTGACGGCGCGTTTCACCGTTGGCAGGGCAGGGATTGTGCACGATGGGAAGATCGAGCTTTGCCGCGACATTGCGCACCTGCTGCTCCTTCACATAGAGCAGCGGGCGGATCTGCGTCACGTCCGAGCGGCTCAGGTATGTCACGGGCTGGAAGCAGCCGATGCGGCCCTCAAAGAGGAGATTCATCAAGAGTGTTTCCACCGCGTCGTCGTAGTGGTGGCCGAGCGCGATCGTTTTG
>ENA-OQIO01001090-OQIO01001090.1-human-gut-metagenome-genome-assembly--contig:-NODE-1090-length-13770-cov-1.495565_pt1 | contig 13770 bp, 15 predicted proteins | sample MGYA00242573_ERZ504737 | MGnify/ENA primary metagenome ERZ504737 (study PRJEB26092, sample SAMD00036203) | human gut metagenome | host: Homo sapiens | study: EMG produced TPA metagenomics assembly of... | reverse complement strand
CTTTCATAATCTCTGCAAACAATCTGGCTACAGTAGTCTTTGCTGTTCCCGGATTCCTGTAAAGACCATGTGTAAAGAAGCGTTATCCCTTTGAAGACCTTTCTCCATACAAAGCTTGTTTATCTTATGTTTGGCAATCGCTTTATGGATTACTGTTTTAACAGAAGCTAATCCCACCATTTCGTCTAATTCTTTTCTGGCTGTTCCTGATTCTCTTTCCTTCTTTTCTCCCTCTCCAAGCATCTGGATATCCTCTTTCGTAATCTGAAAGAGTTCATCCTTTTGAATATCACCCAGATTTCTTCTTTGTGAAAGTAATCTTACGGATTGCTGTCTAACCGCACGTTCCATCAGATTACGGACATATCTTCCATTCCCAAAATCATCGATATTTCTAACTTTTTCAAAGATATAATGCGCCTCTTTGATTGCGTCATCTGTCACACAGAATCCTTTTTCATGGATCATCAGCTTAAAAATATCTGTAAGTTCCTCTGCCGTATAATCCGGAAAATCAATCCAATATGGGATTCGGCTTTTCAACCCTTCATTCCTCTTCATGAATGCTTTCATTCTTTCATTGTATCCTGCAAGAATAACAATTACATCTTCCCTTTGATTTTCCATTTCCTGAAGCAGCACTGTAATAGCTGTGTCACTCTTCATAGCGTATGCTTCATCTATGAATAAAACACCGCCTTTAGCTGCTATAAAAGCTTCTCGTATGGCACTTACGCATCCCATGCCATCTAAATCCATTCCTCCACGTTCAACAAATGCACCACTTTTTAAAATGCCTTTTTCTTTTGTAATTCCTGCAAACAGTTTTGCAACTGTAGTTTTTGCACTTCCAGGATTCCCGCCAAAAATCATATGCATCGAACTGGTATGATAATCATTTCCTTTTCGTTTTTTTCGTTCTTTCTCAACAATATCTGCCGTAATAATCTTATCAATCTGCTCTTTTACAATTTTCAGGCCAATCATGTTATTTAACTTTTCATAAGCGGATACTTCATTTTCATCTCTGTCCAACAAGAAATCTTCCGAAAGATTATAATCATATGCTTTCAATACATTTTTATTCAGACACCATGCTTCAAACTGCTCATAAGCTCGCAGTACATCTGTCTGTGAAAATTCATTTCCGGGAAATAATGCCATGAACTCCTGTGCCTGTCCTGCATATTTTGAATATTCGGATTTTTCAATCAACCGCTGCATATAATCGACCGCTGCTTTTCTATCCCCTGTTCCTTCTCTTAACATAATCGTCATCATATATCTTTTTAACTGTGGGCAAGAGATAATAGGCAAATCCCGGATGATCCATATCATATGTAAATACAAACAGGCATTGGTTCCGATACTTCTTTATAAGTTTCTCCAGATATTGACTTGCCATTACATAATCAACCGGATCACACCCAAACTTTTCAGATAAATCTAAGACAATCACTCCGCCATAACTGTTTTCGATAATTTCTTCAAGATGGTTATTTTTCCTAAACAGATTAGGTTCTATTTCACTGACGATTTCCATTCTTCTGCTGTTGATTCGATTCGCTTTGCGTAAGTTCTGAACAAGTACTTCTGTCATTTCACCTGCTGCTTCAACGCTACGACTGGATATCACATAATGAACCAAATTTCCACTGTATTCAGATAGATTTGCATGCGCCTTTATATTTCTCAGTTCCTCCACAAAATCCTGATGGTAGATACTGCAGATCTCACACTCCTGTTCAGAAATAATACGCTCCTTAAAATCATAAGGAAATGGTCTTGTATCATTCATACAAGAATAATAATAGATCCATAAATTTGACGATTCTATGATCCGATTAGAATAATCAAAACATCTTCTTCTTTTACATTCAAGAAAACATTCCATGAACTGATGCATCGTTATCTCAAATGGCTCTACTTTTACCTGCTTTATTCCAAATGTATCTCGCAACATTTCAAGAATACCTTCATATACATTTTGAAAACTTAGCTTCTGTTCATCGAAAGAAAAGATTGCAGAAATCAGATTGTCCTCTTCCCGATACACTAAAAACGTCCTGTTATTTTTCATATTCTGATACATATACGAGTTGATAGATTCGAGTACATTGTCGTAACCATAGTGTTGGAGTTCGATTTTTGCATTCTCCTTAATCTCCTCTACATTTGTACCCAATTCAAAACCATAATATCTCATACACTTTTCCTCCGTAAAAAAAACTTTTGATAATCATTATGAATATCACTAATGCCATAATGCATTTTCTTATTTTCTCCTATAACATTTTTGCCACAGTTCCGGATAATCTCTAAGATTAAGACAAGATTCTTCTCTCCAGATAGGCTCTCCCCAATAGCGGTAATCACATATATCCCACGATTCATTTTCTTTCCGATAATGGTTTGATTTTCCACTCTGACCATCATTAGGGTTCAATTTTGATCTTCGACGAATTCTTCTATTTGCCAGCTTTTTAGCAAATCGATCTTTATCCCCTTTATAAACTGGTGTATGTTTATAGCTTCGACTCATAATATACCGTCTCCATATTCGATAAATTTTCTTTTTATCCCGACGTCTACAACATAATATCTTCTGGCTTTTTAAGCTTCTTCCAGCATATTTTCTGATAAGCTTTTTTTCCGACATACTTCAGCATATTTTCTGGCATATTTCAGAACCAAGTCTGGGCAAAATTCTTTTCCGTTACTTTTATGACTCAAATAAGCTCCCAACGCTTCCGTTGCATATCTCAAAGCCTGTCTTTTTGGATCATCTTCTATATATGTTGGAAATTCCACTTCAAGATACAATGGATTAATATGTTCATGTGACAGATTCCTGATTCTGTTAGTTTATAACAAATCATCTGTATATCTGAAAAATCAACATACCAATTTTTTCTCTTCTATACGATTCAGATACCGATTCCAATCCGCTTCTCCCCCTGCCAGAACATAATATGAACCATTCCTTATATCTTTTACCGTCGTACCAGCTTGTAATGGACAAGGCATTTTTATAAAATGATATTCGAATCGTTCCACTTGATAGCTATCTACAATTTTTTCATCTTCTGGAAGCTCGTAAGAATTGAATTGTTCTATTTCTCCACTCATATTTAAAGTAACAGATGCTACCGCAGTACCGTCATATGCGCAGTATTCTTCCGTCTCAAAACCTAGATTTGGATTTCCTCGCAACGGATTGCGTACAATTTCGTCTGCATCTGTATCTACAATCATCTGCTTACTTATCCGACATTTCAATTCATATATCTGCATATATTTTTTGCATATTTTAAAGCTCTATTATAATCAGAGAAAAATCCACCATTTTCATATTCCAGATTTTCGACAACATAGACATATTTTCCGGACTGATTATGGATAAATGTTTCAAATATCTTTTTTTCATAATTCAGCCGTTCGTTAATTTGTCTTCCTAGAGTTTCATCTCTCGTATCTTCCGCCAACTCCTCCAAGGCATCAAAAATTTCCTGCCTGAGTCTGCCTGGTGCATTCCAGATTAAGGTAGCCTTCTGAAAATCTGTAAATGCAAAATCAATTTCTTCAAAACATTTTTTCATCCATTGGGATGGGACTATCTCAAACATCTTACTTCCTCCATACACAATTCCCGTTCTAGTGAATCTAAAAAAGTCGCAAATATATCTCTTTATCAACTCTCAAATTTTTCACGTTTTACTTCCCTAAAGCTATCCTCTTTTAATTATTCATCTTCCTCGTCAGACAAATATTTTATAATCCCTTCCCGAATCTCTCTTGCTATCTTCAGCTCTCGTTCATTCATCCCACTGGCATTTTTTAAACCCAGATGAAAAAGAGCATCGATCACAAAAGCCGTACCTTCTACACTATCATTTACAAGGAGAACTCCATATTCTTCAATATGTTCTATTTCATCCAATGCCTGCTTTAACCTTCTGTGAATGGATTCTTTGCTCTCAGTACCTCTATTTTTTAATCGATGTAATAATTCTTCAATGATGGTGGAATCAAAAATACCGACTGAATTTTTTGTTTTTCTCTAATCTGTCTCGCTCCCTGCGAATCAATCTCAATTATTACATTTTTTCCCTTAAAATAATTCTTGTAAACATCCTTTTAAGTGTTCCATAATATTCTCCGGCATACTCAGCAAATTCAAGAAATTCATTCTTGTTTATCAAATCTTCGAATTCTTCTCGCTTCTTAAAATAATAAGATTTTCCATCCACTTCACCTTTCCTTGGCTTTCTTGTTGTAGCTGATACAGATACGACATACTTTTCAGGATATTCTGTTAATAATTGTTGTATAACAGTCCCTTTTCCAACTCCTGAAAATCCAGAAATAATCAATAATTTTCCCGGTGTGGCTTTTATATGCTTCTCATCAATATGTTTATATAAACACTTTTTTCTATAGGTTTCATAATCCTCCACCAAAATGTCATATTCAATTGTTTCAATTTTCCCATGTATCCTGTAAATATCTGTTCCTACAATAACGCCTTTGCATTTTGTCTTTTTCTTTCCATTATCGAAATAAAACTCCACCAAATCATCTTTTTCAAAAAGAGGTGTACGCAGTTCATATCTCCAATTGATTTTTTCTATTTCATCCTCTGTCCTGGCATGTAAAAGTAACGTAGCTTTTATGCAAGAGTCTTCCCATCGATAATAAATCATCTTCTCCAGAGTTGGAAGATTTTCCATGAACAAATCATAAATATCATTTCGCACAAATAACTTTGTACATGACACATTTTCTGCTAACTTCCATTGTCTTGTATCACACTGATTTAACACTGGAAATAAAGAAGCCCATTCTCTATGATAGTTAAGATTATTTAACTCAGGTCCGTAAAATTGATAAGATCTACCATCTTCAGCAATCATAATCACGCACCCTGGTCCACCCATTCCAGATGGCGCATAAAACCCATAGGCAACAATTTTCTCAAATAATTCTTCTGTCAAATCTGATAATTTTAACTGTACTCTATCTTCAAATTTCATACTCATCCTCCGCAGTTATTTTGCATCTTCCATTAACATTCGGATTTTTCGAAATCATATTCTCTTATTATCTGGGCTTCTTCAGTACATTTTACTTCGTGATCTGTTACCACCACATCTGCTTCCATAGGATCTTCAACAATTTTTTCTGCCATCATAGAAAAGAAATCATACATATTCATGACATCTGTAAGATGAAAATAATCTGTCAAGAATGAAAGATTTGTATCTCCAGCCACCCTTGATTTACTATTTTTTGCTACATTAAGCCAGACAAATTCATTCGTGAAAAGATCGATTCCAAACAGATATGCAAAGGTACTCTCACAATTCACAAGATATGCCGATTTTACTGTCTTAGGTTCATATACTTGTCCACTATCATCCCAATCTCTCAGCATATACCCCGCTTTACAAAAACATTTATTAAAGTTTTTCCCAGAATAAACGTTATCGCAAAAAATCAAATATCGATATTCAGAATACTGTGCCTTGAATTCCGGAAGGTTGATATCAAAGTATTCAGAACCTCCCAGGTAACCGCTTGTTTGATCACCCGAATAGGTAATTGCTCCTGACTGGTGTCTCGACATTGTTCTCCAGGAAAATTCTCTCCGATTACCATCTTCCGTAAGTGCAAATACCGAAAGATCAATATCGTTCACCTTCTCCCAATAGGTAAATGCCCTTAGCTTTTTTCCCTCGTCTATTGGAATCCTGCTTCCTTTAGAAAGAACACCCAATCCTCCTTGCAAAGTATTTTCTGCTAATGGAAGTGTATAATTTTTCATGGAAGGTTCAATATATACCTTTCCCAATAGTCGATTTCTAAGTTTCTCAGAAAGTTTTGAACGAATCATTTTACCAACTTCTTTTACCTGCTCTTCCGTAAGCCTGCTTTGACATTTCTCACTCTCCTCTGGTGTTTCATAATGAACCTTCATGAGATTATGCTGTGTAAACTTGAAAATACGTCCGTTCTTTCTCTTCACTCCTTCATATCTAAACAATAATTGTAGCAAAATCAACGTACTGCAATCCTCTGGGAATTCCGAAAGGAATGTTTGCTCATCTTCTCGATCCATACGGCTGATAATGTAATCCATATTTCGAAGCAATGCAGATGTTCCTTTCTTTTCCCGCAATAATTCTGCTGCTTGCTGACATCTGTTTTCCTGCATCAGCTTTTCAAACTCACTGTATACAGACTCATTGCCTTTCGTTCTCATGGCATGTACAAATATTTCCGCCTCTTCGTTTTTCGGCTGATAATGAATATGATGTAAGAACCCATTCCATAACTGCTTCTTTTCATAACATGTACAAATATCGCACCTGTCACCTCGAAACATTCTGTCCAATAGTGCCGTTAAGAATTTTCTATCCTGATTTTTTAAATTCAGTTTTTTCGGATTATCATTGTGATAATACCGATAGTTTAATTCATCTACTATTTTCATAACATCCGACAGATTCAAACTGTCTACCAGTGAAAGATTTTTCGTGTCAATTAAAAGTCTTACACAGGTATTCTTTGATACAATATCCGGAATATTTTCAAGATGGTCACGAATAAATGTAAGTACAAGCGTATACTGCCTCTCACTCAATGGTCGCGAACCTGACAATAAATCCTTCACAATCACTCGTACCGTTTCTTCTGCTTCTTCTTCCGTTTGTATCACAAATTCCTGTACTTCTGTCTCTTCCTGAAAAGCCACACGTTCAAAATCTTTTTCAAACATAGACTGCCCCGCTCTTCAAAATTGCCAAGCCCGTACGCATTAAAATAATGTGCAAGCTGATCAAATAATAATTCCTCTGTAGAAAGATTTCGGACACTCTGAGGGAATCCTCTATAAAACGGTTTCGGAACATTTTCTCCAAATCTTTTTGATAGTTCTTTTACCATTCCGCAATGTACAAGCTCCCTACCCTTTGTAATTTTTACGCCAAAGAAATGTGCCATTGCAAACAAGGTTTCAAAAACATGCTTTTCTTCTGTCTCTCCATCACTGACAAGAATATGCTTTTCAAACAAATAGTCTTTGTATATTTCTTTCATGCCCGCACCTCTTTCTACTACTATACTTTAATCAATGCCGACTGATCTTGCCACTCAAATACACCTAATTTGAAGTAAGTAACAATAGCTGTCGGCATCCTTTGGCGATATTATCGGATTAAATCTGTGCTCTACCAACTGAGCTACAGAACTTTTAAAGTCTGGTGGGAGTCGAACCCACGACAACAAACTCCCAAAGAAGTAAATCCGATTAGCTGCCAAATTCTTTCTACTTATGCTTTTAAGATAAAAACCTTTTCTGTTTCTTATATAACGTTTTAGTATTAAAACTATTGTACATCATTACCTTAAGTTTCCACTTCTACTCCTGCCAGAATTTTCCATTTTGATAGCCTGCCAACAGTTTTTCCCTCATATCGTTGTACCAGGCTCTCAACGTTGATTGGAGATAATATATTTCATCTTTTCCATTTTTATCGCTTTCTAAAATACTGCCAGTTTGTACATCCATATGAAAAATGATTTTTCCTTTGTCTCCACCATAATACTCCATTGTTAAATAGTTATCTGTGTCCTTTGCAAATACCATAATACTGTCATAAATAATAGATATGAGACGATATTCCGGATTCCACCATAATTCTTTTATATCTATCTCAGTTTTCTCTATCGGTAACCATGCCAACACACTATCAAATTCTAAAACTTCTCCTCGACTTTGTCTGAAACTTCCAGGTATTTTCCCGTGATCAGTACTCCATAACCCTGTATCCCAACAACCAGCGCTTAGATGACCATCTTTTTCAACAATCAAGCAGACCTCAAAATTATTAGGAAGCCTGTCTTTTATATAATTAAAGCCTTTCAGCGTTACTTCTCCCGGCTTATTTGATATAGCAAAGACTTCATTGGTACCCATAATTATTTCTCCATTATTTTTAATATATCTCAAATCAAATTCAACGAATTGTCCCAAAAACAGATTTTATATTTCTTTAATCTCAGCATAAAACTTTTCAAAGTCATCTAGCATCCTATCTATTTTGGTGCGCTCATACCACCCCTGTGATTTCCAGAACAGTAAATCTCTGTGAATTCATCTTCTTTTTTATCAATAAATTCTCCACATCGCTGACCATTGTTATATACCTTATCATTTTCTCTTGCTGTCATGCAGGCCGTATCATGCCCCAATCTTGAGAAGTCTTTGCAATACAGCTCTTTTGACGCTATTCATGTTATGTACACATTGATTTCTTTTCATAGATCATCTTAATAACGGGACATATATTAATTTCCTTATCTTCATCCAAAAATCCTTGCATTACTAAAATCGGTCCATCTTCTGGATTATCTCCGTGAAATCCAATCTTTTTCAACAATTCTACTGCTGGTGTATTCTCTGCAAGTGTCGTTGCATACAATCTATCTACCGTGATCTGGTTATGATCTACCGATAGTCCTTCTCCAAATATTTGTTTTATTACTGCTTTACAAGCTTCTTCACAATATCCTTTTCTCCTATAATTTTTAGCTATATAGAATTCTATTTCATAATCTCCATTCAGCTCACGATGAAAGCCTACATAACCAATAAATTTCTCCATAGAATCTTTTTGGAAAATGGAATAGATACATTCTTCATGCCCAGTTCTTTCAAAATACGCTGCAAACTCAGACAGGTTTTTCTCCGAAAATTCTACTCCGCAAAATTCTTGAAAATTACCATCTTCTCGTAGCATTTTCAAAAATGGTTTGGAGTCCCGTTTATTGACTCCTGGTAATAATTTTAATCTTTTTGTTTCGATTTCTCTTCCTGTATTCATAAATAATCACCATTTATCCTAAATTCACATATTTATCTTTACATATATCTTCTACAAAAAATACTGGTAATCTTCCATGATATGTGTCATATAATATATCTTCTGAAATCTGTCTATAGCGTTTCCCCACTGGTGTGTCTACTTTTTGCATATAATCTATTACAATAGAATTTTTCATTTTATCATTGATCTTCCCACAGATAGTACAATAGCTGTTAAGTGATGTATGAATTTTGTGTTCATCCCAATTCCATTTATATCTAATTAGACATTCTTCATATTGATGCTTGTGTTTTGACTTCTTATTAGCTTTAGATATATCATTTTCTTTCCATTTGAGATATTTTGGTATTTCTAAATCTGAACTAAATTTTCGCTCCAATTCTTTTCACCTTCCTCTTCCACCAATCCAACTAAAATTAAAAACAGAAACGTCTTTTAAAATTGAACTCTCAAATATACCCTCGGTCACCCGAGGACCTCAAAAATACCTTTGCAGCTACAAATGTCAGCACAGAATATCTTGTCGAGGTATCCCTCTTGTCTTATCCGTCGATAAGACTTATACTCTGTGGACCCTGCATATAGATTTCTCTGCTGCAGGCAGAATCCTTACTGATGTAGACCTGTCTAGCTTTCACCAGCCACAAGTCTGGTCGCCGTTGCGATATCTTGCCTTTAGCTACTCACTTGTGATTTGATTCCATATATGCTTTTCACATATATCCGGGCGTTCATGCAGCAGCGCCCATGCGGCTTGATGTGTTATCGGTTTCGGCTGTGTAAAATCATCACCTTTCGGGTGAGGCATCAACCGTTCTTCCTCTGCATCGAGGCTGCCTATCGAAACATCAACAAATCGTTCACAAATGTATTACTACACTCAACCATCCGTTAAGATGATTTTCAGTCTGCAACGATATTTTCAAAGTGCCATGACCGAATAAAAAACTCTTGGTGTCAACTAACACCATCCTTGCGTCTCCGCTCGGATGAACTCTAACAGGTTCTCCTCTTGAAATAACCTCTGTATTTGCTCATTCATTCCTCTTACGACCATGCGCCCAATCTCTACTGGCGATAGAGTTGTGATGGGCGTGGCATATTTGAAGTTCAATCCTTTTTTTTGTTATCTCTCCAACCTAATTGCTCCCTTCATGATTTTATAAACAGCATCAGCTTTTTATCTGTGACTGATTATATCGTTTTGAACATTCTATAAATCAGCACATCTAATGCTTTTCAGGTTTATTTTATGCTCCTACCAGATTTATTATTGGATTTTTCTACACTTTCCACAAAATTCATCCGGTACACAGGCTTTATCGTCAATATAAATATCACAGAAAATCTTACGTGAATTATTTCCATAATAATCAATCACTTCAGGCACATTATCATTCACTGCATCTGAATCAATAATATCGCAACATATGTTGTTAAATCTGTAAAATCAAAATCTCTTAACTTCTCAATATCTCCATCTAAGACATCTCTCACAAAATTTTAAAAAATTTCTATACTCTTCTTATAATCATTAGTACTTTTGTAATCTCTTTTATTCATATTTTTTATCATTCCTTTCGCTTCGCTCAAGACATAAACAAGTTATAAAAATCTTGTACCTCTATTTTTTGCTTTATATTTTTTTTTCAACACCTTCTAATATATTCAATCATCCCATCAATTGGATAAACTTATACTGGATATACTTATGAAAATCCAAATAACTAATCTCTGGTCCATGTTCAAATATAATAGAATATTCTTTAATCGTAAAACTATCAAAACTGCACTCAGGGTAATATTCAAGTACTCTATGAAAATCATACTCTTTCCTGTCTGCTGTCGTTTCTATCACCAAGCAGTACTCCTTGGTATGATAGGCTGAAATGAATTTGATTGGTTTTATGTCCGGGGAATTTTCTTCCGGTCTCTTTAATCTCCAGACGAATCTATCATCATGAACCCCCACAGGTAAATTCTTGCTGTCGTCTCGACGATATGCATTCCTGTCCAGACAAATATCCACAACTTCGCCTTCGTAGGGATACAAACAGCAAAAAGGAACCTCTATTGTTAACCCATTTTCCTTATTTATGGCTATAAAACCAAATCTTTAACTAAAATATCACTTATTGCATCATATACTTCTGAATTCAATATATATCCACTCCTCTCGCTATTTCTGATAAAACACTGAATTAATAATGCATATGCATCATCTTGCATATATTGGATTAAGGATCGGTCTGCTATCACATCACCAGACCCCCTTCGAAAATATTATCCTAAAAGATACGCTCGCAGTTCTTGTTCCGCAAATTGGTCTATTTTTTTATCCAACTCCTGGAGTCTTTCTAAGAAATGACTCATCAGCTTATTAAATGCTGCATCTGTCTTGATGTTCATCACTCCATTTTCATATTCTGCTTCTTCCTTGGTAAAATCTGGATACTCCGCTTCAAACACATATTCCTCAACGACATTGTCCATAAACTGCAATATCGTATTAAATATTGTATCCGGAAGAACCAGTTGCTTTCTTTCTATCACAGCTCGGATTCTGTAGTATTCATCTTCATTCTCTATATTCATCTCACTCACAAAATTTTTTAAAACTTCGTAAATCTCCATAATCTGCTGTTTCTGAAATTCACTTACTGTATCCATTCTCTTGTCCTCCGTTTTCTCTTCCTCTATGTTTATCTTCTTTTGCAAAGCATCAGGATATCCCAAATAATCCTCCAATTCTTTCAAAAGCTCTGGGGTTCTAGGATCAGGTCCACTGGATTTATCTCTCTGCCAATATTTAACTGTGTCCGGTGATACATGCAGTGCTTCACCTATCCGCACATATAACTGTTGTTTAGAAGATATCCTGTCTCCATTAAGCTCCTTTTTCTCTACTATGCTTTTCAATATTTCTCTGAATTTCCAGTTGTCAAAAACTACCATTTCGTTATCCTCTCTTTCTTGATTCTGATTCTATTATATTCTACTTGTAAGCTTTCAGCGGAGGAGCAAAAAGAGGAGCAAATTCTCCCCTTTAATATCAACCTCTTGAATTTGGCGAATCCCATCCGCTATGTTATATCTGTGATTTCGTCATGGCACAATCTAAATAAAAACCGCACTTTGGTAAGTCTGATATCGTACCATACGCCCTTGCCGGAATTGCCGCCACGTTATCTCTCATGACGAGCACCTATTTCCGCCTCCAGCTTTATTCTGCATGGAAAGATATAATCGGAGTTTATTGTGCCTGGCACCAATAGTATTTGGCATTTCCATAAGCTTCAGAACAATCTGATAACCAGTTCATATTCTCCATGAATATCTGAAACAACAAAAGTAACTATGTCGGTCATCCCCCTTCGTTTCTAAAAATCTTTCCTAAGCCTTAATGTAATCCCTGAAAAGTATCGCCTCAACGCAGGTGTTCTAGATGCAAATTCAGCTCTCTCAATACCATTGGTAATCAATAACCTTTCCCATATTTTTTCATAATGTTCAAAATCAAACTTTTGATCATCCAGTATTACGAATTCTTCAATTTCCGGATGTGATTCAAGGTACTCTTTTACGCCCTGTCCTCTTTTCCGCTCTTTATCAATGGTATGATCCGATATTTTCAATCCACACTGCTCGAGTTTTGATACAAGATATCTGTAATCGTCATGATTTCTATCCAGCACTTTCCAATCAGATGAAGTACAATGTCACCACCTCCACATTTTTCAATAGCATTTGCAAGGACTTTAACTCTTGCATCGTCTATTCCTGTGTATCCATAAGGTGTTCGTTTAACGGTTGTTCTTGTGTTCAAGACACCATCAATATCAAGAAATACTACAAACCTCATTTGACATCCTCCAATAATCTTTTGTCTTTTATTCATCACAAATAGGCCACAATAATTTCCACTCCTCATTTTCCGCATGTTCTGGTTTATGTATGTTTTCTCCTTCCATAAAACAGATTTCATTTCTCTTTTCACAATATTGAATACCATTCATATCTGTTGTCCAAAGATCGTTTTCGCTGTCATTTACTAAACAGACATTCTTCATCAAAAGAGAACTGTCCGTCCTGCTGGTATAATATACTCCAAATAGATCCTGTGATACTTCCATTTTCATTACGCCTATATAAAGTAGTGTAACATCCTTCCGGTTTACATCGGTCTTTAGCACTTTCAAACAGAATGTATAAATCATTCCATTTCATATCATTCTCTGTCAGTCTTATTTTTTCATATGCCTTTTCTTTTTCCTCTCGTCCCTTCTTCTCTCGCTCAATTATCTTTCTGTTCCGGCATACACAATCCGAATCACCTTTCTTCTGGAACTTCTAAAAGCGGCCATATAACCTTATTTACCGTAGGCATCATATGATAGTGTTTCTCTATGCTTTCCATGGCAGAAATCACTTTATCATATAAATCATTTCGAATATAAAGATGCACACCGATTCCCCAATAGTATTCTTTAAATTGTGATTCATCCCGAAACGGAACTATTTCATCAAGTTTAAATCAGTCATACTCAACCAAACCTCGTTGATCTGCTAAGTATTCTTCTCCGTCTTCTGTATACATAAGCAAGGTACCTGGCCCGCCTAACCCGGATGGATAAGAATATGCAAAACAAACTACACGGTTAAATAATTTTTCGTTAAGATTTTCAAATTGAAACATTGTCATGTTCACCTCACAAATACTTATATTTCAGAACTACTTTTTACAATGAAATCCGCCCATCGTATAAAATTTCCATATGATTCTAATTCTTTTCTTACTGAATAATTATTTGACGCATACTTCACAATAATGCCAAAATGGTCTGGTGTTCATGCTCTCTATGAGCTGACGGTGGTTATGTTT
>ENA-OQIO01001088-OQIO01001088.1-human-gut-metagenome-genome-assembly--contig:-NODE-1088-length-13783-cov-2.173770_pt1 | contig 13783 bp, 16 predicted proteins | sample MGYA00242573_ERZ504737 | MGnify/ENA primary metagenome ERZ504737 (study PRJEB26092, sample SAMD00036203) | human gut metagenome | host: Homo sapiens | study: EMG produced TPA metagenomics assembly of... | reverse complement strand
AATTAGTAAATTTATTTGATATAGAAAGAATAAGAGTACAATCTATTTTAGGATTTCGATTAAGATTGGAACAATGTTTATTAGTTTATACAATAAAAATGAACTAGCACAATGAGTAAGTATTATAAAGAATTAGATAAAATACTGTGGTTTTCCTTGTCTTATGCTTGTCAAATAGGACTTATAAAAGTACGTTGAAAATTTATTATGCAAATGAGAAATATTGATATATAATATTAATAAGAGGGGGCGTCTATTATGTGGCACAAAATGAGAAAAATCGTTATTATGGTTAATAAAGGTTTAATTAGTATACAATTAGATAATAAACAAGATTATAAAAAAATTTGTCCCTAAAAATGCAAATGAATTATCTCGAAAAAACTGGACTAATTTAGGCTTTAGATTGCGAAAAGCAATGGGAGAAGTAACTAAATAGATGGCAAATAAAAGTAATCAAAGAAATAAACTTGTAACAAGAGAACATAAGGTAGGTGTAAATTGTAATTCTGAAAATGAATTACATGTATTGCAAGCTAAACAGTATGAAGGCCCTATACCTGCAGCTGAAGAACTTCAAAGATATAAAGAAATAAGTCCTGATTTACCTAATAGAATTTTAACTGTATTTGAAGAAGATTCTAAACATACACGAGATATGGGAAAAAGAGCATTAGAGGGAAGTATTAATTTTGATAAAAGAAGTCAACTTATGGCTTTTACTATTATTATTGTAGGTTTATTAGGTACATTCTTTTTAGCTTATTTAGATAAAGATATTGCATCTATTATAACTGGTCTTGGTACAATAGCTTTAATTTTTAAAGGTGTTTTTTCAAAAAACAATAATGGTAAATAATTTTTTTATTTGAAAATTATTAAGCATATGACGAATTAGAGGTCATATGCCTTTTTTATGCTTATTTAATGTAATGAAGTCATATTTGAGTATTTTGCACTGTTCTAATAAATAGATCTAGAATAAATATCATAAAAAATTAGATAAAGTATTGTAAATTATCTGTATTTTATATCTGTCAGATAAGATTTATAAAGATGAAATAAATGTACGCATTGCAACAAATATTCTTGACAGGAATAAAAATAAAATATATGCTAAGAATGTGTTAATAAATAACACAAAGTTAATAAAAAAGCAAGAGACTGCCAATCTCTTGCTTTATAAAGTAGATAATAAGATTAAATACCTTTGCTACGTTAATTATTTTTATTTAGAGTTCTTTATAAATTAGAATAATATCTTTTAGTATTTTTAACACTAGATGTATATATTTTAATATTCTCAAATAAATCACCTCACTTTCAAGAAGGTGATGGTATAATCTTATTATCTAAGATATAGTTTAATACTGCCAATATTAAACTTATCAAAGGAGCCAAAGTTGCCATGTTGGCTCCTTTTTTATTATATATAATTAAGTATTTTAACGCAACTAACACACACTTTTAATAAGACCTAATAAAGTCTAATGAAACTTAATAAAACCTAATAAAGTCTAATAAAGTCTATAAAATAAAAAATATTTTTAATAGATGAATTTAGACATAATGAAAATAATTGTAAAAAATAAAAATTTTTATTTTTCTAGGAAAATTTATCGATTTTTATGTTATAATGATATCAAGGTTTTTTATATCCATTTGAAAGTTATTAAGGCATATGACTAAGATAGAGGTCATGTGCCTTTTTTAAATGCTCATTTTTAAATCAAGGAAGGTGGTGAAATGCCAAATGAAGTAAAAAAATATGAGTTGGCGGAAAAAGATTATAAAGAAAGGCATGAAATATGCAGAAATAGCCACTAAATACGAGGTTAGTTTATCTACTGTAAAGTCATGGAAAAAACGATATTGGTCAGATAATGCAACCATGGTAAAAGCAACTACAAAAAAGTTGCAAAAAATAAAAAGGTTGCAACCTCTAAAACAATAGATATTTCTCCTAATTTAACAGAAGCTGAACAAGTGTTTTGTGCTTATTATGTGGAAAAGTGGAATGGTACTCAAGCTATATTAAAATCAGGCTTAGCCACTAATAAAAAGAGTGCAGCTAAAAAGGCAAATATACTGTTAAAACGTGATGATATTCGTGCTGAAATAAAACATCTTAAAAATGTAATTTGCGAGGGAATAAAAGTAGACATAAATGATTTGCTAAAATATTGTCTGAAAATTATAGGTGCAGATATTGGCGATTATGTGAAATGGGGACAGCGTGAAGAACAAGTAATAGGACAATTTGGGCCTGTGAAAGTAGATGGAAAACCATTAAAAAAGTTGATAAATTATGTTGATTTGATTGATAGTGATTTAGTAGATACATCAGTAATAAATGAAGTGAAAATGGGTAAAGATGGGCCTTCAATAAAAATGATGGATAAAAATGGGCATGGGAAATCGTGATGAGGTATTTTGATTTGGTACCTAATCTATACCAGCGTGAAATGGATAAACAACGTCTGGTAATTGAACAAGAAAAATTAAATATCACTAAGATAAAATCTACTCCACCGCAACCGCCAGCAGAACCGTTGATTTTACAACCATTTTATGGCAAACCACCTGATGAAGAAGGTAGTGAGGTGCAAGAAGATGGCGGAAACTAGAGTTTATTTCAATCCAATATTTAAACAAGCAAATGAAACAAGATGTCGATATCGTTGTATGAGAGGTAGTGCTGGTAGTGGTAAAAGTGTAAATATAGCACAAGACTATATCTTAAAATTAATGAATCCTAAATACAAAGGTGCTAACTTATTAGTTATTCGTAAAATAGGGGATTGGAACCGTCAAAGTACATATAGCGAATTAGTATCTGCGATTAATCGTATATGTGGTAGTATGGCGGATTTTTATTGGGATATAGGTAAATCACCATTAGCACTGCGATGTAAAACAACAGGAAATGAAGTATTATTCCGTGGTATGAAAGATGATAAACAACGTGAAGGTGTTAAGTCTGTTACTTTTACACGTGGTAAATTAACTTGGATTTGGGCTGAAGAAGCAACAGAATTAGAAGAAAATGATATAGATATATTAGATGACCGCTTGCGTGGAAAACTGATTAATGAAAATCTATATTATCAAATAACATTATCTTTTAATCCTGTATCTGCAACTCATTGGATAAAAGCAAAATATTTTGATAAACCACGAGTATCGATATTTACACATAAATCTACTTATCAAGATAACTTATTTATTGATCCAGCGTATAGCGAACGTATGATGATGAGAAAAGAGCAAGATCCTGAAGGGTATCGTGTATATGGTCTTGGCGAATGGGGCTTACTTGGCGGACAGTTTTTTTTCTAATTTCTCGGAAAAACGACATGTCGTAAAACCTTTTAAAATACCAGATAATTGGGTGAGATTTAGAAGTATGGACTGGGGAAGTGCAAAGCCTTATGCTGTAGGTTGGTATGCAGTAGATTATGATGGTAATCTTTGGAAATATCGCGAATTATATGGCTATGGTGGTAAAGCAAATGTAGGGACAAAAGAAACAGCTGCACAAGTGGCTCAAAAAATAGTCGATAGAGAATGTGATGAAAAAATAGCTTATGGAGTATTAGATAGTGCATGTTGGGCCAATATAAATACAGGTGTTCCTACTGTAGCTGAAGAAATAAATAAAGTATTAATAAAAAATGGTCATACTACATTTAGAGAATGTGGTAAAGGAAGAATGGCTATGGCGGAAGAGATAAAATTAAGATTAGAAGGATATAAGCGTAAAGATGGAGTACAAATACCAGCTTTACGCTTTTTTAGTACATGTTTTCATAATTTGAGAACATTTCCTTTAGTTACTCATGATAAACGTCAGCCTGAAAAAATCGATACGAATGGTGAAGACCATTGTGTTGATGAAACAGGATATGCCTGTTTATCTAGACCATATAAGCCAACAAGACCTGAAAAAGATGGTTGGAAGTTTAAGAAAAATGATTATGCAAATATAAGCCATGAACCTAGTGCATGGGCTTATTAAAAGGAGAATGTATGGTTTATTTTACAAAAATAAGTTCACCTGCAAATGAAAATATCATTGGTCTTTTAGTTCGTGGACATGCAAATTATGCCAAAAAAGACAAAGAGGATATTGTTTGCAGTGCTGTTTCTGCTATCGCACAAACAGCATTATATGGTTGCAATGAATATAGTAAATGTAATGTAAATAAAATACAAAAAGGATATGTATCTTTTACTTGTGATAAAACAATACAGACAGAAGCAATAATAAAATCTGCTATATTGGGTTTAAAAGCAATAAAAGAGACATATCCAAAATGTTTTAAAGAGGAATAATAAATGTTTGATGAAGTAAATAATGATGTAAGAGCTGCACCAGAAGAAAATAAAATTGGACTAGGAAAGATAAGAGAATGGTTTCAAGATGCTGTAGATAAATCAAGAAATTGGCGGAAAGAGGCTAAAGAAGATTATAGATTTGTATCTGGTAAACAATGGAAAAATGCAGATAAAGAACAGCTTGAAAAATTTGGTAGACCTGCAATTACTATTAATAAAATAAAACCACTTATGAATGTATTATCAGGATATCAAAGGCTTAATCGTTATGATATTTCCTTTTTGCCTAGGACAAATGATGATATGGAGCTTTGTAAAGTCCGTGAAGGTGTTACAAAATATATCTTTGATGATTGTGGTTATGAATATCAAGAGTCTCAAGTTTTTATGGATGGTGCTATTGGCGGTATTGGTTGGTTTTGGGTTTATTATAAATTTGATGAAGAGATGGGCGATGGAGAAATAAAAATTGCTCGTGAAAGCCTTTCAATATGTATGTAGATCCAGAAGCAAAAGAAATAGATTATTCTGATGCTAATTATATTATTCGTGCTAAATGGGTTAATAAAGCTGACTTAATAAATGTATATCCAGAAAAAGCAGAAGAAATAAAAAATCAACAGCAAGAATATGACTCTATGGAACCAGTAGATGAACAATATGACCATCTATATTACAAAAGAGATTTACAAAAATTACGTTTAGTTGAATGCTGGTATAAGGTAAAAGTTAAAGAAAAAATTTATATAATGCCTGGTGGAAAAATAATTAATGAACAAGATATGCAAAATATATCTGAAGAACAATTAATGCAAATGTATTTGTCAGGGCAAATACCGATAGAACAAACAATTACTGTAGACAAGGTAAGGGTTTGTTCTTTTTTTGGCGGTGTTTTGCTAGAAGATATCGAAAGTCCTTATGAACATGGACAAATACCATTTATTCCCTTTGTAGTATTTAAATTTTTTGATGAAGATGAGCCTGCTGGTATTGTCAGAGACTTAAAAGATCCACAGCGAGAAGTTAATAAACGTAGAAGTCAATCACTTCACATATTAAATACTTCTTCATATAATAACTGGATTCGTGAAACAGATGCACAATCTGATGAACAAAAAGCCCATATGAAAAAATTGGCTAGTCTTCCAGGTGGTGTAATAGAAGTTCAGCCAGGGACATTATCTCGTGGAGCTATGCAAAGATTAGAAGCACCACAGCCACCATTATCACTGTTTCAAGCAGGACAAGAAGCTGCTGCTGATTTGCCTTCTATTTCTGGTATAAACGAAGCTTTAATGGGTGTAGATATGCCTGCTAATGCAAGTGGTAGAGCAATAGAATTAAAGCAAAAGCAAGCTATAACTCATATTGCACCAATGTTTGATAATCTTCGTAAATGTAAAAAACGTTTAGCATCGTTGTTATGGGGAAAACATGGTCGTAAAGGTTTAGTACAACAATTTTATACAGAAAAAAAGGTTTTTCGTATTGAAGGTGTTGGTGGAAAACCAGATTTTATCACAATAAATCAACAAGTTACACAAATAGGGCCTTTTGGGCAAGCTGTAACAACGACTTTAAATGATATAACTCAAGGTGATTTTGATATCATTGTGGCGGATACACAGGCTAGTGCTTCACAAAGACAAGCACAGATGTATTCACTTATTGACGCTGTTAAAACATTGGGTGTTCCAGGTGATGCTGTATTTGATTTAATCTTAGACTTATCAGATATCCCTAATAAAGAAGATATAAAACAGAGATTACAACAAAGACAGCAAGCTCAACAAAAGGCACAAGAAGCTCAAGCTGCTGCTGAACAAGCAAAACAAATTCGTATGAGTAATTCTATTGCTTTTAAAGACGCACCACCTGCTATTCAGCTCGCTATGGCGGCAAAAGCAGGACTTATTGACCAAAAAATTGCTGATGAAGCTATTAAGCAGTTTGTTGCTTATAATTATCCACAATTATTACAACAGCAAGCAAATAAACAACAAGTGAATAATCAGCAAATTACAAATCAAATAATGCAAGCTATAAATCAAGGTATACCGACTAATCAGATTTTATCGCAATTAATTAATTTAGGTATACCAGCACAGACAGCTCAAATATTATTACAGCAAGTAAAAAATCAGGCAGAAATTAATAGTCAACCAATAAATCAAAATCAAGCACCACAACAAAATAATAGCAATATGACTTTAGCAGCTTTAAATTCGTTGAGGTCAGGAAATATTCCAGCTATGTAATATGTAAAAGGAGAAAATATTGATGAAATATCGTAGAAGAGTAAATGAAGTAGAAGCTATAAAATTAAGTTTAACAATGTAGAAGATTTAAAAAATATTCAAGATGTATTAGGCGAACCATTTTTAAATGTAGATTTTTCTGATGTTAAAAATCCAAAACTTCTGGTCGAAGACATTCATAAAAATAGAAAATTTACAGCTAGATTTAATAAAGATTATCTTGTAAAAAGTATTGATGGAAAAGTATATCCTGTACCAAATGAAGTATTTGAAAAAGTCTTTGAGCCTATTTATCAGATTGATTATCAAAACGATGAAGATAAGGAGTAATTTGTAATGGCGGTAAGAAAAATAACAAAAGCAATTAGTAAAGAAGTGGAAGATAAAAATACTCAAGAACAACAATCTATCAGTCAAGCAAAAGAGCAAGCAGATGAAAAAAACGAACCAGTGAATAAAATAGAAGAACTGCAAAAATCAGTAGAAGATTTATGCGGTAAAATTTTAGATTTTAGTATTGAACGTATGGATAAATTCAAGAATAATCCAGGTTATCAATTAACCGAAGATGAAAGAGAAACTATAAATACTTTTATGAATGTAGCCGAACGTATGGATAATCTATTAAATAAGAAGACTGGTCTGAACTTTGCAGATAAATTACTTAATAAAATTTGAGTTAGGAGATATATTATGGACGTATTAAGAATTTTTAATTTGCAATTATTTGCTGAAGATGATTTTGAAGATAATCAAATTGATTCTGATGTTGTAGCTGATGAAACAGTAGATGATGTAGATAATAATGAGAATGATGAAATAAGTATTCCTGAAGAGTTTGAAGGATTAGATCCAGAGATTGCTAGAGAATTTACTAATAAATTTAGAGAGCAACAAAAAGCTGAAGATGAAAAACTTGAAAGTAAAAAAGATGAGCAAGAAGAACAGCAATCTAAACAAGATGATGAAGAAAAAATAGAAGATAAACCTACCGAAGGCATTGAAGAGCAGCTTGCTAAATTACGCAAAGAAAATGAGCAATTAAGAAAACAACAAGAGCAAATTCCTAAACAACAGGAATTTAGACCTGCACCTTTTAAACCTATTAAATTAGAGCAAGTTCCAATTGAATTTGCACGTACTGTAATAAGTGAAGCGAAAAAAATAGCTTTAAAATCAGTTAATTTAACAGAAGAACAATTAAATGATTTAGAGTTTGAAGATAATGGTGCTCAAAAGAAAGCAGATTATGAAGCAGCTTTTGAAATTGCTAAAGATAATATTATGAGCAATGTTAATAGTGAATTAGCATTGAGAAATCAAAGAAAAGAAGCATTTATGCAGGCCCATAGAGAAAATATGGCGGCATTTAAAGCATTTGAAAATGAACAAAAGAAAGAATACACAATTTTAAAGAGATACAAGATTTTGCTATAAATGGATATTTTGAAAAGCAATCTGTGGTTAATCAAAATATAATTCGTGATGCTTATGCAAGATTAGAACGAGGAGTAGCTTCACCATCAGACCGATATACTATTGAAGCTTATTTTGAAAATGCTAAACGTGAATATTATAAAGATATAAATGCAAAACAGAAAGAAAAACAAGATAAAGTCGTAAATAAATATAAACAAGCTAAAAAAATGCCACGAGCAGATAAATTATCAGGTGGCGGAGATACTTCAGGCAAAAGTGATGTAGATATTGCTATTGAAATGATGAATAACCGACCATGGGAAAAAATACCAGAGAAGTATCAAAAAATTTTATTAGGTGAATAAATAAAGAAAGAAGGTACTATATATGTGTTTAAGTAATTTTAAATTTAATGAAGACAAATTGAAAAGAGCATTTCCAAAATACTTTAAAAATATGGGTTTTGAAGGACGAGGAATGCAGATATCTTTACCAGCGAATATGGATTTAAGACTATTTGCAGAAACAACTGTTCCTGAAGAACTTGTATTACAAGCATGGGGAAAACAGACGTGGACCACTGCTATGAAAGATTTGTTCTTTGGCAAATTCATGGGTGAAGGTGTTAATAATATTATTCAAATTTTAAATGATTTAAAAAAGGAACCTGGAGATAAAATAACACAATCACTCGTACTTAAATTAAAAGGTGCTGGTGTTACAGGAGATGATATCTTAGAAGGTAATGAAGAAAAAATGGAATATAGAAGCTTTAGCTTTACTATAGACCAGATTAGAAATGCTGTACGCTTAAAAGGTAAATTTGAAGAAAAGAAAAGTAAAGAAAATATGCGTAAAAATGCAAAAGATGGATTATCTATTTGGCTTAGAGAAAGAATCGATGATGATTTATTTAAAGCACTGACAGCTAATCCAACAGTAGATAAAGTTATTTATGGCGGTACTGGTATTTCAGCTGAAGCTAATATTACAAGTACTGCTAAAATGAATACTACTGTTTTAGGTAAAGCAAAACGTTTGGCACAGATGTCTAATCCTAAAATCAGACCTGTTCGTGTTAATGGTGGAGAATATTATGTAATGGTATTGCATCCATATCAAATTCGTGATTTAAAAGAAGATGAAAAATGGATTAATGCACAGCAATATGCTAATATTCGTGGCATGAAAAATCCTATTTTTACAGGTGCTACTGGTTTATATAATGGTGTAGTCGTACATGAAAATGAAAATGTTCCAATTGGTCAAACTGGTGATAGTTCTACATGGGTAGGACATGGATTATTGTTGGGTGCTCAAGCAGGTGTAATGGCAAATGGTATTGATTTATCATGGAAAGAAAAATTATTTGACTATGATAACCAATATGGTGTGGCTATCTCTCGTACTTATGGTGTAGCCAAGTCTGTATTTAAAATTGATGGAAGTACACCTACAGATTTTGCTACAGTAAATATTTTAACTTCATCTGTACCAGATTGATGAGGTATCAAGATGTTAGCTGTAGAAGAATTAATAAAGCGAGTTAGAATTTTAGTACATGATGAGCAAGAAACAGGTTATGACGATATAGCTATACTAAATTGTTTAAATGCTGGTTCTAGATTTTTAAGACGTATGATTTTACAGTTAAAGCCAGAATTGTTGTCTAATGTGACTAAAGGTAATTTAAATACTAATGAAAATATAATTGAGTTGGATTTTATACCTGTAAAAATAGTAGATATTAGAATAAATGGCAAACGTATAATTTATAAAAGCCGTGCAGATATACTAAATATGGATAAGCACGGCTTTCCTTATGCTTATTTCATAACAGGTTTAAAGACTATAAATTTGTATCCTATGCCTGATAAGCCTATTAATTATGAAATTTTAGCTGTAGAAGATATAAAAGAAATGACTTTGTCTGATGATGATAATGGAAAAAGTCCTTTTCCGAATGAATTTGATGATATGCTAATTGAATATGCATTAATTCGATTATCCATGGGAAATGAGTTTGATATGTCTCAAGAAATGTCGGTTATGAGTCAAATAGTAGCACAATTAGAAAATATATTAAGAGAAAGAGATACAGTATATGTTATTTCTGGATATTATGATTCGTTGCCTGATGATTGTGATGTAATAAGGGCGGTATGGTAATGAGATTATCTACAAAACATGCTAATCAACAATCTGTGATGTTGCAAGACTTTACTGGCGGTCTTAATGTATCCTGTACAGAAAATCTAATAGCAGACAATGAATTATCTGAAGTAGTTAATATGGAAATAGACAGTAATTCTAAATTACTTCGCACAGTGCAGGGCACAGATACCTTATATACTACAACTGAATATACATTTAAAAGTGCAGCGTTTGATATTTTGAATTCTGCACTTATTTTATTTACAGAAGATAATAAAATTCTGGCTACAAAAGATTTTTATGAAGTAAAAGAAGTTGGAACTTTAACGGGAACAGGCGAAGTAATAACTGCTATGTGGGAAGATGGTATTTTGATTGCTAGTGGCGGTAAGCTTCAATATGCTAAGGGGACGGAACCCGTAGAAACGATAGACACAAGTCCAGAACATTGTAACGGCGTGTATATTCGTTCTGGTCGTGTTCTTGTTTTTGATAATACAGACCAGGTATTATTTTCTGGTGTTGGCGATGAAACAAACTGGACACAAAATACTAATGATCCATCAGCAAGCTTATTTGCTCAAATTGGTTATAAGGTTGGCGGACATATTATTGGTATGGTTAATATGAGTAAAGACATTTTATTCATAAAATCCAACGGTATGGTATTTAGACTTGAAAACGAATATCCTGATTGGCGAATTAGTGAATTAGGAAGAAATATATTCTGTAAAGGTACTGCCAGTTATTGCAACATAATTAATAACGTTTTAATTATGAGCGATATATCCCTGCAAAGTATTCAAACAACGCAGGAATATGGCGATATGAAACCTACAAATATAGGTTCTAAAGTTGCTAGTAAGATTGCAAACCTACCTAGTAATACAAAGCTTCGCTATGTACCACCATTAAACCAGGTATGGTGTATAGGCGAAAATGGTTATGTACTTGTATTAGATTGTAATACAAGTGCTTTTTTTCAGAGGAAATTCAATAGTGTAATAGTTGATGTATTATCTATAAATAATGATGTATATGTGATAAAAGAAAAAACTGTTTGTAAATTAAATGCAGACAGTTTTTATGATGATAATGAGCCACTACGTTTTAAAGTGCAAATGAAAACACATATGGCAAATTATGAGTATTTAGTAAAACGAATAACACTATGTGTAACTTTGTTTAAATATGAACATAGCTATAATAGCCACTTTTTGGTAGGTAATATATGTATACCGTTGCCTAGAATGTATAGTAGCTATTTATTTGATAATACACGTCCGATTGTAGATAATTACGAACCAATAGAACATTTAAGAGATATCTATGTAGATACATCAGATAAACTAGAAGATAGCTATGAAAGTTTATATGACTTGAATACGATAAAAAAGATATTCAAACGTTAGAAACTTTAAGACGTACAAGAAGAGTAGTATATAGAACTCCAGAAGTACGAATAAGCGGAGCAGGTATTGGAGAACCTTTTATTTTAAATTATATTCAAGCTGATGTAGTAGAAGTATAAGGTGGTGAAAAAATGGATACAGATGCTATTGAGATAAAATATGGATTACCAAAGGCATTACCAACAATTCAAAATGGGAAATTAGCACCAGTATTCCCTTTATATTTTCAATATAGAGGAGATAATGTAATAATTTTTTCAAAAAAATATATGGGAGAAATAGAGCATATTTATGAGCTTTTATATAAAATAGTAACTCACCAAACTATTGATGCAGACAATCCTTTACCGTACGAGTTTAAATTTGAAGAGAATAATTTATATGTAAGAGATAAAACCAACACAAAATGGACATTGATGGGCGATATAACTAAGTTATATTTTGGAGCTAAAAAATATGCTGACGAAACCTTCATTAAATCATTAAAAGCAGATGATGCAACAATCGTATTTACTAAGGGAGATAATTCCACAGGTAGTTTAATGATAAACAATGTAGCTCATGCGGATACAACCTTAAAAGATAACAAAAATCAGCAAATTGATACTACTTATGTAAAAGGTGTAACAGGCTCTAATGCTGAACTTACTATCACCAAAGGAAATGGTACAACTTCAAAAGTTACTATTAACAATGTAACTCATGCGATTAATTCAGATAATGCTAATTATGCTACAAAAACATTGCAAGATAATTTAGGTCAACAAATACATCAAACTTATATAAAAAAGTTATCAACTTATGGTGGCAACATAACAATGTATAAAGGTGATGGCGGTACTTCTATTGTAAAAATAAATAATGTTGAACTTGCTCAAAGTGCTGTTAAAGCTGCAAAAGATAACTTAGGACAACAAATAGATGTTACTTATGTAAAAGATGTATTAGAAAGTAATGGTATAGTAACTGTAACCAAAGGAAACAAACAAAGTGAAGTATTATGTTTTACTTCTATTACTAATGACATTATTGATGATATTTTAAAATTAAATGAAGATACAACTCTAGAAGAAAAAGAGGCTATTATTGATGAAACAATAATAGATATTTTTCTCAATAAAGGAGATGGATATATAACAGTATATAGTTTAAATTCTGCCATTGATACAGATACTATTGATGACTTGTATTTAAATAGTGGTTTATATCCTGAACCATCTGGAGATGAATGTATTAATTCTAGTGAAATAGAAAACATATTTATTAATGGAGGTGTAGTACATGAAGTTTTTAGATGCTAACGGATTAGCATTATTTACAAAAAAGATTTTTAGTAAGTTTGTATCTAATATAACTGGTGCAGACAACAAAATAACCATTACTAAAGGTGATGGAACAACAAATGAAATTAATCTAAACGAAGTTGTTAAAACTGATGTAATAGGTGAAGATCCGCCTGATGATGATAATTCAAATAAAATAGCAAGTACAAGATGGGTACAAAAATTTGTAACAACTATGGTATTTAAATTGATATCTAAATTAGCAGGCACAGAAGAAACAGGTGTAAGTAGTAGTGGAAGTTTTTTAGGTGTTAATTGGTTGATAGCTCAAAATGGTTATATTTGCTTAGGAAAATTATTTGGCGGACTAATTCTACAGTGGAGAATGTTCGGATTAGATGAAAATTATACTGGCGATTTGAGAACAGTTAAAATTAATACAGCAATAACTTTTAAAGAAAAACTATCATTTGCTATAGCTACACCAGCATCAGATTCAGAAGCAAATTTAATATCTGTTGTAAAATCAACATCAACAGAATTAAATAATATTATTGTAAATATTAAAGGTGTCGTTACTGGAGGAAGTAATGGTCAAATTAGAGTGTTTTTTGTAGGAAAATAATTATTTACTTAATATAAACCATCTAAAAGTTTGAGGATTTTCTTTGAACCTAAAAATAATGTTAGTTGGTGTTACATCTGCTACACCTAAAAAATAACCTATTCCATCATTTTCGAAGCTAGATATACCATCACAGGCATTACAATATAATAATTGTTTTATTGTAATATTTGTCGGTATATTTACTAATTTATCACTACCTACAATTAATCCCCACTGTTGATGTATCAACACAGTGGAGATTTATAGGATTATCAGAATCTGTAGATACTTTACGTCATGAAGAGGTAA
>ENA-OQIO01001087-OQIO01001087.1-human-gut-metagenome-genome-assembly--contig:-NODE-1087-length-13792-cov-2.593853_pt1 | contig 13792 bp, 13 predicted proteins | sample MGYA00242573_ERZ504737 | MGnify/ENA primary metagenome ERZ504737 (study PRJEB26092, sample SAMD00036203) | human gut metagenome | host: Homo sapiens | study: EMG produced TPA metagenomics assembly of... | reverse complement strand
GACAATGTTCCGATAGCTGGAACTTATACGCAAGTGAATTCAAATCCACAGGGAATTTGGGATGTTTTGTCCGCACCAATGCAGGGATTTCGTGGCGCAATTGATATTATTTTGTTTGTATTCGTGTTGAGTGGATGTTTAGGAATTATAGGAAAGAGTAGGTCACTTGATGCAGGTCTTATGTATGTGATTAATCGTTTAAATGGTCGGGAAAAACTAATGATTCCTATAGTAATGTTTATTGCATCCATTGGTGGAACAACATTTGGATTTTCAGAAGAAACCATTCCATTCTATCCTATTCTTATTCCGATGTTCATTGCAATGGGATATGATGCGGTGACAGCTTGTATGGTTTTGTTCCTGGGATCTGGTGCAGGTATTGTTGGCGCTTTGATTAATCCTTTCTCAGTAGGAATTGGCTCTGATATTGCAGGAATTTCTCTTGCGGATGGTATGTTGGTTCGCGTTGTGATTTATATAGCTACAGTAACTGCTGCTATTCTTTTTACTATGCATTATGCAGAGAAGGTTCGTAGGGATCCGTCCAAATCGGTTGTGTATGATATACATGAAGAAATAGAATCACACATACATAAATTAGGTACGGATGATATTCCTGAATTTACTAGACAGCGAAAAGGTATTTTAACAGTGTTTGCTGCTTCCTTTATTGTGATGATTTTAGCAATCATTCCATGGAGCAGTAAATTCAATATTTACGTATTTGATAATATTCACGAAAATCTTTGTCAAATTCCATTAGTGGGACGTCTCATTGGAAACATGCAGCCCTTGGGAGGCTGGGGAATGAAAGAACTCACTGTAATCTTTCTGCTTGCAGCTGTTATTATTGGCAAAATGTCTCATATGAAAGAAAAGGAAATGATTTCCCTGTTTGTTGGAGCTGTCAAAATATTCTGGGAGTTGCCATTACTCTAGGCTGCGCGAAAGGTCTATCTGTCATTATGACAGATGGCTTGATTATGGATACAATTCTTCATTTTGGAGAAATCTTAATGAGTGGTGTTAGTAGAGTTGTATTTCCGGCACTTTCATATATTGTATATATATTTCTGTCTTTCTTTATCCCATCATCATCGGGCTTGGCAACGGCAACGATTCCTATTATTGGTTCGTTAGGTGAATTTCTTGGTGTTGGTAAAGAATTTGCAGTTATGGTTTGTGCTGCTGGTTCTGAAACTATGAATCTTATTTCACCGACACAGGCAGTTCTTATGGGGGCATTAGCAATTGCAGGAGTTCCTTTCCCACGTTGGGTGAAGGCGGTTCTTCCCTTCTTCTTTATCGTGATTGCAATTGTTAGTATTGTCGTAACTATTGCAGTACTTTTATAAAAAACTATATTAATTAAAGGAAAAAGGAGGTTATTGCATTATGGAAACAAAGAAAAAAATTACAGTGATTGGTGCAGGAAATGGTGGAATGGCAATGGCATATAGTTTGGGTCAGATGGGTCATGATGTTTGCATTTATGATTCCCTGATTTTCCGGTTCAGATTAATGCGGTTCATGAAAAAGGGGGAATTGAGGCTGTTTCTGAATTATATGAATGTCCCATGCTAAATGCAGGATTCTCAAAAATTGATTTGGCAACTACAGATATTAAGGCTGCTATGGAATTTTCGGATATTTTTATGATGGTCTGCCCTTCTTTTGCACAGGAAATTATGTTTAACAGTATGCTTCCATATTTAAGAGACGGCATGAAAATTTTTATAGTTCCTGGAAACTATGGAGGATTAATTTTGAACAGATGTCTTCAAAAATCAGAGAAAGCGGGCATGGATATTACATTTTTAGATACAATTAGTCTGCCTTGGGCTACTCGTCTAGCTCATGCCGGTGCTGTAGCTATTATGGGTGTGAAGGAATTTATGCCAATGAGCATATTCCCTAATAGTAAAAAAACTCCAGAATTAATGAAATTGGTTAATGAAGTATTCCCAATTCGACCAGAATTTTTATCTAATCCTATTGTGGCTGCTTTTGAAAATATTAATTTTGGTGCCCATCCAGTATTATCGATTTTGAATATGGGTTTGTGTGAGAATTTTGACGGTCAATTTAATTTTTATGCTGATTGTTGCTCTACGGCGGTTGCAAAAGTTGAGGATGCATTGGATTTAGAACGCCTTGCAGTTGGAGATAGTTTACATATGCACTTGAGAACAGAATTGGAAGCAAATAATGTTCTTTATGCATCGCATGCAAAGTGTATTTATGATTTTAATCGTGAGTCAAGTGTTCATTCTAAAATTAAAAATGCACCTAACACATCGAAAGCACGCTATATTACAGAAGATGTTCCATATTTATTTGTTCCATTTTGTGAACTCGCGGATTTGTGTGGCGTAGATGTTCCAATCGCTAAGGCACTTGTAACAATAGCTTCTTATTATAATGATGAAGATTATATGAAAACTGGAAGAACCTTGGCGAAGATGGGATTTAATCATTGGACAAAACAAGAGATTCTTGCATTTTTAGAATCATAAATGGCTGCCATGACAGCGGGGGTGAAAATTATATTTTCCGCCCCGCTGTTTTCAAAGTGCTTATCTTTCAGTAAGTTGACATAGCAGATAACACAGAATAAGAGATAAATATAAATGGGTAACAAGCTAAAGGGATTGCTTGAAATGTTGATTAAAGCAGTGATCTGGATAAATAATCCGGAATAGGAAACCGCAAATCCATTTTTAAGGAAAACACCATTCCGGTGGTGAAAACCTTTATCATAAATCCTTTAGAATGTAATCATGCACCAAGGTGCAAATACATGATCTCTCGGAATCTTGAGTGATCATATCATTATCAAAAGTATACCACATCTTCCTGCATATTTCCTATATCCGAAAACGCAGTTTTCCATAGGAAATATGCAGGAAGATGTGGTATTTTTCATGATTTTTACGGGATTGACAGCTCCGCTGTCGTATGCTTACAGAATAATCTTTGGATGGTGTTCCTCAAATGCACCCCTGGGATTTAAGGATAGTCCATCACACAACCAGTGGATCTCTTTCAGGGTCACTTGACGGAGTTCGTCCGGAGTATTCAGCCAACGGAAGGCATTACGGTCGATCCGTTTCATCAGGATCCAGTATCCAGAATCCGAATCCGTCCCATTGGAGGATCTTTATAGAAGTACGCCGACGGTTGCAGAACGCAAACATGCAGCGTGAGTATGGATGGAAAAAGCCGTTGGGCGGATAACATTATGATTGAAAGGTGGTTTCGCAGTTTTAAGTACGAGGAAGCAGATTTGACTCAGTATGCCAATATACGTGAAGCACGAAAAATATATTCATACCTACAATTTTGAATGTTGTCGTTCTGCTATTAACAATTAAACTCCGGCATCCTATTATTATCCGATACTTTTGATGGAGTATATAGCTTAAGGGGAGAGGGGACAGTCTTCCCCTTTCAACTACATATGTGCTCCCTAAAGGTTTTGTCCGAATTCGCCACTATGGTCTGCTTTCCTGTAGGAACAAAAAAGAAAAGATGGCTCGCTGCCGGAAGATTCTCAACGGCATTCAATATATTTCAAAACTCCGGGGTAAAACCTGTGCGAAGAATCTGATGATTCTTTACAAAAAGGATATGACCTCTTTTCTTGGATCTCCATTCTGAACGATCATATAACATGCATATCTTGATAGTTCATAATCTTTTTTTGGTTTCGTGGTGACTCCAACTTCAACGATTTTCCTAACCTCAGGAAAATCGTCTAGAATACTGTGCCCGCTGTTTTTACATGCAATCATTGCTCTTTTAATTAATACGGCTACCAATAAATTTATTCATCTGATGAAAATCATCCAACATATTTATGTATTGTTGCTCTTACAGCTCCAGGTCCTGCGATCATTTCACGGAACATATCCTCAACCTTCTCTCCTACACCATCTTTGTAAAGATCAGTGAAGAACAGACGCTCATTGGAAAGAATTGGTTTTAACTGATCTTTGAATGTTTCAGGTTTGCCTACAACAATATCCTTAAATTGTTCCTGCAGTTCCTCATTCATTGGGTCCGGTGCAAGTTCAAATTTATTTCCTTCATCATCTACACCAAGCATATATCTGAGCCATCCTGCAATTCCCAGAGGAATAGCTGTCAGTCTGGAAGCATCTCCGAATTTCTGTACATATGCTTTGATTGTTTCGCCAAAACGGATGCCAACCATCTGAGATACATCTACTGCCAGACGAAGATTTGTGTCTCCCAGATATTCATTTGGAAAACGATCATTAAAAAGCTCATCCACAAATGCCTGGGGAGAAAGGATTCCAGGGTCAGCAACTACCGGAAGACCTTCATCATAAGCAATCATACGTGCCATTTTCATCATATCTTCATTTGTATTAAGCATATGCGCAAACAGCTCATATCCAAGAACTACTCCCAGCGGACCTGTAGCAGAATGAACCGGATTCAGACATACTGTTACTTTCATACGTTCAGAAAGGTTAACTGTATTTCTGTCTGCCATATATACGCCAAAACCTTTTTCCAGAGCCGGACGTCCGTTAGGGAAACTGTCCTCTATTACCAGATACTGCGGTTTCTCAGCATTGACAAATGGTGCAATGTATGTCTTCTTACCTGTGATCACTGGCTGCATGTTCTCAACACCCAGCTTCTCAAGGTCTGCTGCAATCTGCTCGCTTGGACGAGGTGTGATCTTATCGATCATTGTCCATGGAAAAGCAACTGCTTTTTCATCGCTTACATAGTTTACAAATCCCTCATCAACAAATCCGGCTTTCTTCCACTCTTCTGTCATTGTCAGTACTGACTCGCGAAGCTTTGCACCGTTCTGTGAGCAGTTATCCATGGAAACCAGTGCAATCGGATATTTGCCGGCTTTATATCTTTCATAAAGCATTGCAACCAGAACTGCCATGGCACCAACTGCTTTATCCGGACCATTCTTGATATCTGCCTCTACAAACGGGAACCATGTTCCGTCAGCTTTCTGTAATGCATAGCCTTTCTCTGTGATCGTAAAGGAAACCATCTGCAGGGATTTGCTTGTGAAGATTTCTTTCAAGCGTTTCCACTGTGCTGCATTAGAAGACTGTGCCTTCACTGCTTCTGCAAAAGCTCCGACTACTTTATACTCACGGGTTCCATCCCCATGCAGGATCACGCTTAATCCCAGATTGTCATATGGATCATAAATCTTATCTACTACATCATAATCAAAGGTTTCCACACAGGTAATCCCACGATCCAGAACTCCCTCTTCCAGAAGACCATCTGCAATTCCACCGATAAACACACGGAAAATATTTCCGATACCAAAGTGAACCCATACCGGATTCTCCTTTGCATTCTCAGAGGCAGCCTCTACATCATAACCCGGAAGAGCGATTCCTGCCTTTTTCCATGCTTCCTGTTCCTTGATTCCATTGATTGATAATTTCATGTTATATCCTCCTTGTTTGTCTTATTCGATACTTATTGTTTGTTGTTATGTTTTTTACTTACGTTTATATCTTAACTGTAAGTTGAGTATATATCTTTTCTTTTAAAAAATCCATTGGCAAAAATTCTAATTTTCAAACAACTTTTTTGTCTATTTTACTATAGTGTACTGACAAATTGACGTTGCTAATCGTGCCGGATATTTTTATTGTTTTTTTTTCGTTCTATGCTACAATAAAACTGAAACTTAACATTATCTTGTAACATAATCAGGAGAATATTATGTGTGAAAAGGGATTGACCAACATTAGTCTCAAGAAAATAAATAAATCAAAGGTTTACCAGTACATTTACAGAAAAAAAACGACCTCCAAGCTACAGATCGTTCAGGAACTGCAGATGGGTTTATCCACTGTCAGTCAGAACCTGAATCTTCTGGAACAGGAAGGTCTTATTGAAAAAAATGGTTTCTTTGAATCTACCGGTGGAAGAAAGGCAAACGCCCTTCAGATTGTATCAGATTTTAAAATTTCCATTGGTATCGGTATTTTAAAAGGGATGTTTCATATTACTGCTGTAGACCTGTATGGAAATGCTTTCTATACAGATACCATTCCACTTCCATATTCCAATACACCGGATTACTATAAGCAGGTTACTGACGCAGTAAAGGAATTCATCTCATCGCGCCAGTACGACAATGACAAAGTTCTTGGCATTTCCATTGCCACACAGGGTATCACATCCCCGGATCATACCACTGTACTATATGGAGATATCATGAATAACGCTGGCATGAAACTGGATGATTTTTCCAGATATCTTCCTTATCCCTGTTATCTGGAACATGATTCGAAATCAGCTGCGTTCCTTGAATTATGGAATCATCCGGAGCTTGACAGTGCTGTTATCATCCTGCTGAACCGAAATCTGGGCGGCGGCATCATTACCAATCATCAGATTCATCAGGGAATCTCCATGCACAGCGGAACTCTTGAACATATGTGCATTAATCCCGATGGTCCGCTTTGCTATTGCGGCAGCCGTGGCTGCCTGGAAACCTACTGCTCTGCCAATGCTCTGGAGCAGGCTGCAAGCATGCCTGCCAAAGAATTTTTCCCTCTTCTGCGCGAAAAAAAATCTCCCCAGATCATACAGATCTGGAAAGATTATTTAAACCATCTGGCATTTGCATGAAGAATCTTAACCTTGTTATTGATGCACCGATCATCCTCAGCGGATATCTGGCACCTTATTTTACAGAAGAAGATATTGAATATCTGACAGAACATCTCCATACAGCCGCACCATTCATACTGGATAAAACTCAGATCCTGGTCGGTACCAACGGACAATATACACCGGCAATCGGAGCGGCTCTGCATTATGTAGAGAAATTTATTCAATCCGTTTAACTATGAACTATGGCAATCCTTATAAATAATGCAATCAAGACAGTTCAGCAGAGTGCGAAAGACAAGAAAGATATCTGACGCAGGACTTCACACTATGATGGGCTGGATTGCTTGCATTATTTTATGGAATTGCTATAGATTGCTATAAATCAGATAAGCTTCCTGCTATTCATACTTTCATATATCGCTGATTTCTGCTATTCGGTTTATCTGGTAATGTCATTTGGATCAAATTCATCTCAAGTGCAGGTTGCAAATAATTTCTGCGGAATCCATCTCTAGACTTTAACCCCAGTTTTTCCATAAGTGTTTTTCTTGTATAAGGCGTATCATACTCCATGATTTCAAGCATTTTCCTGACAGTTTCTGAAAACTGTTCATTTTCTTCATTCATCTGAAGCGAAATATCTTCCAGAATCCTGTCTATCTGTGACAACATAAACTCTATAAAAATGGTAGATTCTCCTGAAACATGACATCTGGCAATCGCATCATAATATTCATCCTGAAATTTTTCAATCCGACTTCGATTGGAATAAACTCAAATACAGGTTTCCATTTAGCTAAAATCGCAGTGTGCCATAATCTTGCCATTCTTCCATTACCATCAGCAAATGGATGAATAAAGACAAACTCATAATGAAATACACTGCTCATAATCAATGGATGAACACTATTCCTTGATTTCTTCATCCATTCAAACAGTTCATCCATAAGCTGCGGTACAAATTGCGCCGGAGGTGCCATAAAAATACATTCATCTCCATTAAAGACTCCCTCTTCTCCATGGCGAAACTCCCCACATTCTTCCACAAGATATTTTGTCATAATCCCATGAAATTTCTTTAAATCTTTTATACTATAGGGATTAATTTCCGAAAGGCTTTCATACGCCGCATATGCATTTTTAACTTCCTGTATTTCTTTCTGTTCCCCCAGTACAAGCCTGCCATTAATTACATCCCTAACCTGCCCCAGAGAAAGAGAATTCGCTTCTATTTTTAAAGATGAATGAATAGATTTAATTCGGTTATTCTTTCTCAGGTGCGGTTTTGTTTCCAGACTTCTGATTGCCGTGATTCGCCCTATTTTTCAGAAATTGAAGACACATATGATAATATCTCATTTGTTATTGTAAATGGCGGTTTATATTCTCCCACAAAACACCTCCAGAATTTCCGTTATCTTGCACATTAACTTGCACACTTTTTTGCATACTTTCTTCTTCAGGATAGATTCCGTCTACTTCAGTGCTGTCAGAATCCCCATTGCATTGTCGTAATCTTTCTCTCCGACCATGATTTCATACAATGTTTTATCTGTTCCGAAATTCCCACCCATACTGCGGGCAGTTCCCCTGCCCGGAGCTGTCATTTTTTCTTCGTGGTTGACTCTCTTTGTTTTGTATTTGATTTTCTCTGAATCTAAGGCTTTACAATACTGCTCATATTTATCCCTGGATGCACCGAGATAAAACTGTTCTGCTGTCGAATAACATAATTAATCTCTCCTTTGGGGGTTATGTTTACAGAGTGTTGTGTTTGCACAATTTCCGGCCTGCTATAACTGATCCAGTCTACAGGAGGAATCTCTGCCTGAATAAATATATTTGATTTACAAAAATGATCCTGCCTGCTGGCTCCTCAGTCTGCACACTCCGGAACGTATTCAAAAAATCATTCCTACAATCTTGCATGCCCAGTAATATAATAGAAAACAGCAGACATCCGTTTCCAGATCATCTGCTGTCATTATATCATATACATTTACTGCTTTGTAGTATAAAAGTATTATTCTACTTCTTCCGGTTCCATGCTTCGCATGTGTTCCTCGTTCTTTACGATTTCATACTTCTGGCGATATTCCTTGAAGTATGTATAATATTCCACGCTGTCAGATGGGTAAATCTTGGAATCATGGATATGCATATCCGGATTCTCGTCTCCACTCTTAAGGAGAGCTACCATTGCACTTGCACAATGTGCTGCAATACGGTTGAAGCTGTTGAGAATGTCTGTATATACAGTTCCCTCTTCCAGTCCGCAATTGCCGTTACTCAGACGCTCTACATGATGCATCTTCAGCTCATTGCATAAGGATGTGATAATCATTCCAAGAGGTGCAACTCTCTGTGCCATCTCTTTGTCATCATTGAGGAATGCACGACAGGTAAGATTGATCTCCTCACGAACTGCTTCCATTACTACATTCAGCTCATCCCAGGCTTCCTGTGAGAAATTAGTGTGATTATCATGCATTTCACTGGACATATAGGCAATGTAGGATGCATGGTCACCGATTCTCTCAAAGTCATTGATGGTATGAAGATAAAGGGATGCCTGCCTTGTCTGGGCACTGTTCATCTCATGCTTTGTGAGCTTCATCAGATATTCCCCAAGACGGCTTTCGTATTTATCGATCAGGTTCTCTTTTCTCTGTACCTTATCAAATTTATCCTGCTGATATTCATTCAGAAGGTTCATGCACGGTTGACATTCTTGCGAAGCTTCCTTGCCATACCGCTCATGGCACGATGACACTGTCCAATAGCAAGTGCCGGATAATTCAGAAGACGTTCTTCCAGAAGATCAAAGTCTGCTTCATCTTCCAGTTCCTCTGCACTGTCTTTTACAAGCCAGCACACCAGCTGCTCAATCTTCGGTATGAACGGGAAAAGAACACATACTGTTGCTACACGGAATACAGTATTCAGTAAAGCAATTGCAACCGGTGACATGATCATATCCATAAATCCGAAATGCACAACAGCATTTACAGTGTAGAAGATCACTGACCAGAGGATAAGACCAAACAGGTCATTGATCAGATAAACAAGTGCTGTACGTTTACCATTCTTATTCGCACCGATTGCTGAAATCAGAACCGGACAGGCAGCACCTACACCGATACCAAGAACGATCGGGAATGCACTGGAGAATGTCAGGATACCTGTTACAGATAACGCCTGCAATACACCGACTGTGGCAGATGCACTCTGCAGCACTGCGGTAAATGCAATACCTACCAGAATACCTATCAGCGGGTTGGAAAACATTGTCAGCATGTTTGTAAATGTGGGGCTGTCCTTTAGTGGTGAAACAGCACCGCTCATTGTCTGCATACCTGTCATCAGGATTGCAAAACCAAGCATGATATTACCCGATATTTTTATGCACGGAACGCTTACATGCCATGCGAAGGATAATACCAATAATCGCTACTACTGCTGAAATTGTTGCTGTAGATAAAATCTTCGCAATTCCGTTCTTTCCGTCAATATAAGAAAGACAGAGGATCCATCCGGTAATACTGGTTCCGATGTTGGCTCCCATGATAATACCGATGGCCTGTTTCAGTTTCATCATACCTGAGTTAACAAAACCAATGACCATAACGGTTGTGGCAGAAGAAGACTGAATCACGCTGGTAACACCAGTACCCAGAGCAACTCCCTTCAGCGGTGTGTTTGTCATTCGATACAGGAAAGCTTCCAGCTTATTTCCGGCAACCATTTTCAGGCCGTCGCCCATCAATGACATACCGAACAGGAATAACGCTACTCCGCTCAGTAATGACAATATCATTGAAAAAATTCCCATTATTTTCTCCTTTGTCGTCTGCCTGATTTCCCACCTCATCTCAGAAAATCGGCGCATAATGTAAGCAGGTTATTTTACCTGTCTCTAATCAGAATTTAACCTGCCCTTTACTTTTCCATCCTTATTATGTCACGTTCGGGAGATTATTACAATAATTGTTTTTTCAAAAATTACATTTTTTCTATAGCGTTTAAAATGCTGTCTTTTTTTTCCTGATTTTTTTTGCAGTTTTCATAAAATTTTCCGGCATGCTCCAAAATATATCAGAACATGTCGAAAAATAACATACAATAAATCGGACAGTAAAGAAGGAGCTGTCTATTTTCAGGACAGCCCCTTTCCTCAAATTCCAGTATTAAAATCAATTGGTTATTCACAATCCACTTCACTGCTTCATTTTATTATCTGGGGGAGTTGCTATAGTTCTACATACTACTGCTCATTGCCGCTCCTGTCGCAGATTCCTCTTCACATTCTGCCAAAACAAGTTCTGCATTGAACATATCCTCAATAATTTCGCACAGTACCGGATTTTTTCTCAGTCCATTCCCTGAACCAATCATACGCCTGATCTTTATGCCGGTTCCATTCTGAATAGTCATATACATCTGATACAATTCTGTGCTCATTCCCTTCAGAACACCATAGCAGAAATCTTCAGGTGTAAAGTTTTCGGAACAGATCTGGGTAATACTGCCGCTTTTTTCCGGATTCACCCGCGTACCGTCAAATGTTGTTTCCACTTTAATCTTTCGACTTTCAGTTCTTTCACTATTCTGGTCTCTCCCTGTTCTTGCCATCTTTTCCATTACTTTGTATAATGGCTGCTCCTGTCCGGTCGCTTCTTTTACAATTTTTCGGAAAAACTGTTCCAGAAGCGCATATGCCTTGCCGCCACACAGAGATGCTCCTGCAAGCAGATACTTCCCATTCAGGAAAGGTCTTGCCTCAATTCCATCTCCTGCAAAATACTGACTGGAAAGAACAGAAATCTGTCCGCCGGTTCCCATATTGACCAGTAATGTATTCTCCTCATCACCTGCTGCGCCAAGGAAGCTTGCCTGGTTGTCTCCGATTGCAGTTGTAACTGTTCGTCCTCTGTATGTACCCAGTTTTTCTATTTCAGTACAGACATCCGGCAGCCCGTTTACGTCCACTCCCATTTCAGCCAGTTTTTCTTTTTCGAAGCACATCTTACGGCTGTCAAAGAATCCCAAACCTGCCGCATTGCTCACATGTACCAATGGTTTTTTACGCTCTGTCAAATGCATTCCAAAATAATCCATGATCGTACAGAAGCTCAAAGCCGAATCCGGAACCAGATTATGCCTGATATTATAAATATGTGTGACAAACCCATACCCTGAAGCAGCATGGATTTTACATCTTTCCCGGATTTCTTCTGTTAAAGGAATCTGATCTCCATCGCCGATACTTCCTCTGGCATCCTGCCATGTATATAACGGACTGACACAATTTCCTTCTTTGTCAACATAGACAATTCCATGCATCTGCCCTGTGAGCCCAATCCGCTCAACATGCGGATACTTCTCCAGGAAATAATCCAGCAGATTCACTGCTCTTTCTACAATTTCTTTTGCATACTGTATTCTTTCCCATTCATTTCCGGTTTCGATAAAGCAACCGTTCTCTACAGTTTTTGCCTCCAGAATCTTTGCCTGTCCGTTTTCCTCTTTTTCCAGAACAACACCGCTTATCGTTGTTGTCCCAATGTCAATCCCCGCCGTTTTCACAGTCCAAACTCTTCTGCCAGTTTCTTAAACTCCGGCAGGGAATTAATAATAGTATCATAAGATACACAATAAGCCAGTCTCACATAACCCGGGCAGGCAAAGGAACTTCCCGGAACCATGAGAATATTATATTTCTTTCCAGCTTCGCAGAACGCTTTTTCATCTGCTACCGGTGATTTCACAAAGAGGTAGAATGCTCCCTGGGGTTTGATACACTCGAATCCGCATTCCTTCAAACCGTTGTATAAAGCCAGGCGGTTCTTGTCATATGCAGCTACATCCACTTCTGCATCTACGCATTTGGCAATCACCTTCTGCATCAGGGATGGGGGCGTTGACACATCCGATAGTACGGTTGGCAATAGCCGCTGCAGTGATAAGCTCTTCACTTCCATCTGCCTCATCCGGAATTACCAGATAACCGATACGCTCTCCCGGAAGGGACAGAGATTTACTGTAAGAATAACCAACAATAGTATTGTCATAATATTTTGTCAGATACGGAACCTCTACACCGTCATAAGCCAGCTCTCTATATGGCTCATCAGAGATAGATAAATCACACTGCCGAATTCCTGCTGCTTTTTCTCAAGAATTGCAGCCAGCTTCTTAATAGTTTCTTCGGAATATACAACACCAGTGGGGTTGTGAGGTGTATTTACGATCACTGCTCTTGTCTTTGCTGTAATCTTCTGCTCAAACTCCTCAAGATTCGGCTGAAATGTGGTTGTATCCGGAGAGATTTCCACAAGCCTGCCATCAAAATTGCGCACATATGCACCATATTCCAGAAAGTATGGTGCAAAAACAATCACTTCTTCCTCTGGATTCAGGATTGTCTTAAAAATCACATTCAAGCCACTGGCTGCCCCAACCGTCATAATCAGATTCTTTGCCGCAAATTTAGTTCCAAAGCGGCGGTTCAAAGATTCCGCTATCGTCTGGCGCACATCCTCAAATCCTGCATTACTCATATAACCATGAAGCACTGTAGGATCCACTTCATTCACCAGATCAATAATAGCCTCCTTCACACACTCCGGTGCCGGAACGCTTGGATTCCCAAGACTGAAATCATAAACTTTGTCCGCACCGTAAATGGCTCTGAGACGATTTCCCTCCTCAAACATCATACGGATGGCTGAATTATTTTTTACATAAGGTTTCATTTTTTCTGCTATCATAACATATTCGCTCCTGTCCAAATAATCCCGGCAAACCACCGAAATTCAGAATAATATTGCAACTGTCCAATTTCTCTTGCAGTGCATAATTTATCTTTATTTTAACCTTATCATGGTAAAGTGTCAATGTGCGACAATATACTATATTCCATCTTTTTAGCCGAAGTCAAGTAAGTCCCCTGCTTTAATTGCGAAAAGCAATAAGCAGTGGGTGGGAACTTGCTTGTATCAGGAGGAGTGCAAGCTCCTTCTGATAAACTGCGGAGCAGTTATTCAGAAGGAATCTTTGCGCTCCTCCAGTAACAAAAATGTCAATAGTTTTTTAATCACTTTTTTCAAAAAAGGCAAAAAGAATAGAACGTATAGTTAATTTCCAT
>ENA-OQIO01001086-OQIO01001086.1-human-gut-metagenome-genome-assembly--contig:-NODE-1086-length-13793-cov-8.602956_pt1 | contig 13793 bp, 15 predicted proteins | sample MGYA00242573_ERZ504737 | MGnify/ENA primary metagenome ERZ504737 (study PRJEB26092, sample SAMD00036203) | human gut metagenome | host: Homo sapiens | study: EMG produced TPA metagenomics assembly of... | reverse complement strand
CTGACGGGCAGCGCCCTCCCGCGGCGGCTTTCGCCGGAGCTAAAGCGACGCGCGGCGGGGTCGCGAGGGGCACACGGCAAGGGGCGGTGCCGACGCCGTGCGGTTAGGAGGAGCCAGATGGGCTACTACGCATGGGGTACCGGCGAAATTAAGTTTGCGTCCAAGGAGGAGCTCGAAGCCGCCGTAAAGGCGTTGAAGAAGATCCCTGCTAGCGCGAATTTCAAGGGCATCGAGAAGGATTACCCCGACCATGAGTCGTTCGAGTTCTGCAAGGCGATGTCTGAACTCGGGTTTTCCGCTGTCCACTCCAAGGATGATTTCTACCCCTATTCCTTCGATATCGAGTACGAATGGGACAAAATCGGGTCTTGGACGGAAGAGCCGTTTGAGGCGATCGGCCCCCATTGCGTCAAAAGCTATTTCAAGTGGAGCGGAGAGGACGGCGAGAGGTGGCTTGAGTCCGGGCTGCACACCGAGAAGGACATGCTCGTCGCCAGTTTCCCGGACGGTGGCGTTGAGTGCTCGAACGGCAGCATGTTCATCGATCTGACCTATGCCGACCAGAGGTTCCAGCTGTTCATCAACGTCAACGACTGGGGTGTCCCCACGTTCCATATCAGCCAAATCAAATAGATCCAATGCCGGGACGGTTGCCGTCCCGGCCTTTATCCCCCGGCCACCGCCCAGGGGGAGCGCTCCGGCGCCGCCTAATTTCAAGAACAGCCAATGGCGGGGGCCTGCGAGCCCTCGCCCCACTCCAAAGGAGAGAACCATGAAGAACATCGACGAGAAGATCAGGAAGATCGTCGCCCTCATCGACGGGGCCGCGACCGAAGGCGAAGCGCGTGCCGCCTCGTTGGCGCTCCAGAGGCTCCTCGTTGCGAACAACCTTAAGTTGGAGGACATCAATCTGGACGATTCACCGGCAGAAGTCGGCGAGGAGGTTTGCGATCTCGGCCGTCGAATTCCCGAGTGGAAGAAAACCCTTGCACTTGTTGTTGCAGCGAACTACAGGTGCAGGGCCTACACGTCATATAGCAACAATGGAAGGACTGTCGTGTTCGTCGGTGAGGGCGAGGATTCCGTTGTCGCCTCGTGCTGCTTTAGGGCGAGCGCCAATGCGGCCGAGAACTGCTTCAGGACCTATTCCGCGCGAATGAAGGCCATGGGGTACGGGAATGTCTCACGTCAGAAGGGCGTAAAGGGAACGTGGATGCTTGGCTTCATCTCCGGTCTCAAGCGAGCCTATGCGGAGCAGGTCAGCAATGACGAGTCCATGGCGCTCGCGATCGTCGTCCCCGAATCCGTCAACCGTCACATGGATGGGATCGGCTTGAGGACGACCAAGATTAAAGTCAGGACTACTAGCGATCCTTATGTCAAAGCCGACGGCTATGAATCCGGTTATGGGTTCGGCAGAGGCGACAGAGTGACCGCCGCATCGGCATAAGACGAAATGCCGGGGCCGCCAAAAGACGGCCCCGGCATTTTTCTATTTAACTCGATCTAAAGGACAATGGGGCTCCGGTATCGAATGGGAAATCATTTATCGCCGGGCCCCATTGCCAGTTCGATCGTTAGACGAACTACTGAAAAATGGAAAAGGTGAATACATGAACAATGGGAAAAGCGAACTACAGAATTACGTAATAACGACAAGTTGCAATAGCGTAAAGGCAGCAAACCGTAAAATGCGAACCACGAAACTACGGGATAGTAGAACTATTTAACACCGTACCGTTCGGTCCTGAAATTTGTCCGCAAGAGTCGTACGCTGCCGTACAAAACTGCGTTTTGCCCGGTAGCGTACCGCCGCCAAGAGCGGCGCTTGTTAGGGCTCTGCCCTAAAACCCGGCGCCTGCGGCGATAAATAGTTACGCAATAACGTTGTTACGTGATTGCGTTAATACATAGTTCGGTTGTTCGCTTATTACGTAGTTCATCTCTTACGGAGTTACGTTTATCCGGTATTCAATAGTTAGATAGATCATCATTTCGTGGACTAGAAGGATTGCCGATCATCCTTTACAGGCATGGCCTATTCGGTTCCATATTCACAAGGAGCCATAACGATACATAGTGGATACGCCATGCTCTGTCTCGGTGATTTACACATTGCACACCCACCACCCGAACTGACGCCATAAGGCTGACGAGAGACATAGGGCCAGATTTCGAAAGAAAGCCTGCAGCTTTGCAGCTCAAGCGTGGGCGCTGGGTCGAGGTGATGGGCTTTGATGAAGGGCATTATCTGGAGTGCCAGGCGTTCGCCATCAGCATTCCCATTCTTTAAGTGTCTGACAGTCCTTTGCGGCATAGTCGCGTGGTTATGTTATTCGGCTTAACCGTTGTTGCGACATGTCGTTTTGTCGTTATCACGTAGTTCGGTTGTTCGCTTTTCGCATAGTTCACCTATTTGCTTTGTCCATATTTCTACTCCCCGGTAATGACTTTATTTCACCGCGCCATCATTCCGTTAATACCGACATTGCGCCTACGAATACTGAGGCCCGTTCATAAAGTGGATCGAAACGTTACCGGGAGGATATAGGTCGAACTCTGGTCCTGTCGGTTTTTACCTTGTACGCCCGCAACCAAACTTAAACCGTAAGACTGACGAGAGGCTCTCAGATTGATTCCGAAAGTAAGGTCAGTTGCCGAGGAGGTTCAGCCGCGAATACAGGATCTAGTCTTACGGTGTTTCTTGTAGGGCATCTCCCAGAATAATGAGCGACCGCGACCAACATTCCCATTCGCTGATTGTTAAGTAGACACGCCATGCCTTCGTTACGTAACTTGGCTACTCCGGTTTTCACGTTGTTACGGCATGTCGTTTTGTCGATATTACACAGTGCAGTTCTTCACCTCCTATATAGTTCACCTATTCAACAATTACGCTTTACGAGAATGAGTAGCTTGACTATCAAACTGGATCCAAAGAGTTGATGAGAGGCGTTCAGCCATTGCTTGGAATAAGTTCGGCTTTCGCTACAGCTCGCATGCGAAAGTGGGATTGCAGCTGTCTGTATTTTAAGAAAGAGGTTTGTCCAGAGTGCAAAGCGAGCGGGACCAGTGCCCCATTCCCTGAAATGTTAAGCAGTCCTGTTATGCCGCAGTCACGTGGTTCTGTTATTCCGCTTTGCCGTTATTACGCTATTACACAGTTACGCTACTACATAGTCGCGCTATTGCACAGTTGCGTTATTACGTAGTTCAGTACTTCTCTCTTATCACTATTCGCCTTTCCACTTCTACTGAAGTTACAAAATACCGTTAATCGGGTGATCTGGAGATGCCACTTTCCGTAGTTCGGGAATGACATAGACCCTTACTGATTTAACGGACCCTTTCTTCTGGCAGGTATTCCAGTAGATAGGACATAAAACACATTGGCACCACCTGTCACCAAATTGTACGGCACGGTACGTATCACTGCCCTACGCTTGAAGAAGCATGAATTAGGAGACAGTGCATGAGCAAGAAGCCCCGTAAGAAACAGCTAAAAGAGGCGCGCATAGAGGCCAGAAGCACTATCGAGGAGGCAGACGCCATTCGTGCATTGGCAAAGGGCCTCAACATGTCCATCACTGAGTACATCTTGTATAAGACGCTCTACGAAACCCATGCTTCATCGGGGTCCACCCTAAGAAGCATCTGGGACGAGCTCATTTCAATTTCAGTGCAGCTATCTGAGCTCAACTCGAACGCCAAGGCGATAGCGGGGCAGTCCCGGGCCGCCGAAGCCAGAAGGCTGTCTATGGCCATTTTCGCGGCGATTGATACCGTTGAGCCCAATTTAGTTGACGCATGCGAGCGGCTATCTCGTGCAATCGAGGCCGAATATCCCGCCGAAAGGAGGCGCGATGCCCTTTCTTAAGACAATTTCGGGCGGCAGCGGCAGCTGCAGGCAGGTCGATGACTATCTGTCGTTTGGCCATAGGGGTGCGGAGGATCACGAGGAGAGAATGGAGAAATACCTTACCGGTGACAAATCCGCCTCGCGATCCATGGCGTTCGGCCATTCCCCAGGTCTGCCCGATACCCCGTTCGGATGGCATAAGGTCATGGATGCAACGCGGAAAAGATTTGGCAAGGATAAACCCCCGGAGTGGTTTGAGCGGAAAAGAAAATCAAACCCCGACCTAGTCTGGAGGAACTACTACCAATGGGTCCTGTCGCCCGACCCTAGGGACCGTGCATCTGCAGAGGAGGTTGGCCAGCTCGCCCAGGAATGGTGTGAGAGGGTTTGGCCAGCAGAGCAGGGCTGGCAGTGGATCTGGTCGGTTCACGACGACAACGCACATGGGGTCATGCACGCGCATGTTATCCTCAATGCGGTAAATTCTTCCAATGGACTTAAAGCTCAAATAACGCCCGAGGACAGTGACACCATGGCGCGTGTTGCACAAGAGATAGCGCGCGAGCATGGCATGGGAACGCTGCCGGATCTCTCTGAGCGCAGGAAGGCAATGCGAGAGGGGCGGCAGGCCCCCACAATCCAGTCAGTTCGTATGAGTGCTGCCGAACGCTCGCTTAGGCGTCGTGGGCGCCGAAGTTGGGTGGCGGAGATTAGGGATGCTATTGATAAGTCAATCGCAAATAGCTCCGACTGGGATGAGTTCGTAGAGAGATTCGAGGCTGAAGGCTTTACAGTGGAATGGAGTCGTCGGGGTATTGGCTATAGGCATCCTGACAGCGGAGGTCACGACAAGAAGGTCCTTGCGTCTTCACTCGGGTCGAATTATGACGAGTTCGGAATTCGCGCCCGACTGGGGATACCCGTCGATGTCGTGAATGGGGAGACGAGCTCTAGAATCACAAGGCGACAAGAGCATAAATCTCAGGTTCCAAACGCGGCTATTCGCCGTATTACAGGGGGCTCGAGGATGCCCTCAGGTCAAGAATTGCAGCAAAATCAAGCCGTCGCGGTATAGGCGCAATTAGCACCGGCATCAAAGCCCTTTCCGCAATTTCTGCTGACGGGTATAGCTCCGTCTCAGAAGTCGAGGAGGCCTTCAGGTCTCAGATGCTCAAGGTTGAGGCCATGGAGCAAGAGGTCCATGAAATAGAGTCATCGATATCTATTGCAGAAGATGTATTGGAGCGCTCGGAGAGGATTGCATCTGCCAGGGCGAGGATCGACGAGTTGGAGTCGCTACCGTCGATAACGCAAGCAGAAAGAAAAGAGCGTAACGCCCTATTGGATCAGATTGACGACAATACCGCCTTTTGCAAAATGGCGTTTTCAAAAGTCGCTCCCGAGGTATCGGGGGCCGATAGCTACGAAAGCGAAGCAGGAGCAATTCTCAACAGGCTAAGAGATGAGCTAGGTGGCCTCTCCGTGTCGCTTGATGGCGCACGAGCTGACGCCAAGTCGTTAAGCGAGTCCCTTGGGGCAATCGAGGGCTTTGTCGGCGCAAGGGCCGTAAGGGATTTGCGAGGCGTCCCCTCGGTTGGCGAGTTCCTGCGAAGGTCCAAAGGACGGCAACTCAGCGTTCCGACTTCAATCCAAACCAGGGATTCGATGGCTATTGCGGCCGCGTTGGAGTCGGCCGCTTCAAGGCGAATCTTCATGAGAACAGAGGTCGTTTCGAGAGCATCGAGAAAGCGACAAAAACCCAAGCACCTTCGGTTTACATCCGTCCTGAGGTCGCGGCGGTTTCCGAGAGAAAGAACACGGTTTAAAGATGAACACTTCATCCTTGAGGATCTACTACGAGACCGGTTGCATCGATGAGGTGCATATGCCGGATCCGTCGTATGAGTCGGGTGTCGCGCTGCAACGCGAATACCTCGATATCTCCAACCCAGACAACGGCATATTCCTCGATCGAAGCTACAAGATGCCCGGAGGCGACAACGACGAGTATCGCGAACTGTGCGACAGGATGCTAGTCGTGAGCCCAGATGACTTGGCGCGGGCACTCCTTGTGGAGTCTCATGGGCTTGCGCTCCTCACTCGCGATCCCCTGTCCGATTTCGAGTGCGGGCTATCTATCACGTTGCCAGACCGCCTTGGCTTTAGTGATGATTCGTGCCTGATGAATGAGGACTGGTATTTCGGCAACATTCAAAAGCTCATCGAGAAGGTAATTGCCATGGGGCCCGCCGCGCATGCCGCGCTCGTCAACGGACTAGCAGCAGGCGTGGAGGGGCTTACCGTTGAGGAGGGCTGGGGCAATGTCACCCGATGAGATTGTTCTCAGGGACTATCAGCAGGAGTGCGTGGATATCTGCAATTCCCTCGAGAGCGGATCCCATCTCGTGCAGATGGCCACGGGACTCGGTAAAACCGTGACTTTCAGCAAAATAGGCAGGAAGGGGAGAGTCCTACTTCTTTCCCATCGTGAGGAGCTTGTAACCCAGCCAGTTAAATACTACAACTGCCCGGTCGGCATAGAAAAGGCCGAGCGGCACTCCCATGGTGAGGAGGTAGTCTCGGCTTCGGTGCAGACGCTTGCGAATCGCCTTCAAAGGGAATTTAAACCCGGCGACTTCGACATGATTATCACCGATGAGGCGCACCACGCCCTGGCACCGTCCTATCGGAAGATTTACGACTATCTAAAGCCGCGCCTCCACATCGGCTTTACCGCAACGCCGAGAAGGGGAGACGATCGAGGGCTCGGAGCGGTTTTCGACGATATCGTTTTCCAGAAAGATCTGCGTTGGGGAATCGCCAACGGATATCTTTGCGATATTGATTGCCGCAGGACCATCGTGGACTGGTCGACGAAGGGCGTTCGCACCGGTATGGGCGATTTCCGGGTAAGCGAACTCGCAAAGCGCGTTGACCGCCCAGAGACGAATCGACAGGTCGCGGCTGCATACGATGGGCTTCATATAGGCCAAACGCTCGTATTTGCGTCGAGCGTTCACCACGCCTATTCACTGGCCGAACTCATTCCTGGATCCGTGGTGGTCGATGGAAATACGCCGGCAGATGAGCGACGACAGATCATCGACGCGTTCACGGCCCGCGAGATCCCATGCCTTATCAACTACGGGGTATTTACCGAGGGCACAGACATGCCCTAATCGAAACCGTATTGCTGGCACGACCGACGAAGAATCCATCCCTCTACACGCAAATGGTCGGGCGAGGACTGAGACTTTACACCGACCTGTAACCGGCTATCAAAAGAAGTCACTTAGGCTTATCGACTGTTTGGGCGTGTCGGACGACAAGAGTATCTGCACGCCGCCAACGTTGTTCGGGCTCAACGAAAGAGATTTCCCCGAGAGGGTCGGTAAGAAGCAACTCGATGGCTCGCTCCTCGATTTGGGAAGAAGGGTCGAGGAGGTGGAGGATTGCCCCTCCGGTTGGGTTCTCACATCGCGCAAGGTCAATGTGCTATCTTCCACGGGATCCATCGCATGGGTTATCCACTACAACGGCGATCGCAATATCGCCGGCCCCGGCGCATCAGACAGGGGATGGCAGGTCACGCTTTATAAACCGGATCTTCTCGATTGCTGCACTGCGAACCTTACGAGGTTGGGGGAGACGGAGCGCAGGTATTATAGGTCGCTTGAAGTTGCCGAACAGGACATTCTCCTTTGGCTTGAATCAAACTACGAGACTTCGCACGATAGAGCGCTATGGGACCGCGAGCGCGCGGCAAAATGGGCCGAGGATCCAGCCTCGGAGCCTCAGCTGACTTTTATAAAGAGGCTTCTAGGTGACTCCGCGGGCGACCTAGACTTCGACAACCTTACCAAAAGGGATGCAACGATTGTCATCGAGTGCGCCAAGAAGCGCGCCCATGAGAAGAATCTCAGGAAATATGGGGTCTGTCCGCTGTGTGGCAGCGCTTTAAAGGTGTCTAAGTCTGGGAAATCCATCGTTTGCGAATCTAACAGCTGGGCCTATAGAGGCGTGTCTTTCGTGCTTGCGTCCGGCTGCGGTTTTCAGGTCAAACGCTTCCACGATGATGAGGAATACTCGCCTGAAAAGTCTATGAGTTGGCCAGGCGTCAAGGAGCAAATTAAGGAGAAGAAGGGATGAATCCCCTTATGGGTCCGGTCAGCGAGCTTGCAAAAAGGCGCTTCGACCGGAAATGTGAACGCGCAGCATCGGGGGCTAAGCATTCTGCCACCGCAAGGATCGCGGTAGGTGTTCTCGTGACTTCGGTGCTTATCTTCATTTGCCTCGGCGCAGAAGTTGTAAGAGAGACTGTCATTACAAATACAGCTGAGCAGAAGGCGCAGGCAGTAGACGGTGGACAGTCTCTTGCAGATGAGAACCCGGACTATGCTGGCTGGCTCACCGTTGAGGGGACCTCGATCTCGACCCCTGTTGTCTCATGCCGGCAAGGTGATTCGAAGGGCTTCTATCTCAATCACGGCTTCGATCGCACACCGTCTTTTTCCGGGTGTCCGTACATTGCAGAGGGGTCGTCGCCAACAAGCTCGAACATGCTTATTTACGGTCACAACATGGGAATCGGGTCCTTGGCGTTTAGTGAACTCCAGAATTGCTATCGAAAGGACTGTTTTTCAAGTATCGGTACTGTGACCTTCAAGGACAAGGATGGCAGAACCTCTCGCTATACACCCCTGTACGGCTTAAAGGTGCCGATGGGCTATGACGTGCTGCTCAGGTTTGATTTTGCCGGGAAATCGGATTTCGATGCCTGGCTCAACACGCTGTCCGACTGCGCAAGTGAAAAATCGGATTTCGGCGGCACTGATTCCGTCATTACACTGGTTACTTGCGCCTCTGCGTTGGGTGGGGCGAAATATCGAAGCGTTCTGGTTTGCAAGAATATCGCGCATTAGTAATGGCTCTGTTAGACCAGAATTGACATAAAGGCTTTCATGCATAGATAAATTGACTGTACCCCCAGAATCTGATAAACGATTCAGGAGGCACAGTCAGAAAAACAGATTATTCGATTCAATCGACGCGCTATTTTAGGAACTCATATTCGAAAAGCTTAGGGACAATCTCCTTAAGGTAGTACTCCTTGTTAAGCTCCTTGAGAGTACGAATCGACCGTTTAGGGACGGGTAATCATATATTCGTCCCTTTTTTCCATTTGGCGGCTCATGCCATGTGTTGAGCTCTTCCCCTATCTGATAGAAACCATACGTAAGCGAGCTGTCGTATAGAGTCGTTTCCTTTGCCTCCTCAAGGACCCTAGACCATGCGGCCAGAAGCTCGCTTTCGCGAATGCGGCAATCGAGCTTCTCGAGCGTCTCGGAAGCCACCGTGCTGCCATTCGAAGTGTCAAGGCACAGTTCGTTCCTGTATGTCCTACCGTCGCCGCCCGTGAACGAGCGCATGTGATTCTGGTACTCCAAGCATGTGAACAGGAGCGTCCTCAACAGCCATTGATCCAACTTTCCGGAAGCAGCGTCCTTCAGGAATTTGTCCGCTCCGTCGGCAGACTTCATAACGCGGCCTCTCTCCGTCCAAGATCCGTTGTAGGAGATGTAGCGGGAGGCAGCGAACATGGGCAGCTTCTGCAAGAAGTTGTCACGGCGGAGATAGAATCCATTGCCGTTGAATATGCCGGCCGAGACAAGTATCGAATGGAGTTCGGGATTATCGAACCCGACCCCGTCCGCGACCATATAGCCGAGAATGTTCTTGTTCCAGCGGGGTTTAAGCCGCTTCTTCTGCGTCGTTGCCTCGTTCCCAGTTTTTTGCAGAAGGATTCCGCCATCGATGTCATCGTTCATTTTGCGCTTGTCGTAGTAACGAGAGCTGTAGAGCGAGTCGACTTTTCTGAAATCTAGAGAAACCGGCGCCCCGAGTTTTCCTTTGACGATATCGAAGCCGTCCACCGTGAACGAATCGCTCTCTGCGTCCTCATTCGACCATAGGGCGACAAGGACACATGAGTGCTTCCTTGCATGGAAATGGAATCTGTCCCCGGCGAAGCCGTCAATGAAGCGCTTCTTCACGAGACCCTGGGCCTTCCAGTACTTAACAGGTGAAAAAACGACATAACTGTCGGTTGGTTGCCGGAGATAGTACTCGAACGCGGACCAGATGAAGGCGTTTCCCATATCGTTGGTCGACGTTCCAGAAATCGACGGATTCTCCTTTACGGCTTTTCTCATCTGTTCCAGAACCCAACTTGCCTTCCAGCCAGAAGACGACCGCTTTCCCTCGCCGCGCTTCTGATGTTCCATTGAAGTGGTCTCAGCGAACGGTGGGTTTTCGAAGAGAATAATCGTACATGACGGGTCATCGATATAACGCCTGATAAGTGGATTCTCGACATACTCTTGAGTTAAAGCGTCGGCGCCCCTTACGTTACCGGCATCGAAGGTGTCCTCGGCCTCGATGGGCGGGATGACATGGCGAACCTTCGAGCCGATCAGCTCTTGCAGCACCTTGTACTCGTAATACTCCTTCGTCGATACGATGCAGTGTGACAGAATATCCTCGGAAAGGCCCCGTTCTAGGTTTCCTGTACCGGCGCAGCGGTCGATGACGACATAATCGTTTCCTGAAGGTACGCGCGAGATAGCTTGCGCCAAAAGCTCCCTGGCTTTTTCCGCATAGGGCTCCGGGGTGAAAAAAGCCCCCAGGTCCTTTTTCTGAAGGAAATCGTTCAGGCAGTCCATCAGATAATCGAACTTGACATTGGTCTGACCGGTATAGGGAATCAGGTACCGCTCAAAAATCTTGGGCTGTCTAATCTCTCCAGTAACTTGGTGTTTTCCTGTGCTGTCGCCGATGAAGTGCTCTTTGCGAGCGTCCGGTCTCAGCCGATAGTATTCCTCCGCCCATCCGACGATGCAATTTTCGTCTATGTGGGTCTTCGTGTAATTGTCGGTCTTCAGCGTCATTACGAGCCTTTCGGCAGAAAGCTGGTCTGAATAGTCCAGCTTGTCCGCATACTTGCCTGCCGTGAACCCGCTGTTGTTCTTGGACGAGGGGCCGTTGTACACCGCCTCAATCTGTCCAAGGTAGTCCTCGGAGCGATAGATGTAGGCAACGGAATCTTCGAGCGAGACGATCACCACGTTCGCAGGAACCGGCTTTCCCTTAAGTCGGCGGGCGGAGAGGTACTTGACGCATTGGAATAGAACGGCGTTAAGATCGATGACGCGAAGCTTAAATTCCAGGAGGTTCCCATTGATAACGCCGTCGTTGTCGTCAGCGAGAATCCCGTCCAAATCCAAATCTGGGTCCACCCTCGGGATGAACGTCTCGTAGAACTCGATCTGTCCCTCGCGCTCGGTAGTGTATGACGCCATTTAGAACCACCGCCCCGCGATGGCCTTCATGTGCGCGAGGCCTCTATCTGTCTTCTCTTTCTCGATTTGCGGCATCCAGGCTACTCCTCGTTCTTCTTTGGCGCGATCTTCATCTCGAATGGCATCCCGCCTTTTCGGAAGAGCGCCTTGAGGCATGCGTGGACGGCAGTGGACATGGAGAGGCCGAGTTCGTCGAGGATAACGGATGCCTCTCTTCTCCTCCGGCTCGATCCTGATGGTGGTTGCTGGTATGATCGACGGCATTGCGGCTCCTATCTATCGTGTATACCACGGTGCCGCCATTTTAGCGGACTACGCCGCCGGTGTAACCAGTAGTCCATATAGGGCGGCAGGACGTTGAACATGTCGCAGATGAGGGTAGCGCAGGTGCCGTTGGCGAGCTGACGTAAACAGGACAATGCCAGCAAGTCGATGACAGATGAGCTCTCTCTGCCGTTGATTAACTGCAAGTTCAACAATAACGGCATTATGTATTACTGACGCCCGGCTGATTTCGTTCACCATCGGAACGTGTTGTCCATCATTTACAATGGTCCGCCGACTGAAGGACAGACTTATTTTCAGGATTCCATAGGAGTCTATACAGACGCCTATTTGATTGGCCTGAAGGATAGCGACATACCGAAGCGTGAGGTTGGATCGTACTTGGCAGCGGTAATAAACGCATCAATTCTTAACGAAAAGAAGTGCAAGTATTCTCGCGGACATAAAGCCACACCCGAAGGCAGGGTGGAGTACGACAAGATTATTGTTCCAGTTAATGCATAGGGAAAGGTGGATTTTGTCTATATGAAGCGATATATACGCGCGATCGAGAAGTTGTCAATTGCTGAGCTTGCCAAGCACAAGAACAGCGTTGTTGTCGTCACAAGACGGGTTGTGGGAGCTTAGGCGATTCAACGACCCGTTGTTACATGTGTCGTTACTTGTTGAACCGCATGTCAAATCTTGACGCCCTAAATTGCGACTAGGTCGGGGAGGGTCTGATTCCGAAACCTCTTCGGGGTCAGGCCCTCTTCCCGTTCGATATGGCGCTCAACAGAGTTCCTCATCGAGTCCCGAGTTCGTAGCAGAAGTCGTCCAGAAGGGCGTTTAGGTGCGCTCGGATGGCCCCTCGGTCTCGCTGGCTCTAATTACGATTCCAGGTATTACAACTGCGCGACACGAACCATCTTCTTGTCAAATCGCCAATCATACGCCGTGAGGGTTATGCCCCTTACTCATAGGAGCGCCAGCTGCTCGGCCTTTATTTTCGAGAACCTTTAACCCTGCCTGGATCTTGGCGGTCGACGGAGTGGAAGGGTCGATTGAGCGCTTTCCTTCCTCAAGAGTCTCAGGTGTGTGTTGGATGAGGATGTCAGCCCCTATCTCGTGCATTCTGGCGTCAAAGGAGGATTGCACTTCCGCAGGACCTCATCAAAGAAGCGGAAGTCGCCTGAGTCTGCGCGATTTCCATCCAGCTCTTGTATTCATCAGCATGTTTTTCGTCAATGACGATTAGATCGACTCCGTTTTCGATGCACTGCTTCATCATAATGAGACGACCGATACGCCCGTTGCCGTCTTGGAACGGATGCAGATGCTCGAACCTTGCGTGGAAACGAGATATCGACTCGAAGTCCTTCGGGCTGCCGTTCCATTCAGCGAGCAGCTGCGGAATGGCAGTCGGTATGTCGCTCGGGAGGGCGACCTGCACCGAACTGTTTCTGATTCGATTGGGGATGTACTTGAAATGCCCGCTCTCGCCGTTGGCGGCCATAGTCGTTCCCTTATGAAGGATCGTTTCGAATTCAATGAGGAGTTCCGGCGTCAACTCAACTCCGAGCGTGTCGACCATTCGGTCGAACATCTTGAAGGAATTCTTGGTTTCGATAATGTCGTCAAAGTCATGGTCTCCGGTCACCTTATTCCGCGCATAGAGCGTCTCGATCTGATCGAGCGTGAAGGTGGATCCCTCAATCTTGTTCGAGTGGTAGAGGAACTCCGGTAGGATGACCTCATAGGCGGAATTCGGCGCCGCCTTGAGCGTCTGCATCTTGTTTGCTGAAATAATCATCGTTCATCCCTCAAAATCGTCTTGCCAATACTTATCACGTTTATATTCTAAGATAAGTAAATGACTAGTATCGGTATTGTGATTCCCCAGCAGGACACACGCCTCCAGATGCCCTACAACGGCCGTAAAAGAGGTGCCCCTTACCGGAAGGTTGATTTCCGATCTCAGCCGAACACATTGAGCAAATAGGCCGTTCCCGCACCTAGCCGAACGCCCCCGCTGCCCCTCCCGGGGCCCGGGGGCGCCGTTTTCCCAGTTGAAGGAACGGTGGAGATGTGTTTCGATGGGTCCGGTGGCCATGCTCCGCCCGCCGCCCGGCGCCTCTTCCCAGACTCAGCCGAACGGTCGGTTCCGTCTATTCCGTTTTCCCTTAGGCTAGGACAGCGGGGCATCGCCCCTTTCCTCGCGCGCCCGCGCGATGAGCCCCGGCGTCAGGTCGAGCTCGTCGATGGGCACGTCCTCGATGCCGTACGCTTCCAGCAGCGCCTCCGCGTCGTCG